>Ga0247727_10011209_pt1 | contig 15699 bp, 12 predicted proteins | sample WisWelCaveWW1625_FD_202498 | JGI IMG/M metagenome (GOLD analysis project Ga0247727, IMG submission 202498) | Biofilm microbial communities from Wishing Well Cave, Virginia, United States - WW16-25 | ecosystem: Environmental > Aquatic > Deep subsurface > Groundwater > Cave microbial mat | place...
AGATATGGTCGAATTTTCAACCATTGAGTATCATTCAGGTCGGTTGGGTAGCTTTGTTCGGATTTGGTCATCCAACAATTTTGCCCAACCATCCCTATTTTTTCAAGTTTTCAGACACTTTCTAAGGCGTCTTGCTGTCGAGTTTGGAGTTTCCCCCGTTAGAAAAAATGAATTATTCGTTCCTGTATTAGGATATAACATACTACCCCACGCGTCAAGATTCAAAATGTTACAAAATTTTCTAAATGTCAGACATTTTTTTGGAAAAACAATAAACCCCAAAGGATAAAAAAACACCATTGGGGTTCAAATCTCCAATCTCTGGTCTCGATACGCCCCTCTAAAATCATTCGAGGCTACTCGACCACCAATCAAATAACTACGCCGTTTCCAAATATCTCTCAATCTCGTAATCGCTCACGCGCAGGCGGAACTCGTCCCACTCTTCCCATTTGGCGCGGGAGAAGGCTTCGTAGGTAGTCTCACCCAACGCGGATTTGATCACTTCGTCCTTGTCAAGTTCGGTCAGCGCTTCGGCGAGCGAGCCAGGCAATTCCTTCACGCCCATCCTGGCGCGGTCTTCTTTTTCAAGATGATACAGGTTGATGTTGTTGAGCGGCTTGGGCGCTTCCATGTTCTTTTCGATGCCATCCAGCGCGGCGGCGAGCATGACGGTGAATGCCAGATACGGATTCGACGATGGGTCGGGGAAGCGCAGTTCAGCGCGCACGGCTTTGTCGCGGCCCTCGGTGTAGCGCGGGATGCGGATCAACGCCGAACGGTTTTGCTGCGCCCAGCCGATGTAGACCGGTGCTTCATACCCGGGGACGAGTCGCTTGTAGGAGTTGACAGTCGGCGCGACGACAGCGGCTAACGCGCGAGCGTGTGCCAACTGTCCGGCGATGAACGCGTACGCGGTCCTCGAGAGATGCGCTTCGTCTTTCGCGTCGAAGAATACATTGTTTCCGCTTTTGTCGAAGAGACTCTGGTGACAGTGCATCCCAGAGCCATTAATGCCGAATACAGGCTTGGGCATGAAGGAGGCGGTCAATCCGTGTTGCGCGGCGATTGCCTTCACCGTGTACTTCAACGTCAACACGTTGTCCGCGGTCTTGAGCGCGTCAGCAAAACGGAAGTCAATTTCATGCTGACCCAGCGCCACTTCATGATGACCGACTTCCACTTCGAGTCCCATCGCATCGAGCGCGTCCATCAAGGCGGTGCGTACAACGACGGCTTCATCGAATGAAGAGAAATCGAAGTAGCCGCCCGTGTCGTGCGGGACGGGATGCACGCCATGTCCGTTGGAGGCTTTGAACAAAAAGAATTCAGGCTCGGGCCCGATGTTGAGCGTCCAGCCTTTTTCTTCGATGCGCTTCAACTGCCGCTTCAACGTCCCGCGCGGGTCGCCCTCGAACGGGTCGCCGTTCGGCATGAAGATATCGCAGAACACGCGCGCGCGTTTCGAGTCCGTCGCAGACCACGGCAGCACCGCATACGTGCCGGGGTCGAGGATCAGGCGCATATCGCTTTCCTGAATGCGCGCAAACCCTTCCACCGATGAACCGTCGAACCACACGCCGTCTTTCAACGCGTCCTCCAGATGCCGCACAGGCATGTCCACGCTCTTGACCGCGCCCGTCACGTCGGAAAATTGCAGGGAGATAAATTTGACATTATCTTCCTTCACCTTCTTGATTAAATCTTTACCGTCCATTTTTTTGCTCCTTGTTTATGTCATTGCGAGGAGGGCACAGCCCGACGCCTGTCCTGAGCCTGTCGAAGGGAAGCAATCTCCTCGTTCAATAAAAAATTTGTTTTTGTTTGTAACTACTTAGTCAACTATGATGCGCGGGGCTAAAGCCGCCCGCTCAGTACATGGAAGCCATTTCGACAGGCTCAATGCACCGCCTGCGGGCTGATGAGCGAGTCCGCTTGAGCGGACTTCCTCGAACTGAGGCAGGGCTTTAGCCCGCCGAAACAGGGTATAAGTAATATGCCTGAGTATTTAACTCAAGTTGCTACCTTTCCATAGATTCTCGCGTGTTTCCGTCCGAAGCCCTCACCCTACCCTCTCCCAGCGGGAGAGGGGGAAGCCGTCCCGACCAAACTTCGTCTCAAACAGGGCGAGGGAAAGCACAACCACGCAAGGTGGCAACTCGGGTTATTTACTTTTGTTTCTACAAATGCGCCAGCAAGCTGGCTGACTCCATAATTAATTTGATAATTTATTTTCCGCTCGACGCGGACTGCAACGGCTCCGTCTTGACCTTGACCTGCCTCGCCCGATTGATGAATACCACCGACCCGATGATGATTCCCGCCGCGGCGAGAATCCGCGGCGTGAGCGGCTCGCTTGCAAGCCAGGCTCCGAGCAACACCGCCACCAGTGGATTGACATACGCGTATGTTGCCACAAGCGAGATCGGCGCGTTCTGCAACAACCAGATGTATGCAACAAACCCGACCATCGAGCCGAACGTAATCAGATAAAGTAACGCGAGCCACGATTCGGTGGAAACTTGCGCGATGTTAAACGATTGCCATTCGCCAAGCGCCAGGCTGACCAAAAATATCGGAATGCTCCCTGCCAGCATCTCCGCGCCCGTATTCATCAACGCGGATTTGGGTAACTCGGCGCTCCGGCTGTAAATGGAACCGAGCGACCAGAAGAACGATGCAAAGATCACCGCGACTGTGCCAATCGTATCGAATTGCAATTTGCCCGTCGATTCGGAGGGACCGACGAGCAGGTAAATGCCGCCGAAGCCGATAATCAGCCCAACGATAGCCTGCCACGTCGGTTTGACTCCGCCTCGGCGCAACGCTTCGATCAACACCAGCCACAACGGGACCGTGCCGACGATCAGCGCCGCGACACCCGATGCAATGCGTTGTTCAGCGAAGGAGACGAGACCGTTGCCTCCGAGTAATAACAACGTGCCAATGATCGCCAGCGACCTCCACTGGATTCGTGTCGGCATTTCATCCCCCGCCGCGCGCCGCCAGATCGCAAGGATTAAACCTGATATCAAGAATCGGAAACCCGCGTGCAAGAACGGCGGAATGGTTTCCACTGCGAATCGAATCGCAAGGTAGGTGGATCCCCAAACGATGTAGAGCGCGATCAAAGCAATCCATGTTTTTGTTTTCATTCATCTCCGTTTTTTCTTCCCCTCTCCCTGAAAGGGAGAGGGTGCCCAAAGGGCGGGTGAGGGTCGCTCTTGTTGCTTGTGGTTTCGACTGCTTGCGCTCAACCACCTGAGCTTGCAATGATGTTTTCATACGCCAGCAACGCCTTCTTTCTCAACGCGCCGTAGCGATACTGTCCAAACTCACCAGCCTTGCGGATGACCCGGTGACACGGAATCAGCACCGCGATCGGGTTGTGCCCAACTGCAGAGCCGACAGCCCGCACCGCGCTCGGTTTGCCAATTTTTGAAGCGATGCCTTCGTACGTGGACACCGACCCCGCAGGAATCTGCAACAACGCTTCCCAAACTTTCAACTGAAAATTTGTGCCGCGCAGGTGCAAGGTCAACGGCTTGATGCGGGTGTTGAATTGTAAATCGAAGATCGGACCGACGAGCGATGCCGTTGCTCGATAATCTTCGATCATCTGCGCTTCTTTCCAGTCGGCGGTCAAGTTATCAATCGCGTCGCCTTCGCTGGTCTGCACAAAGCCGAGATGGCAAATACCGCGCTCGGTGAGACCGATGAGACATTTCCCGAAAGGCGTGAGGTGGATTCCGTATCGGATGGTCACACCTTCGCCGCGGCTTTTGAACTCACCTGGGGTCACAGCCTCAGTGGTGACAAAAAGATCGTGCAGGCGGCCCAGACTCGAAAGTCCGACTTGATGCGTGGTGTCCAACAGATTCTCAGACTTGTCGAGCAAATCCTTTGCGCCTTCCTTCGTCAGAAATTGCAAGAATCGTTTCGGGCTGACTCCCGCCCAGCGTGTGAACAACCGCTGGCAGTGATATTTGCTCAGCCCGATGTTCGCCGCGACCTCCTCAAGGTTTGGCTGGTCCTTGAAATGATTTTCAAGGTACAAGATCGCCTGCTCGATGCGCAGGTAATCTTCGGACGCTTGTTTGTAATTGGTGTTCATAGTGTCTCCTTTTGATGTTGCTATTCTATGAACATCACACGTTCCTGCCGACCCGATTCTTGCGGAGTTATCCCCTCTCCCTTTTAGGGAGAGGGCTAGGGTAAGGGTCAAAATAAAAACAGGCATGCGTGGGCATGCCTGTTAACGACTCAGCATTAAAAAAGACAGCCCTTCCACAACACACAGATGGAATCCACCTGTATCACGCGCGCATCCCTTTGTCCCAGCCATTGCTGTCTGGTTTTCGGGCGAGCGACAGAGTTTTTTAAACTCGATCACTCCTTGCGCTTGTTTCGGAAGGGAGAAAGGAGTCTGTGACAAACTCCAGAGGCATCCGCTGATCAATCCGATGTTTTCCGCTTCGCCCTCTCCCCTCGGGAGCACTAAAGTGTGCTTCGCAAAGGGAAGGGGGTGAGGGATTAGCATATCTCTCGCGAGACAGAACCTCCACCTCGTGATCCCGCCGATGGCGGGACCCAGCCGCTAAATCTCCACTATTCAATTGTTGCCGTTTGTCTCGTTATTTACAACCCTCTAAAATCTTTATACGGCGCTTTGTAATGGCGGCGATTGTATACCGCATGGCATGGCTTTGTCAAGCGGCAATTTGGTGATTGATATTTAGGATGATTTTCGATAAGATAAACCAACTTTGACCTGTGGAGGCTGTTATGCATTCCGAACATTCGATTCAGGATTATCTCGACGTTGTGAAGCAGGGGATCGTGAAAAAAATTGGAGACGGCAAGCCGAAGAAAATCATCATCGTGGGAGCGGGTCTCGCGGGACTTTCGGCTGGATTCGAACTGAGACGCGCTGGTCACATCCCGATCGTTCTCGAAGCCCAACAGCGCGTGGGCGGACGCGTCTACACGTTGCGCGATCCGTTCACCGAAGGGTTGTACGCGGAAGTCGGCGCGATGCGTATTCCCCGCGCGCATACGTTGACGATGGCATACGTCGAAAAATTCGGACTCAAAACGAATGACTTCACCATGGATAACCCCAACGCGTATCACTACATGGGCGGAAGGAAAATCCGCGCATCGGAGGCGGCGAAAGACCCGTCTCTGCTTGGGTTCGATGTCTCTGAAAAAGAAAAGGGAAAGACGGCGGGGCAGATGTATGAAAAGGCGCTCAAACCTTTGCTTGCAATGATCGAAAAGGATGGCGACGCGGCTTGGGATGAGATCATTGCGAAGTACGATCAGTATTCCACGCGGGAGTTCCTCGAAGCCAATGGCTGGTCTGAGGGCATGATCGAGATGTTTGGCTTGCTGGCGAATCAAGAGTCGGTGATGAACTCGTCCTTCCTTGAATTGTTCCGCGAAGATTCGGGCAACTACTACACGAATATGGTTGAACTCGAAGGCGGAACAGACCGCCTGCCTCACGCGTTCCTGCCTGAACTCAAAGAGAACATCCGCTTCGGCGCGAAGATGATTGCGATGGACCAGTCACCGAACGACGTGACGATTCACTACCAAACATCCGCTGGAAAGTTTAGCGAGACAGGGGATTACGCCATCATCGCAGTTCCATTCCCCGTGTTGCGGCATGTGGAAGTGCTCAAACCATTCACGCGCGCCAAACAACGCGCTATTCGTCAACTTCATTACGATGCTTCGGCAAAAATATTATTTCAATGCAAGCGTCGTTTCTGGGAAGAGGATGACGGCATCTTCGGCGGCGGCACAATGACCGATCTTCCCATCCGCAATTTGTATTACCCCGACCACGGACGTGAAACGGGACGCGGCATCATCCTTGCCAGCTACACCTGGTCTGAAGACGCGCAACGCTGGGGTTCGCTCAAACCCAATGATCGCATCGTCCAAGCCCTCGATGATGTCGCAGAGATTCATCCGCAGATCGCGAAAGAATTCGAAGTCGGAACTTCGTGGATGTGGCACGACGATGAATTTGCAGGCGGCGCGTTCGCGTTGTTCGACCCAGGTCAGCAAACATTATTGCACGATGAAATAGTTAAACCCGAAGGGCGCATCCATTTTGCAGGCGAGCACGCCTCGTTGTATCATGCCTGGATTCAAGGCGCGCTCGAATCCGGTCTGCGCGAGGCGATTGCGATTCATCAAGCCCCGTAAAAACCGTTCCCCTCTCCCAGCGAAGCGATTGGGAGAGGGGTTAGGGGTGAGGGTAAAAAATACCCCGCCGATGCCGTGTGTTGCTAAGTTTTGAACCTGCTTTCGCAGGTGGGTCCCTACCCAGAAACGCCGCCTTGGCTCAGGCCTATCGCGTTATTTCTTTTGGAGTTAAAGACCCTTTTGAAATTTGTTGGCCCAAAACGGAAGGTGCATCATCACGAGCACAGCAGGGATGCGATTTTTATACCATAAACGCATGGGCGAGGATAGAGATAGATTAATTGCGAAAAATTCGGGCTGGTTGATTTTGCTTGACAATTGTGCTACCCTTATTCCGATTAATTGAAAGACAAGGAGCACACATGGCAACCGTTTCGGGAATTGACGTTTCATATTGGGATGCAGGCATAGACTGGCCCAAAGTCCGCGCGACGGGACAACGCTTCGTCTTCGTCAAAGCCACCGAAGGGGACTTCTACTCGGATCAAACCTTCGGGGCGAATTGGTCCGGCGCCAAGTCGGCGGGACTCTTGCGTGGAGCGTATCACTTCTTCCGTTGCAATGTGGACGGCAAGAAGCAGGCGACGCGCTTCATTGATTACGTGAAATCCGTTGATGATGACGGTGAACTCCCTCCCGTGTTGGACATTGAGACTAACGATGGTCAAACCAAAGCAAAAATTTTAGATCGCGCAAAAATCTGGCTTGACCTCGTCGAAGCCGCATTCGGCAAAAAACCAATCATTTACTCCGGTCAATACTTTTTGCAGGATTATTTCTCCGAAGCCGGCGGCGGACCTCCCGCGTGGGCAAAGGATTATCCGCTCTGGCTCGCTCAATACCCAAATAATTTTGTCGAAGGCTCGCAACCGTATCTGCCGCGCGGCTGGTTCAAGTGGACGTTCTGGCAATACAGCGAGAAGGGACGCGTCAACGGCATCAATGCCAATGTTGACTTGAATGTGTTCAATGGAACATTGGAAGAGTTGTATCAATTCGCAGGTGCGAAACCGATTGCGCCCGATTCCAAACCAAAGAAACATACGGTTGCCGCCGGTGATTCGTTCGAGACCATCGCCAACAAATACGGCGTGACCGTGCGCGAACTCGTCAGCGCGAACCCGCAGTTGTTGAAGACGGGCGACGCGTTGACGATCCCCGCGCCGGTTGCCATTCCATCCGAATCAGGAAATAGTTCCGCGACACCTAAAACCCACACCGTCAAAGCCGGTGACTCGCTCTATGCGATTGCAGTCAAATACGGCACGACTGTCGCGGCGATTGCCTCCGCGAATAATATTTCGAACGTGAACAACATCAGTGTGGGGCAGGTGCTGGTGGTGGGATAAAGACTTGTTTCAATTAGTTTGACTATATCAACGATTTCTTCGTCGAAGCAGCCTTAGCAATCTCCTTAGCAAATTGCCTGCTTGCCGTCGAATCCCTTCTCCGTCTCCTCTCTCTAATACAATGGCTGAATCAATATAAAATTCTACGAGCCCTTTTTCTATCTGTTCTTCTATAAAGTCAATCCCTGACCTCCGATTACTTAAAGTCTTTCTTTTTTGAAACTTGCTGTAAATAATAGGGATTACACTCTGAAGCGCAGTTATTAGATTTGGAATAGCCAATACCCCAGATTTACTTCTTGGAAATAAGCCTATTGAAAGTGTTTGGGATGCTTCGAATCCTCCCCCGAAATTTTCTTGGACCCAATTGCTGTAGATGGTCCACCGCGCATCATCTCTATCTCCAATTTTCTTCAATGTTTCTATGCATATCAGCGGCCTCAGATATGGAATAGGGTGCTCGAAATCTTCAATATAGATGGAAGAGTTATCTGGAATTTCCTCTGTTTGTTTAAACAGTTTCACGGAGGAGTCTAGGTATTTTACTTTTCTCAAAATTGTACCTACTATGTCAGCGAATATTTCCTCAGACCATGCTGTTAGGAGTATAATGAGCGACACTCTGGTGGTTTCGTCCAGGCTTTGGAGCTTAGGTATCGCTTCAATTGCCGATCTTATTGATTCCGCGAAGACAGGCTCCCGATCGTATTCCGCGATTAACATTCCATCGTTAGCGTCAAACTGACTGTTCCAATAAATATAGTGTCCAAGTTCATGGGCAAGGGGAAGCCAATCGTTTTCGTTTGCAGATGTGTTTGAAATGCCAATAAAAAAGGAAGTAGTGAACGGATACTTTTTTGCAAGACTCACTCCGTCTTCTTTGATATAAACCAGCGCATCAGGTAGTGTTTCTCCTTCCTTAAAGACACCTGATGGAGCGCTGTGCAACATTTCAAGTTCATTCATCCCTTGTTCGACCTTCGGTTTATACTCATTACCTTCTTTGTACTGGTTCATGATTTTTTGTAAGTCCGACCAGAAATCGTCGATTCTGGTTGCAATCCTATTCGTTGCCGCATCAGTTGATGTGCCTGATGATGTGGTTGTGGCAACCTTCTCCCATAACACCTTATAACTTTTTGCGAAGATATCGAACTCCAACAGTATTCTGCCAATTTTTTCTTTGTGATCTGACGTGCTGGCCGTGAAATCGTTTTTTAATATCTCCACTTCCTCGCTAATCTCATCAAACCTTGACATGGTACACATCCTTTCTTTGAAACTGATCGAATAGGTTGAATTTAGTTGCTTTTTCAGATTATTTGCTGGAAAAGCGCTTGGGTATCAATCTCCACCATTCATGATCGAAAATACTCCAACTGGGGTAGCGTTGAATTCCATTGATCGTGCTGGCGTAGTAAACATAATCCGATTCGGTCGTGTAGATTGTGCCTTCGGGCCAATCCCAAACCTCATCCCCATTTGTGCTTGGGAAGGGCCATACGTTTTCAATAGAAAGAGATTCGATTCCCATCTCCCCTCTTTTGATTTTCTCTTTTGCAAACACAACCACGAATACTTTGTTGTTGAGAAACGATTGTGTTTGCAGAAAAAACGATGATATTGGTTGATCAAGCCCGATGTGCGTTTCCCAGTTGATTTCATTGATTGCGCTGAACCACGTTCCCTTGCTAGTGTTGACGACAATATATTTCTCGTTGGTTTCGAGAAAATTGATCTCTCCCGAAAGGTCAGATGTATTGACATTGTTTTGGCACTCTGGGAGTTCGATATTGTCGTTGCATATACCTTTCGTTTGTATAGAAACGATTTCGTGAGGAAGGAGTCCGATGAAAATCGTTCCATCCTTCCTTCCAATCGAAAGGCTTAGGATCTCTTTGCTTGATTCAAAGTCAATGTTCGCAGATTCCCATCCCTTGGCTTGGTCGTCCCAGAGAAACAGTTCGGTTGCCGAAATCAAAAGGCTTAGGTCCTTTCGAAGAGCAATTGATTTGATTGATGTATTTGGAGGAAGCCCGGCAGACATAGATTCCCATGTATCTCCGGCGTCGAGGCTTTGACAGATAAAGGCTTGTGACTTGCCATACGAGACGATTCTTGACGAATTTAATGGGTCGGCGCTAATAAAGGGAATTTCCGAAGGTGTTTCTGCAACACAATCTGGAGACAGACTCGCTGCTCGTTGCCAGCCAAGCCTTTCAAGTTGATCGCGGCTGACGACCCAGGCTAGGTTATAGGCAAGAAGCGCGGTGACGCTGATGGTCAATGCCTGTTTCAACAATGTTGGGAGGCGGCGTCCTAGATTCCACAGGATTATTTTTGACTTGGCATTTACAGGGCTGTCGCTAAGGAAATTCCATAGAACATATTTTGCGTTGTTGCTAACTCTTTGATTGCTGTGAGAAAGCAGCGCGTTTAATATCTTGCTGATTTCCCCGATACGATTTTCCTGCCTTGCCTTTGAGAGGTAGAACTGCCAATCACGGTTGCGTTTTTTGGCATCAACAAGGCTGAGTAATAACATGCATACCTGATCTGTGGTGAAATGCAGCCCGTCCTTTTGCCTTCCGATGACGGCGAGGATATCGCTGTTTAAGAGAACGCCGAAGTGTTTTAAGTTTCTCACCCCTTGCTCCAGCAACTCCTCTGCCTGCTTCCTCTTCACGATCTCCGGATTCAACTTGATCTCATCCAGCAGGATATCGTGCGCGAGTTCGTACGCCACGCCAGACTCGGTCTCTTCGCCGCGCAGGAGACGATTCCTTGCCAGCAGGCTGATCGCATCGCGGACTTGGTCTTCGGGGTAATTCTCCAGCGCGGTGAACAAATCCTGCTCCGTCCGCAGGACTCGTTGCTGGGTGGAGGTGACCAGTCCTTGTAATACCTGCTGGCATACGGCAATTCGGTTCTTCGGCACTTTTTCGCTGAGGACGCGGTCAAGGTGGTTTTTGAGTATTCCCTGCGCTTTGCCCAATTTCAAATAGTCTGCGCGGGTAAACGTCTTTTGTTTCGGGTCGAGGTTTTCGAACAAAGCCGAGCCGACCAACTGAATGTGCGGAGGGAGAATTTGTTCCTCACCCAAATCGTTCAATAACCCTGGGATCAATTCTTTTTCAAAAGTTATTTTCTGCAACCTGGCAGGTTTCGCGATGGCATCTTCCGCTTCGGCGCGGGAGAGGGGTTTGAGCTGATACGCGTTTTCAAACGGATCGGAAATCCCGGGTCGGAATGCGGTGAGGTCGCTGAAATATTCCTTTCGCAAACATAATAACCAACGGACGTTCAAGCTGGGATTGTTGACGCACTCCGCAAGCTCGTCTATGAACGACTTGCGATCCGCTTCCTGCGCGCGGGTGAAGAATTCTTCGAATTGGTCGAGAATCAAGATGAGCGTGGTTTCATCGCTGAGGATGGAGGTCACGCGTCTAAGGAAGTCGGCGAGGCGTTCTTTCATGAGTCCCGCGGCAAATTCAGAATCTGCCAGAAGCGTCCGCTTGATCACATCCGCAGGATTTTTATCGTAGGAGCGCACGTACATGGGAAGATGCGGCGAGGCGAGAATGGCTGGCATGATGCCCGCCTGCAACAACGATGTTTTCCCCGCGCCCGATTCGGCATGCAGAACAGAGAACGCGCTGCGCGAGATCAATTGTGCGATTTCCACTTTTGCGGTATCGCGCCCGAAAAAACGTTTTGCATCGGTGAGACGATATTCGAGCAAGCCGCGATACGGCGTGTGCGATTCATCTTTTTCAGCGAGACGGTTTTTCAGATCGTTCGCGTATTTCCCGATTCCCTCCGCCAGTAATTTGATCTCGATCGCCCGCGCTTTTTCCGCCGCCTCGGCGGCGGTGAGGGCGCGTTGATGGATGATCTTTACGTTGTTGATCAGATCGCGGCCCGCAACATTGACATCGCCGCGAAACAAGGTCTTCCCACGGAATTGAACCGACGTTGAATACCGGGGCGCCGCCCGGGATTTTACCCTTGTCTTTTTTGGAGAGGATGGTTTTTTTGCCATGTGATACTTGCCGCAGGAAATTTGCCGTGGTGAGGATTACAGTTTCGCCTCTTCTTTTGCTTTTTCGGCGATCTTCTTCGCAACTTCTCCGATGCCCAGCATGGGGTTCACAAGTGTTTTCACGACCACGTCGAGCAAGTCGGGCGCCATGCGGGCGATGTTGCGAAAGCGGCGCGCGAGGAATCCCTCATCCACTGCCTCATTCTTTTTCGCCGCATCCGTGAGTTGAGATTGTATTTCTTTGACTTCTGCCTTCAAATCCTCGATGGATGTGAGGGGAGTTTTGGTATTCGCTTCGAGGTCCTTGTAAAGTTGATCAAATAGCTTCGCCACTTGGGCTTCATCGAAACCGATATTGATTGTCTTGATTGTATTGGTTATGTCTCTGCCCGCAATATTGACGTCGCCGCGAAACAATATTTTCTCTCCGAAACGAACCGAAGAGGCTCTGGCTCTGGAAGAACCCCTTACAACTATGCTGGGGTCTGGCGGTTTGGATACTTTCTTTTTAGCCATTGTTTCTCCTCTATACTAGGGACCAAGCCAACACGATTCCCAATAATATAAATGCAACAGTTTGGGCAAAAAAAGCGATTCTCAGAATTTTCGCGTTTCGTTCCAGCAGGTCAGAGTTTTCTGCCCATGCCCCAGCAAGATTGGAGATTAACTGGAGTTGAACTTCTTCCTCCGATACATCAAGATAATTTTCTGCCAGTGCACTCGGATTGGGATCAATGCGATACTTTCTAACCCATCCTATTATCGTTGCCAGAAGAATTGACACCAAAAATAAAATCGAGCTGATAAAAACGAGTGTCTTGATATAAGGCGGTAGCGCTTCTGTCGCGTCGCCTGCCCCGATCAAGAGAGCGATCATGCCGCCTGCGAAGCCAGTAAGCGTGTTTGATTTTGATTCAAGCGCACTTTTTTGAGATTGTTGCGCAGATAAACTTTCTCTTATAATTGAATAAATTATTGGAACGCTGCTTTTCTTTGGCATGACCCACCTCATTGCTCGTTGATTAAATTGACACGTGTAAAGAATGCCCCCACTGAATTGCGTGGATGTTGTGACCTTACTTCACTTTCACCAACATTTCTCGATGCCATAATTTTATCCCTTTGATTAATGGGGCGCCAGACGAGAAGTTAGGCGATTATAGTCCAAATTTGGATTGAGAGAGCGGGAATATTATAACGAGATCAACAACCAATAGAATCCTGCCGCGAGCAACGCGCTGGCAGGGATGGTGATCAGCCAGGCGGTGAGGATGTCGCCCGCCACGCTCCACCTCACTTTGCTGAATCGCTCCGAGGCGCCAACGCCGATGATGGCGGAACTGACCACTTGTGATGTGCTGACCGGCACGCCGAAAAACGACGCGCTGAGGATGACGATCCCCGATGTCATTTGTGTGGAGAAACTGTGGAGCGGGCGGATTTTATAGAACCTCCCGCCGAGGGTGCGGATGAGTCTCCAGCCGGCGAGCGCAGTTCCAAGGGCGATGGAAGCGGCGCTTACCGCGACTACCCACGGGGGAACTTGAAATGACGGCAATACTCCGCCGATCACCAGACTCAATGAAATAATTCCCATCGTTTTTTGCGCGTCGTTCGTGCCATGGCTGAGGGCGAGAGCAATTGCAGTGAGTAACTGGCTTCGTTTGAAAAATTCGTTGATATGCGGCGTCGCGCCTTGCACGAGGAAATAAATAATACGAGTGAGGAGGAAACCGACGGCAAATCCGATGAGCGGCGAGGCGAACAGTGCGATCAACACTTTGTTCAATCCCGCGAGTTTGATTGCATTTAAACCGGTGCTGGCAAAGACCGCGCCGATCAACCCGCCGATGAGCGCGTGCGACGAACTGCCGGGGATTCCCAAAAACCACGTGACGAGATTCCACACGATTGCCCCAAGCAGGGACGCGGCAATCGTGTTCAACGTCAACACATCGGATTGAACGATCTCTGCCCCGATTGTTTTTGCCACCACCACCCCAAACAAAAACGGACCGAGAAATTCGGCGATGGCGGCAATCGTCAACGCGGTGCGCGGACCGAACGCGCGCGACGAGATCATGGTCGCGACAATATTCGCCGCGTCGCGCATGCCGTTGAGGAAGTCGAAGATCAGCGCAAGCGCGATGACAATGATGAGTTCGTTGGACATGAAAACTAGGTCTTCTTCACCACAATATCGGCGATGATGTTCCCCGCTTCGTCGCCGCGGTCAGCCGCGTTCGAAAGGTGACGATACACCTCGCGCAGTTTGAGCATTTCCACCACGTGATGGACGTCTTCGGGACCTTTGAACAAATCCGCGACGGCTTCGCGGTAGACTCCCTCGACGCGGTTTTCGAGCGCCTTCGCGCGCTGGGCATGATCCGTCGCAACGGACGGATGTTTTTGCAATCGCATCACCGCCTGATAGATTTCGTATGCCGCGTCTTTCAGCAGGGACGCGATCCTCAGCATGTACGGCGTCGGCTTGACGTTGAGGATGACCATCTCGCTCACGGTGCTGTCGGCATAATCAATGACGTCGTCAATCGAGCGCGAGAGGGCAAAGATGTCCTCGCGGTCGAACGGCGTGACGAACGAGCGGTTCAACTCGTCGATCAGGATGCGGCGGGTTTCATCCGCCTCTTTTTCTTTGAGCGCCAATTCCTCGGCGAATTCGGGCGAGCCGGTCTCGAGATATTTGACCAACAGCCGCAAGCCCTCGAAGGTGATCGAAGCCTGCTCCTGGATGAGTTTGTGGAAAACTTCCTCGCGCTTTTTGAAAAAACGAAACATGAAACCTCTTGCTTGTTGATTTTGTCCGCCAATGATACCACTGGCGAGGGAAGAGGCGACTAATCTTGAGTGGTAGCGAAGGGTCTCGGTCTTGCTTACCCGTGAAACAATCCTGGGTAACGGTAGAGATTCTTCGTCGCTTCGCTCCTCAGAATGACACGTTGTAGCGAGTATATTGCATAGAGTTTAGATACTCTTGCGAGGCAAATCACCTGCCCGGCGACGTATCATCGGGCTATAATTGGCATCAATAATGGCATGTCATGCTGAGGGGCGGTGTTTGCCCCGAAGCATCCCTACCGAGTCGTAGTAGCGACTCTTCGGTCGCGAAGCTTGTCCTGAGCTTGTCGAAGAGGGCACGCTCCCGTAGGGTGACATGGTTTTGTTTTGGCTTACTCGTTTTATAATCGTAATACGCACATTGGAAAACACAATTTGCCAGTTAAAGTAATGAGAGATCAAGCATGACACCTCAAGCCGATATCCTTATCGTCACTATCGCTAAAGTGGAAAGCCAAGCTGTAATGAAAGCCTTCCGCGAAGCGACAAATAAAGATTCTAAACCTGAACCCATTGGTGACCGTACCTATCACGATTTGGGCGAGGTCAAAGGCATGCGTGTGTTTATGGCGCTTTCCCAAATGGGATCAAGCGGACCAGGCGGGACTCAAGAAACTGTGCGGAAAGGGATAGAAGCGCTGACGCCGCAGGCAGTAATCATGGTAGGGATTGCGTTCGGCGTGAATGAAGAAAAACAAGCCATTGGCGATGTCCTCGTATCACAGCAGCTCTGGCTCTATAATTTGCAGCGTGTCGGCACTGATAAAGAAGGCAAACTTATAATCATCCCACGCGGTGACAAGCCGCATGCTTCCACCTGGCTCTTCGACCGATTTCAAAGTGCCGACCTCTATTGGGATGAGTCTAAGGCTAAAGTTCGGTTCGGGGTGGTGATGTCGGGTGATAAGCTAGTAGATAACTTTGACTTTCGTGAACAACTTAAGCAGTTTGAGTCTGAGGCCATTGGCGGCGAAATGGAAGGCACTGGGCTGTACGTTTCCAGTCATGATAAGAAGGTGGACTGGATTTTGGTTAAGGCGATTTGCGATTGGGCTGACGGCAACAAGTCACAGGACAAAGATGCTCGACAACTAATTGCCGCTACTATTCATGTTAACTGAGATTGACTTACAATAGGTAGTATGACATGGAAACCATCATACTTGAGGCGTGAACAGCTGGAAGAAAGGCGGCTAGCAGGTGGGCGCCTTTTGAAAGCAGGTAAATTGA
>Ga0247727_10011210_pt1 | contig 15699 bp, 10 predicted proteins | sample WisWelCaveWW1625_FD_202498 | JGI IMG/M metagenome (GOLD analysis project Ga0247727, IMG submission 202498) | Biofilm microbial communities from Wishing Well Cave, Virginia, United States - WW16-25 | ecosystem: Environmental > Aquatic > Deep subsurface > Groundwater > Cave microbial mat | place...
GCGACCGGGCCACCGGAATTTTCCGGTGGATCGACGCGGAGTTGTTTTCTCCGGCCAGACTCGTGAACCGGTGGCTCGCGGTCTGACGCGGCCGCATTCGGCGCGGTTGTATGGCAAGCTCGTCGGCGTGGACAACAGCGGGTACGGGGAGTTCGGGTTCGTCGAAGACGGCGCGTTCCGGCCGGTGATGCGATCGACCGGTTGGACGCGCGGGTTGTGCTTCTTCGACAACGTCGCATTCGTGGGTACGTCGCGCGTGATCCCGCGCTTTCGGCACTATGCTCCCGGACTGGACGTCGATGCCAGCGAATGCGGCGTGCATGCCGTCGATCTCAAGACGGGCCGCGTGCTGGGCAGCCTGATTTGGCCGTATGGCAACCAGGTTTTTGCGGTAGACTGGGCGCCGCACACGCTCACGACGGGGTTTCCGGTTTTGGCCGGTACGAAGCGCCGGGCCACAACGGAGAAGTTACTCTTCTATGCGTTCAAGCACAGTCTGATGAACGGGGGCACGCGATGAATTCTGGTGACTTTCGGCTGCTGATGATCTCCGCCATGTACGAGAACGGCGGAAACACGACGCACCGCCTGCTCGATGGACATCCCGGCCTGTTCGTCTATCCCTTCGAGTCACAGCTCGGCACGGATCTCGTCAACGACCGGCTCAGCTCGATGTTCCCCAAAAAGTACCGCTGGCCGGTGTTTGCTTTGGATTCAACCCCCGAACAAGATTACCAGTCAATCATCGATGAGGAGTGTAAAGTCCGCGCGCGCACCCCCAACGTCAGCAAGTTCCGACACGTGGACTTCGACTTCTCCGACGATGAGCGGTGTCGGATTTACACGCAATACGTCCGGCAAACCGGCCGATCACGAGCGAACAATCTGAGCGCATTCTTCCGCGCCACCTTCGATGCGTGGAAGGATCGGCGGCGCAGTGGAGAAGAAATGTGGTATGTCGGCTACAGTCCCATCGTTGGGGTCGATGGGGAGAAAATCCTGAACGATCTCCCGCTCGCCCACCTAGTCCACGTGGTGCGGAACCCGTGGTCGGCGTACGCCGACACCAAGAAGCGGCCCGTACCTTTGAAACTAGCCGACTATCTGCTCGGCTGGACGCTCAATCAATACTTCGCGCTGCTGCTTCAGAAACGATACGCCAGCCGAGTACACATCGTCCGAATCGAAGACGTGATGCGCGATCCGTTCACGACTTTGGGCGCGGTGTGCGCTTCGCTTGGTCTCGGTCCGGCGGATTCGTTACGGACTCCGAGTTGGAACGGCCTGCCACTGGGAGAGGTTTATCCCTGGGGCACTATTCGCAAGGCTACCGAGGACGCGAATCGGCTCACCGCGGCCGAGCTTTCGCCCGAAGAACGCGAGGATATTCGCACTACGGCGTGGCAATATCTCGATGTCTTCGATTACACGACTTTCATCTAGCGGCTACTCCGCGCCAGCCGCACGATTGATGAGAACCAAGATGAAACGGACGATTGTCACAGGTGCCAGTGGATTCGTGGGCGCCAACCTGGCGCGGCGACTAGTCGCGGACGGCAACGAAACACACGTTTTTACGAATCCTGGCAGCGACGTGTGGCGACTGGCGGAGTGCCGACACGACGTCCGATTTCACCACGTTGCGATGGAAGATGCCGAAGGGGTGGGGCGAGAAGTCACCAATGTCCGACCCGACTGGGTATTTCACCTGGCCGCGCACGGCGGGTATTCGTGGCAAACGGACGCGGAACGAATGGTGCGGTCCAATGTCTTTGGCACGATTAACCTGATCGAAGCGTGTCTCAAGGTTGGCTTCGAGGCGATCGTGAATGCCGGCTCGTCGTCTGAGTACGGAGTCACGGCCCATGCCTCGTCGGAGCAGGATCGCCTCGAGCCGAATAGTCTTTACGCCGTCACCAAGTCTGCCGCTACTCTGTATTGCAGCCACATTGCGCGAAGCAAAGCTGTGCGAATCTCAACCCTGCGGATTTACTCGGCGTTCGGCCCATGGGAAGACCCGCGGCGGCTCGTGCCAAACTTGATCCTGCGTGGATTCGACGGCAAGCTGCCGCCACTGGTGGGACCGAAGACGGCACGAGACTTCATCTTCATTGACGACGTCGTCGATGCATTTCTGGCAGCAGCGTCGCGGGCCGGCCCGGAGCAAGGCGCGATCTACAATGTGGGCACGGGCGTTCAGACAACAATCCGCGAAGCCGTCGCAGTCGCTCGAAGTGTCCTCGAAATTCCCGCCGAACCGCGCTGGGGCATGATGCCCGATCGAGACTGGGACACGACGGTGTGGGTGGCCGACAACCAGAAGATCCGCAGCGAACTCAACTGGTCTCCGCGCCATTCATTCGAAGAAGGCTTTCGGCGAACGGTGGACTGGTTTCGCGCAATGCCGGACTGGGAACGGTATTACCGAGAACACGTCGGGATCGCGTGAGAAACGAAGTGCGAGAGTATCCAGTGGAAATCAAGGTGGGCCACGCCGAACCCGAACTTGAGCGGCGGACGATCTCAGCCACAACTGTCTGCGATCTTGGTTTGCTGCTCCTGCTGGTCCTCTACGTCGTAGCGTGGGCGCCCCTCTTTGTTCGCTGGCCGCGCTGGAGCGATCACGAGCATTTCGCCACGCTGGCCTACGCATGGACTCTCGGCGAACTCCCCTATCGCGACTTCATCAACATCAACCTTCCCGGTGAAGTCTACGTTTTCTGGCTGCTCGGCAAAACCTGCGGCTGGTCTGCGGATTGGAGTATCTACGCCTTTGATCTCTGCTGCCTTGGTGCAACGTTTTGCTTCTTAATCGCGTGGTCGCGTCGGGTGACGAGTAGTTGGACGGCCGGGTTGGCGACGGCCGTGATTTACTTGTCTTATTACACGACGCTGTCTTACAACCTGGCAGCGCAACGCGACGGGCAGGCGGCGGTACTAGCCCTGACTTGCGTGCTTGCGCCGACTGCCTGGCGAGGGCGAACGGGGGCTGTCGCCTCAGGCGTTGCCTTTGCCGTGGCCTTCGTGATTCGACCACACGTCGTCGCCTTTCTACCAGCAGTCGCAATTTCGATAGCTACTGTCCACTGGCCGCGATGGCGCGACCTTTTTTCACATGCAATGGCTTGGTCCGTCGCGGCCATCGCGACGTCGTTACCGTTGTGGGCACCAATTCACTTGGCCGGTCTTTGGCCCCATTTGCTCGATGCCATGCGGTTGAATTTGTTAGGCGAATTTCGTGACCTCGGCGGAATGGGTCGGCCCTCGATGGTCACTTTGCTTCGAGAAATTCTATGGACAAAACACCACCTGGGAGTCGCCATGTTGGCGGCGGTTTGCGGCGTGGCCGGCCGGTGGTCGGAATGGCGAAGAACGTGGCTGTCGGTCGTTACTGCCCTTGGCGGCGGACTTTTTTACATCCTGTTGCATCCGGCACGACACAGTTATCTCGAACAGCCGTTCCTGGCTTTCTGGGCCGTCGCCTTGGGCCTGTTTCTGGCTGAAGTTTGTCGGGCACCGATTCCCGCACGCTGGACCATCCCGATCGTGCTCGTGATGGCAGTCGCGTTTCAACATTCACATTCACACTTTACTGGCAGCCTCAGTCTCGCTTTAGGCGGGGCGCCGGCCGGAGCAGAAGGTCGGCATGAAATCTGGCGGCGCCAGTCTGCCAAGGCATCCGCTGACTTGACCTGGGAGGAATTCGACGAACTTCGCAAGTGGCTCTTGACCGACACGAATCCGGAAACCCGAATCGCCAATTTCTGTTGGGGCGTCAACTTTGCGACCAATGTCGGCCGGCTGCCCGCGTTGCCCGTGGAGGGCCCCTGGCTCTGGTACCATGCAGCGAGCGAGCCGCGATTTCGCAGCTCGCTTCAAAAGCACGCCGACACAGTGCTCCTTTGGAACCCGGAAAAGTTCGATCAGCAGTATGGCTCGTTTCCTGAATTGGTCGAACTGATTCGCACGGAGTATGAGCCGGCGACGCAAATCGGTGCTGTGGAAGTTCGCCGCCGCAAGGGCCATTGACTCGCATTGACGCCGTCATGTGCCGCTTGGCAACCGGAAGTCCTGAGTGTCTAATGGCGACATGAATTCAGAAAAATCCAGCGCTGCCCGCTACTTCGACCTCTTTCTCATCAGTTGCACAATTCTTTTTCTTGAGCTGGCGGCGATTCGCTGGTTTCCGGCATACGTGATGACGGTGACGTTCTTCACGAACTTCGTTTTGTTCGCGGCGTTCGTTGGAATGTCGGTGGGCTGCCTGGCCGCGGAACGACACGGAACCGTTCTCGATTACCTGCCATCGCTCATGGCTGTAACATGCACCGCGGCCGTGGCAGTTTACATCAGCATGGGGTTCATGTGGTTGGCAACCGTCCAAGTTGAAAACCCAAAAAGCCCAGACATGGTCTATTTTGGTACTGAACGAGTTGGGCAGGCGGCGGAAAAACAGGCCGTGCCGGTCGAAGTCGTGCTCGGCATTTGCTTCGTGTTCATCGCCTTGTGGTTCGTCGGACTGGGACAGGTGCTCGGTCGCAAGCTTTCTGCCGTCGATAATCGCGTTTTGGCTTACACGGTGAACATCGGCGGCAGTCTTGTCGGCATCGCTGTATTTGCCGCATTTTCCCACTTCCAATTGCCCCCGGTCGTCTGGTTTGGCGTGGCAATGGCGTGCGTCATGTACTTCCTGCACCAGAACGGCCAGCTAATCGTGTCGAATCTCACCCTACTTGCCGGCACCTTGGCCGTGATCGGAATCGCCGGCTGGCGTCTGCCCGGCTATGTGTTCCACTGGTCGCCGTACTACTCGATTCGGTATTCGGCTCGCGAGCACGAGATTAACGTGAATGGCCTGTTGCACCAGCACATGTCGCCGACGCGAGCGGCTTCTGTTTATTCCTTACCATACTTGCTCAATCGCGACGCGGGACTGCCGATTGCGAAAGATGTGCTCGTCATCGGGGCGGGCTCGGGAAACGATGTCGCGCACGCACTGGCACAGGGCGTGGAGCACGTGGACGCGGTCGAAATTGACCCCGTGATTGCACGGCTCAGCCGCCAAGAACACCCGGACCGTCCCTACGATGATCCGCGTGTGCGACTGGTGATTAACGATGGCCGCGAGGTTTTGCGTGCCACTGATCGAAGCTACGATCTCGTGGTGTACGCCTACCTGGACTCGCTGACTCTACATTCCAGTTTTTCGAGCATTCGACTTGAAAACTTTCTGTTTACACAAGAGGCATTCGCCGACGTGCGTTCGCGGCTTCGGCCGGGCGGCCTGTTTGTCGCATACAACTTTTACCGTCAAGGTTGGATTGTGCGGCGGCTTCAAGAGATGATGCAAAAGACGTTCGACTGCGAGCCGCTCGTGCTCTCGTTTCCCCCGCGCGATGCGATCTACGATACGGAAAGCGAAGGCATGCACATCGCCGTGCTGCTGGCGGGCAGCGAAGACGCACTGGCCCCGATCAAGCATGCATTTGGACAAAACCGCGGCTACGTCCTGCCGAAGGGGAACGACGAACAAGTTGAACGCAGGAATGGCTTCGAGGCGGCCTCGACCGGCGATACGGACCCAAGTAGTGGCGTGCTCTTTCGACCGACATCGGTCGTGCAGTCGCGCGCGTGGAAGATGCCGACCGATGACTGGCCGTTCTTGTATTTGCGCGAGCCGCGCATCCCGGCACACAACTGGCGCGGGCTGGCGATCCTGCTCGTTCTGTCGCTCGGACTCTTGGTCGTGTTCTCGCCGAAGCGCTCGTGGCGGCTGAATCCGCACTTCTTCTTCCTCGGCGCCGGGTTCATGCTCATCGAGACCAAAAGCGTCACGCAGATGGCTCAGCTCTTCGGCTCCTCGTGGCAAGTCAACTCCGTGGTGTTCGGCGGCATCCTGGTGATGATCCTGTTGGCGAACCTATTCGTGTTGTGGATACGGCCAGGGAGACTTTTGCCGTACTACGTCGGTCTAGGCCTTGCCCTTGCCCTGTGCTGGTCCTTGCCGATGGGCCAATTCATCGGGCACTCACTGCCGCTGCGAATCATGGAGAGCGTCGGCGTGCTGTTCCTGCCCATCTTCTTTGCGGGAGTCATCTTCGCCACTTCGTTTGCGCGCTGCGGAGATCCGGCTCTGGCGTTCGGCGCCAACATCGCTGGCGTTGTGTTGGGTGGGTTGCTGGAGTACTTGTCGCTTGTGTTCGGTTATCAAGGTCTCTTGCTCGTTGCGGCAGGACTCTATGTTCTATCGCTTTGGGGCGCGAAGCGGTTCGCAATCTCGCCCACAATCAACTAGGAACGCCTAATAAAATGGGGACTGGCTCCGAGTCCGCAAGGTGCCTATCCCCATTTTGTTAGAGCCCTTTTTTGAAATAGTCTTGCCAGAGATTTATGAATGGCCGGGCGGCAACGATGGTCATGCCGACGACGGAGAGCCACAGGAACACATCCCAAAGCAACCCGGGCCGAATCCTCTGGTCCGTGCGACGGTAGCGCAGGAAAACCGCGGCACTGCAAATCATCGGTAGCGTCACGGCCTGGATGAACCCGCCGATTTTGACCATGACCGTGGGCTCGCCAATCGTTGCGTACAGAATCAGGGCAATCGTGGGAAAGCAAACGCAGAAGAATCGTATCCAGCGCAACCGGTGGCTGTGGTCGCGAATGACAATGAAGCCGTTGATGCGCAGGAAATCCGTGAGCAGCCGGCTATGGGACGCGGAGGCCACGAACAGCGTTGAATACAGGACCGCAAAGCCGCCTACGACGAAAAACCATACGGCCAGCGGTTGGCCCATCACCGGCGAATACATTCGCGCGAGCGTGGGGACCATGTCGTCTCCCTTGGGCAGGCCCTTGCCGCCGTATTCGCCAAACAACACGGCCGCACCCAAGAAGTAAAACGCCAGAGTCGCCACCGTGTAAACCACCATGCTCGCCCAGGCATCGAATCGCATGACGCGCAGCCAGCCTGTGGCCCGCCGCTTCCAATCCTCGCCGTCGGAACGCGGCCCAGTGAATCGCGCGTAACCCTTTTCAATGCACCAATACGGATATGAGAACAACTCGCTCGCGCCGACGCCGGTTATGCCGAACATCGCCAGCGCCGCAAAAATCGCGGCAGTTTCCTTGGGGATCTGGATGTTGAACCCGCCACGAACCGCCGCCCAGTCGATACCGTACGGCGTCCACGGAAGAATTCCCACGCAGATAACGGTCATGATCGTGAAGATGACCACGAGGGTGGTCGTTCCGATCTCAACAACTGCGTAACTCCCCGATACGAGCAGTATCGCGGCTGAAACTGCCGTCAGAAATGCCCAGGGCATGATCGGTTTGGCTCGAACATAGTCACCCAGCCAGGGTGCAACCGGCGAAATCACATCGGCAAGCCACGGCGATACGCCGGGCATTGCCAAATGAAACGACTGACCAACACCGCCGACCATGGCACCCAGTTGTGTTTGCGTGACCAGCATCATGATCAGCCACCACCACACCAGCAGCATGCCGGGACCGGGCAGCCGACTCAGACTTGTCAGCGTCGTCTCGCCAGATGAAATCGCATAACGACCCAGCTCAATCTGCACGAAGACTTTGATGAAACAGCTCAGGATCACCAGCCACAGCAGCGAGAAACCCACCTGCGCCCCGAGATTGGTCGTCGCAATCAGCTCGCCCGTCCCCACGATCGAGCCGGCCAGGATCAGCCCCGGCCCGATGCGTGCGACCGTTTCCCAAAATGAATCGGGCGGCTCCTGGACGGCCTCGGCTGAAACGGCATAAGGGTCAAATGCTTCTTGAGCCATCGGCGATTTCCGAAAACTGGTGAGCAAAGAAACGTGGCGTCACGTTCCAGGCAGGAAATGATAATCGTTCGTTACGGCAGAAGTGAGAAGTTTCTCAAGAATGCGGCGACCTCAGAATCGACTAGGCAATGGGGTTGAGCACCAGGCCAGTGAGCAGTTTGGGGTAAAAATAGGTGCTTTTGGCAGGCATGCGCTCGCCGGTCGATGCGATTTGCTGCACATGGTTCATCGTGGCCGCAGGCACCAGGCAGGCGAGATCACACTGCCGGGTGCCAAAACATTCGAGCACTTCATCGATCAAGTGAATATATCGAAGCTGCGGTGGTTTGCCGGCAAGTCTTGAACGGAGAAGCTCGCTGAGTACCAACTCGTGCAAAATGCTCACACCGAGCCCACGCCACGCGAGGCTGTGTTCGGGCACCAATCCATCCATCGCCGCCGTGCCGCGGAGCCGAACCAGCAGCCAATTTCCGTCGTCCACTGTGCCAAGCCCCAGCAGGTTTTGCCCACCGTCGACTTCGATCGTTTCCCAAGTTTCACGGCAGGCGCTCGCACCCGAGCCCATTTCCTCAATTTCAAACTCGGGCTCGATCAAGGATCTTAATTCTGCCGATCGCAGCCGGCTCAACCCACTCACGAGGCGATGCGTGGGCAGAATAATGAGTCCGGGATCACTCATGCCCACGCACATCATCAAACAGAAGTTTGCCGGCGAATCATCGTCGCGAACCGCCCCAACGGCCCGCCGGTCGTCGCGATATCGCACCGCCGTCTCATAACGATGATGTCCGTCCGCAATGAAAATGGGTCGCGGTCCCATGTGGGCTCGAATCTGACTGATCAACAGCTCATCAGTCAGCGGCCACATGCGACTCACAACGCCCAGATGATCCGCCGCCTCCAGCGGTGTTCGGCCGCGGATCGCCCGATCCAGTTGGTCCTGGACCTCGTTCGCCGCGTCTGGAAACATACCGAACACAGGACTGATGTTCATTCCCGTAGCATGGTAGAGCCTCAGCCGATCGGCCTTCGGCCCAGCCATCGTCTCTTCGTGAGCAAACACGTTTCCTTCGCTAAACGGTTCGAGCTTCAACCGCGCCAGAAATCCATGCCGCGTGTACGTTCGGCCCTCCACTTGGAACTGCTGATGAACCACGTAGATTGCCGGGTGCGATTCCGCAAGCATGATCCCGTCGTATTTCCAGTCGTGCAGTTGTCGCGCCGCCCGCGTGTAACGATTCGATTCCTCAGTATCAGTCGGAAACTCCTTGCTTAGCTCCACGCGAATGATGTTGGCCGGATGCCGCGACAAGAGTACCTCGTGCAATTCCGCAACAACAATATCATAAGGCGGCGCAATCACGGCACTCAGCTCACCAACGCGAGCCAAGTTGTACCGCCAGCCACGAAACGCTCGGATGTCGGCCATGTGGGAGGGGGTAGAAGATTAGGGGTTGTGGATTAGGGGTTGGGGGTTGGGAAGATGAACTCGCTTACGTTCCCATTTGCCAGGATTGAAGATACTTCGATTGCTCGGGGGTCAGACGATCAATTTCAATGCCCATGGTTCGGAGTTTGAGTGTGGCAACGAAGTCTTCCACTTCGCGAGGAACGTCATATACCCGTGGCCCAAGTTTGCCCGATTGCTTTACACACCATTCCGATGTGAGTGCCTGTGTGGCGAAACTCATGTCCATTACGCTCGCAGGGTGACCGTGGGCGGCGGCGAGGTTGATCAGCCGACCTTCGCCCAAAACGTAGATTCGTCGACCGTCGGAAAGCACATATTCGTCCACGCAATCCTTGATCAGGCGATTGACAGTCTTCGCCACTTTTCCCAGCGTTTCAAGGTCCAATTCGACGTTGAAATGGCCGGAATTGGCCACCATCGCGCCGTCTTTCATTTTGGTGAAGTGCTCGGCGCGGATGACATGGATGTCCCCGGTAACGGTGATGAAGATGTCACCTTGCGATGCCGCCTCGGCCAACGGCATGACCCAGAAACCGTCGAGCACCGCCTCCAAGGCTCGCACGGGATCTATTTCGGTTACGATCACGTGTCCGCCCATTCCACGGGCCCGCGCGGCAACTCCCTTGCCACACCAGCCGTAGCCGCAGATGACGATCTTCTTGCCGGCGAGCAAAACGTCGGTAGCCCGAATCACGCCGTCGAGCGTGCTTTGGCCTGTTCCGTAGCGATTGTCGAACAAGTATTTGGTCTGCGCGTCGTTCACGGCGATTACTGGAAGCTTCAGCGCACCATCTTTGTGCATCGCACGAAGCCGAATGACGCCCGTTGTTGTCTCCTCCATGCTGCCCAAAACTTGCGGGATGAGTTCCGGGTGCTTCGTGTGCAACTCGCTCACCAGATCCGCACCATCGTCCATCGTGATCTGCGGCCGATGGGCCAACGCCGATTCAATGTGCCGGTAGTAGGTCGCGTTGTCCTCGCCCTTAATTGCAAAGACCGGTATGCCAAAATCCAGGCTCAGACTGGCTGCCACGTCGTCTTGAGTACTGAGAGGATTTGAGGCACAGAGCACGAGGTCCGCACCGCCAGCCTTGAGCGTGCGGGCCAAGTTCGCCGTCTCGGAAGTCACGTGCAAGCACGCCGACATGCGAAGCCCCGCCAAAGGTTGCTCCTTGGCGAATCGCTCGCGAATGTTGGCCAGTACCGGCATGTCCCGGTCAGCCCAGAGAATTCGTTTCTTGCCATCCGAGGCAAGGCCCAAATCTTTGACGTCGCTTGGTGAGTTTGTCGGCACGAATGAATACTCCTTCTTTTCTGTAGGTCACTGCCCGGCTCAAAAGTCCTGGCTGGTAATTCGACTCAATCCCCTCGGCTCAGCAGCCGTAGCTGCTTCGCTTGGTCCCAATCCAACCATTGGGCCGAATCCAGTTGTTCGCGGCGAAGCAAATAGCGAATTGCCTCACCTTGCGACCTGGCAAGCGTAGACGATGGAAAGTGACTGACTAGCCGGTCAAACAACTGCCAGACGCCGCTCGGCATCGCGACTCGCAAAGCTCGACTGGTCCAGCCGTCATCCAACAGCGGATAGATCGGCCTTAGCCCACGCTCTTGATCTGGTTGCCGAATTCGTCCTCGTCGGTCACGACGAAACATCGAGAAAGTCCCTTTGGGCCGGTAGAACTCAATTCAATCGGAAGCACCATAAGACACATGTGCGCATGTGTCAACACGCAAATCATTATAAGATCTAGGCGAACCCTGATTCGTGGAATGCTCGCGGTGTCTATGCCAAGTCTGGATGGAAATCGTTCATCGGGCTGATCGTGAAGGACCAACAGCCTTGCGTACCTCCTCGATGAACTTTCGCACTTTGAATGACTCTTTTCGTCCTGGAGCCACTTCGACGCCGCTCGCCACGTCAACGCCCCAAGGGCGAACGGTTCGCAGTGCTTCGCCAACATTTTTTGGCGTGAGGCCGCCGGCAAGAATCACGGGAACAGAAATCTGCTCGACGATGGATCGGGCCAACGGCAGTGGAGCGGGTTGTCCAGTCCCACCGAATTTTTCTGGGGAGTAGGCATCCACGAGGATCGCGCTAGGCAGCCGGTCATTTTGCTTGCAGCCGGCAACGAAGTCCAAAGCAGTCTGAACACTACTCGCATCCACCAGTGCGAACGAGGGGATAACTGAAAACTCGCGAAGCTCACGAATGTGTTCGGGAGTGATCTCGCCGTGAAGTTGCAGCGTTCGCATGCCTACTGCCTCGGCGATTTGCCGAATCTCTGCCGTGGTCGCATTGACGAACAGTCCGACCGGCGTGACGTACGGAGGCAAGCATTGAACGATCTCCAGCGCCGCGGCTGGAGTCACTGAGCGCGGGCTCGGCATGTAAAAATTCAGGCCGATTGCATTTGCCCCCGCCTGGGCCACCATCGTGGCGTCTGCGACCGACGTAATCCCACAGATTTTGATAAACATGGCCACAATGTAGCTATCGGGTGCTGCCAAGAAAAGAGAGCGACTTCCGCAATCGTCTCACGGCGAGTGTAGAATGCCAGCGTTCCCGAAATGAAAGGAAGAAGCAAACCTGTGCCGCAGCCCCATGAAGCTCCCAATCGCGTTCGTCGCGCGGAAATTGGTTGTGTGCTCTTATTCACTGTTCTTGGTGGTTATCTGCGGCTGGCAGCACTGGATCAGGACGGACTCAGTCATTTCGACGAAGGCGTTTATGTGATTTTGGGTACAGGCGGAGAGTTTCCCGGCAAAGAGTTCTTCTCGCCGCCGCTGTTTCCACTTCTCTTACGGGCCGGATTCTGGTTGTTCGGTTCGAGTGATGTTTCTGCGCTTTGGGTCAGCGGCATGATTGGAACGGCCACGATTCCTCTCGTTTGGTGGGTCGCCCGACGATGGCACGGACCTGTTGCCGGCGCAAGCAGTTTGGTCATGGCGGCCTGTTCTGGTTATCACATTACCTTCTCGCGAATGGCCCTGACGGATGCCGCATTTGCGTTCGCGTTCATCCTGGCATTGGGGCTTTTCTATGAAATGTACGAGCGAAGCTGCACGGCGATTTCTGAAGGTAAGTCGAGTCGGTTTCGAGGAAGTCTGACGGGCTGGACCTGGGCACTAGCAGCAGGTCTGGCCTGTGGAGCAGCGATGAACATCAAATACAACGGGTTCATCACTTTGGTCTTCGCGGCTACCCCCATTGCCGTTGAATTCTGGGGCAGAAAGGCACAAGTGACGCTTGGCTGGAAAAAGGCTTCGATGCTTTGGGGAATAGCAGCCGTTGTGGCTCTACTGTTGTATTTTCCTTGGTTCAATCACATCGTCTCGACCGTGGGCTATTCTCAGCTCCTGAGCCATCAGCGGGGTTACAGTTCCGGGTTATTGGCTTGGCCAGGTAACCTCGTGACCCTGGTCGCCCATTACTGGTGTATCACCAGTTGGCCAGGCCGGCTCGGTCTTGGACTGGGTATGTTGACTGCCATGACTGTTGGCGGTTCGGGCCAAAGCGTTCATGCTGCGTCAAAACTATTGATGGTTTTCGGGGCACTTTCACTTGGGTTTTTGTTGGGTGACAGTGCCGCCTGGCTCATTGGACTGATCGCTTCGGTGCGATGGATTAGGAAGGATCGAATGCCAAGTGGGGCGATCCAAGCGGCTTGGCTAGTGGGTCTGTTCTTGCTGACCCCGATGTACCGACCGTACGCTCGCCTCATGCTTCCCCTCATCGCTGGGGGCTGGATTGCTACTGGCGGGCTGGTTGCAGAACTGCTAAGTCGCCTAAAAGTCAGCAGTGCCCCATCCCTGATAATCAAACGATTGCAAATCATTTCGGTCGCCTGCTTTGCCCTGGGACTGTTTGGTGCAATGGCTGCGTGGCAAGCGGGCTGGAGCGCGAACCGGTGGTTTGAATTTTTCCAAGGTCGATCTGACATCGCTTCGCTGAAAGATGCGTGTGAAGAAATCACTAGGCGGAACGTGCCCGAAAACGAAACCGTTGTGGCATTCGTTCGCCCTCCGGTCTTGGTCTACGTCGGCGCCAAACGGAAAGTTGACCTTCGATCAGACCTCCATTTTCTGAACGAAGCAGCACGCTCGGGGCACGCCCGATATCTGCTCATCGACCAGGCCATGTTCTTGGATAACGCACCGGTGCGGCGGCAACTCGAAGAAGCCGGCGATCACCTGGAACTCTTAGGCCGAGTTCGTTATCGACCCAGCGTCGCTGTTTTGCTCGATGACTTTGGTCGCGAGTGCGTGTGGCCGGAGATTTGGAATCGGACCACTGGCCCTACCGCGCCGCAATCCGAGGGCGAAGCTGAGCCGATTGCTCGGCAAGATGCCTCGCAACTCGGTCCCACTCCATACCAACTATTCGTTTACCGAATCCGGATTCCATGACCAGATCCGATCGGAGTTGCGAGCGATCCTCGCCAGCATCATTCTCGCCGCCCGCGACTGCTCGCAATGGAAAGTTTGCGGCGTGGCGGTTACTCTTGATTGCCGTCTAACCGACTTGTTGCCTGCCTCAGGTTTCACGTGAAACCAAACTTGGTTCAACGAGGAACCGCGAACGAATTGGAGGGTCAAAACAATGACCGGCACTGCGACACTTTTCACCACCGCGTGGCTACTTGGATTGATTAGCGATGCGGGATTCCACATCAGCCCATACCTGCAATGGCCTGAGCGCGACGCGATCACGATCATGTGGGAGACCACTGAGCCGGTCGCGGGTGAGGTTCAGTTCGGCACAAATCCGAAACTCGATCTACGAGTCACCGAGCCGGAGCCGCGAGGCGTCCACGAGGTGCGGCTGACCGGTCTGTTGCCGCATACGCGCTACTTCTACCGAGTGGTCAGTGGTTCGGCTGTGAGTGAGTTGGCAAGCTTTCGGACCCCGCCGGGCCCTGATTCCGACAAGTGGCGCATGGTGGTCTATGGCGACTCCCGCTCGTTCCCCGACCGGCACCAACGAATCGTCGAACTGGCCGCCCAATTCGACCCGGACCTCGTTCTGCACACTGGCGATCAAGTGACCAACGGGACCCAACGCCCGCAGTGGAAAACTCAGTTTTTCGACCCGGCGGCAAAGCTGTTTTCGCGAGTGCCCGTTCTGACATCGTTGGGAAATCACGAGCAGAATGCCGGCAACTATTACGAGTATTTGGCCCTGCCCGGCAAAGAGCAGTATTTCAGCATCGACTTCGGCTCGGCCCACATCATCGCCCTGGACTCGAATACGTGGGGAGCATCGGCCCGGGCGTCCGAACAATTTCGCTTTGTGCAAGAGGACCTGACCCGCAAGCGCTCGACACGTTGGAACCTCGTGTTTTTCCATCACCCACTGTTTAGCTCGCACGATAAGCGGTCGATCAATCCGGCCCGCTGGGACTGGTGCCCGCTGTTTGAGAAGTTGGATATGGATCTCGTGCTGACCGGCCACGACCACTTCTACCATCGGTGCTGGAACATCGGCCAGTTGGGCGGCGATTCCAATCGTGGCGTGCTGCACCTCACGACGGCCGGCGGCGGGGCGTCGCTCTACCAGCAGAAGGACCGTTCGTACGTCGCATTCAGGAAGTCTGTCTTTCACATCACCGTACTCGATTTTCTCGGCGATGAGATTCACGGGCAAGCTGTTGACGTAGACGGCAATGTGATCGACCAGTTCAAAGTGACCAAGGGCTCAACCGCCGCCGGTGAGTTTTGTGCCTATGAGGTCTATGAGCTGGAACGAGCCATCCGGCAGCAGATCGAATCGCGGCCGCCCACGGAATTGAGAGCGGACGAGAAGGAGACGGCAGTCGATTCCGAGATTCGCGTTCCTCATGGATTTCGAGTTCCCGTGACCGGCCACGTGAATTGGGAGGACGCAGTCGAGGCTGCGGAAGAAACTAAAATCCCGGTTCGTCTGATTCCTGGAGAACCCGCCGTGATTCTATTGAAACGACGAGTTGCTGTGGAATTCGGACCTCACGCGCCGCAATCGGATAGTTCCGCACGGTTGCCACGCATGAGGTTGGAACTCACGGACGATCGGTTTCGCAACCGCACGGTCGAGTTCTCGCCTCTCAAGATTTGGCGAAATCTGGAAGTTCGTGCGGTGGCCGAGCCGAAATCCGCCGGTCGCGCGGTCCAATCGCCCCGCGAAGGAGCCCCCGACGGTCCAGCTAAATACTCCATGGTACGTTCAGACGGCAGCGGATCGGCGGCGGTTCCTTCCTACATCACGGTCGCAAATTCCGCAGATTCGCTGACTGTAACAACTACCATTCGCAACTTCGCCGCAGTGGTAACCGAAGGCAAGGCGTCGGCAATGCAGGGGGATCAGAGCGTCTTGATCAAAGGGGAGAACATTCGCGTTCTCGTGGCCACACCCGACCATACCCTTACCTTTGCCGGAACGAACGA
>Ga0247727_10011211_pt1 | contig 15698 bp, 14 predicted proteins | sample WisWelCaveWW1625_FD_202498 | JGI IMG/M metagenome (GOLD analysis project Ga0247727, IMG submission 202498) | Biofilm microbial communities from Wishing Well Cave, Virginia, United States - WW16-25 | ecosystem: Environmental > Aquatic > Deep subsurface > Groundwater > Cave microbial mat | place...
CGCCACCACGATGTTCAGGCGGGCGACCACCGCGGCGCGTATAAACTCCACGGCTTCGGGCGTAATCGCGCCAAACTCAATCAGCTTTTCAATGGTGATGGGCGTCTTGAAAAATTTACGGATGGTGAGGCAGGGGCCTACCAACGCGATGGGGGGGACGATGGCGTTGACGCGTGAGCCATCCTGCAAGCGCGCGTCTTCGTAAGGGTGCGATTCATCAATCCGCCGCCCGAGGGGGGCCATGATGCGGTCAATGATGCGCCCCACATGCTCGTTATTCTCAAACGTAACCGGCACCCGCTCGAGTTTGCCTTTGCGCTCAACGTAAATGTTCTTGGGGCCGTTGACCATAATTTCGGTGATGGTCTCGTCGCCGAGCAACATCTCCAGCGGGCCCAGCCCCAGAATTTCGGAAACGATTTGGTCGAACAGGCGTTTGCGCTCGGCGCGGGAGAGGACGATGCCCTCCTCGGCCAGAATGGTTTCGTAGAGGTCTTCGATGGTTTTGCGGACCTCGGCGGTGCGCGAGATGTCCATCGAGGGGTCCAGTTCCGAGAGCAGTTTGTTTTGGACGCGGGTTTTCAGGTCTACGTAGCTGCCCGAACCACTCCCGGCGGCGGCACCTGGCACGGGTGGGGCCGCGCGGCGCATCCGCAATTCGGCGAGTTTGGAGGCTTGGTCCTGCCCGCCCGCGCCACCACTCCCGCCCGCGGCGGGCGCGCCCCCGCCCGCTTGCGGCGCTCCTTGCTGGGCCTGGCCTTGTTCAATCCGTTTCAACAACGACATGGCTTACCTCAACTTTGCCAACAGGGTGACACTTTGGATTAACTTACGCGCTGGTAAACCATTTGCATTACCGGCGCTGGAAGAGGCTGGGTTTCTTTTTCTCTTCCGGTTTCTTTTTGTCCTCGGTTTCTTTGGGCGCAAATTCTTCTTTTAGTTTTTGCGCCAATTCAAAGATGCCCAGCGAGGGCGGGAAGTTTTTCGGCCCGGTGATGAAGGGCACGCCCTGGTTGATGGAGGCCAGCACTTTTTCATCGACCAACACCTGCACCTTGACCTGGTGCTTGATGGTCTCCGCGACGCTGGCCGCCGTAATCCCCCCACTCCGGGCCACCCGGTTGAGCACCAGCACCACCTTCTCGGGCGGGTATTCCAGTTTCTCGACCAGGTCAAAAAATTTCTTGATATTGGCCAACGTCGGAATGTCGGGCGTGGCGACCAGCACAATCCGGTCCGAGGCGTCAAAGACCGATAACTCCACATCGCTCAACACCGAGGCGGTGTCCACGATAATATAGGTGAAGAATTGGCGCAAGCCCTCGACCATTTTCTTGAGATGCGACGAGGTGACCAATTCTGCATCTTCGGGGGTGGGCGGGGCCAACAACACCTTCACCCCCGAGGCATGCGCCGCCACCACGCTGTTAATCAAGTCGGGTTCGAGTTCCTGATCCATCAGGTTGACCAGGCTGTATTTGCTTTGCAGGTAGAAGAAGACACCCGCATCGCCAAACTGCCGGTTGGCATCCACCACCAGCACCTTGCTTTCGCTGTCTTGCATGGCAATGGCCAGATTGACAGCCAGGGTGGTCTTGCCCACGCCGCCTTTGGGGCTGTAGATGGTGATGATTTTGCCATCGGCCCCGGCTTTGCGCCCACCCGCGCCGCTCGTGGCCGTCGGCGTGGGTCGGGCCGTCATCATCGCTTCGCGTTGGCGGCTCATCTCGCCCAACCGGCGGATGGTATTCACCATCTCGTCCACGGGCGGGGGTTTGGGTAAAAAGTCGCGGGCGCCCGCCAGCATGGCCCGGCGCAGATAGTCCGTATCGCTCTGCACCGAGACGATGACGATTTGGGCAATCGGCACTTCTTTGGCGATGACTTCGGTGGCCTGGATGCCATCCATGTCGGGCATGTTGATGTCCATCAGGATGACGTTGGGCTTAAACTCTTTCGCCAGTTGGATGCCTTCCCGCCCGGTGCGGGCCATGCCCACCACGTCCATATCCGGCTCGAATTGCAGAATCTTGCGGATGTTCTCGCGGGTCTCCGCGATGTCATCTACAATCAAAACTTTTATCTGGCTGGCCATGTCTGGGTCTCGTTAGGCGTCACTTAGGGCAACTGGTCGTTGGACAGGGTGGTGGTATAGACCGACGGCGGCACCGAAATGACCGACGGGCCACTCGGGCCATAATTCAACTTGGCGGGCAGGGCGATGTTATAGTTCTCGAACATGTATTGCAGGGTGACACTATCGGTCGCCACTTGGGCCGCCCCATCGTCCTGCGATGAACGCAACACCAGGGTCATCACCACCGAGGCCGGGTAACGCTCCATATAACGATGGATGTAGTTAAGCACCAGCGCATCTTGGGGGGAGACCAGCAGCGTAATGGTGGCGGGCGGAATGGGCGTGGGCGTGGGCGGCGGCGGAACGGTGGGCGTGCCTTCCTGTGGCACCGGGGTAGCGGTGGGCACGATATAGGGAATGTCCGGCCCAAAATCGCCCAGGTGCAGAACGATGGCATCCTGAATAATGCTCTGGGTGACGAAGCGCGGGCGCTGAGGCTCCGAGGGGATGACGTAGAAATCATTCGGGATATTAACGCCATCCTCGCCTTTGCCGACCCGCACCGCTTCAGCGAACCTGACCACGGATACGTCGGTTGTCCCTAAATTCGGCAACGTGCCGTCCGGGTTTGGCGGTTCCACCAACACCGAGCGATTGGGCAGGGTGGTTTGGAATTGCTGGTCAATATCCACCAGGGCCCAGGAGACGATGATGTTGATGTGATCGCCATCGCGGATGCCCAGCGAGACGCCGTTGTACTTATTATACGGCAGCGAAATGGCGACCAGGCCCGGCGGGATTTGCGCGGACGCATCCGACCCGTGCGCGGCGGTATCGCCCAGCAGGTCATCCACCAACATGGTGGTGAAGATTGGCTCACCCTGCAGGATGGGGACGCGCGCCACCTTCCCCTCCAACTGGGCGGGGTCGGTGATAAAGATCGGCAGACTATCTACCCGGCTCTTTGGCCAAGGCTCCATGGTGTAAGTATCGGTGATGATGGCCTCGCCGCGCTTACGTGGTTGAGAGGCGATGACCACCTGCACCACCGGTTCAGCCGTCGGCGCGGGGGTTGAGGTCGGTTCATCAACACCGGGGGTGCCGGTTCCCGGTGACGCGGGCGGGAATAAAAACAGCGCCGCCGCAACGCCGGCGATGCTCACAATCAGCAGGATCACAACTACAATGATTAAGCCTCGTCGTCCCATAGGATTCCTCCGGGGGCAGTTCGTCTAGGAAATTACGCGAGTATGATACTTCCATCGAGGGAAAAGTCAAGCAAGGTGGGGGTCAACGCAGTCCCAGTGGGCCACTGGTCAGCTGGCCGGAGGGGATTTCCATGGTGACGCGGGTGCCTTGCCCTGGCTGGCTATCCAGCTCCAATGACCCGCCCAACAAATCTACGCGCTCTTTAAGGGCGCTGAGGCCGATGGTGCGTTGCGGGCCGCCCATGGCGGTCTGGGAATCGAAGCCTTTGCCGTTGTCTTCGATGGTCGCCCGCACCCGGACTTCATCCACATCCAGCGCCAGGCGTACCTGGGTGGCCTGCGCGTGGTCGCGGATGTTGCCCAGCAATTCCTGAATGCCGCGAAACACCATCACCTCGCGCACCGATTCCAGCCGCCGTTCCGCGCCCGTGATTTGCAGAGTGATTTGCAGACCGCTCTTTTCTTTCAGCGCGTCCACATAGCGTTTGACGGTGGGGATCAGGCCAAGATCATCCAGCATCATGGGGCGCAAATCAAAAATCAGGTCGCGGACTTTTTGCAGGGTGGACATGGCGGCGGTGCGGACTCCGGCGAGTTCGGTCTTGGCGCGCTCGACGTCAATATCAAACAGCCGCACCGCAATATCGGTTTGCAAAATAAAATTAGAGAAGGCCTGGGCCGGGCCATCGTGCAACTGCTTGGACAGCCGTTGGCGCTCACCCTCCTGGGCTTCGATAATGCGAACAATGGTGGACATGCCGCCATCGGCCGGGCCGGCCGTGCGGGCGGTTTCCAGGGCTTGCAACGCGTTTTGGAGATATTCGGTCATGCGCTCCAGGCTGGCCTGCTCACCCTGCAATTTTTCAAGTTGGCCGCGCATGGTGAACAGGCGTTGTTGTGAGTCTTGGGCGGCATCATAAGCGGCTTTGATATCCGAGCGCGGCACGGATTCGAGATTGGCCGCCAACTGGCGCACCTGCGCGGTGATGTGGGCATTACGCTGGGCCATACGCTCCACCTCGCCCCGGCTCTGGTCCATCATCCGGCTCGTCTCGCGCAGTTCGCGTTGCGAACGGTCTAGTTCTTCCTGGGTGGCGGTGATGAGTTCCTCTACCGCAGAGGGTTCATTGTTTCGCGGCATACCACTTGCTCCTAACGTTTTTTAACGGAGACCGTTATCACGTTCCGTTGCATTGAGTTCAGTGTTCGGGGTCCTGCAACCGTACCCAGCCATGCCGGAGCGCATAGACGGCGGCCTGGGTGCGGTCTTCGACATCCAATTTGTGCAAAATGGCTGTCATGTGATTCTTGACGGTTTGATGGCTAATACCTAATGACGCAGCGATTTCTTTGTTACTAAGCCCACGGGTGACATATTGCAAAATTTCCATTTCACGCGGCGAGAGTGGTGAGAAGGCTTCGTGATGATCATCTATATAGGGCCGACCGGCCTGCTCGACCCCACGCTCCAGCCAGGCTTCCAGGCCCTCCCGGTCAAAAACCTGATCGCCGAGGACGTAATGGCCCTGCACCACCTGCCGCATGATTTCGGTGAGTTTTCCGGGGGTGACTTCTTTGGAGCAATAGGCCGAACAGCCCGCCCGAAAAGCGTGCAAGACCTGTTCCTGGTCATCATAAGCGGTGAGCATGATGACGGCGCAGGGTGAGCGTTCGCTCCGCAGTTGGCGGGCGACCTGCAAGCCATTCAGTCCAGGCAGGTTAATATCAAGAATCACGATATCGGGTTGCAAGCCGCGCGCCAGTTCGAGAGCCTGTTGACCCTCGGCCCCCTCGCCCACGACTTCAATATCCGGTTCCTGCCGCAAGATGTCGCGCAGGCCCTGCCGAAAGACCGGATGGTCATCTACAACTAAGACAGTAATTTTGTCCATCTGAATTTATGTAACCGATGAATTCTCCAGGCCTCGATTAGACCTACATGGCTTGGGAGTATAGCAGAATTGCGAGTGAGCGCAATTCAAGCGAGAAGCCATTGGCAGGGCAATTGGCGGCCTATCCGAATCCGTGTACAATCATTCCATGCCGATGAAAGCGAAAGCCAAGCGCCCGCCACGCAAACTCAAATATGGGTGGGATGCCACCAAGGTTAAGGCCCTGCGCGAATATATGCGCTTGACCCAAACCAAGCTGTCGGAAGAGTTGGGCGTGCGTCAACAAACCGTGAGTGAATGGGAGACCGGCTTGTATGCGCCGCGTGGGGCCTCGGCCAAACTGCTCAACATCCTGGCCGAGCGGGCCAGGTTTAAGTACGGCTCAGGCGAAAAGGATGAAAGTGTGCACGCATAACATGTCAGTGGAGGCGGCCGCTTGCGCGATGCCGCCGGGCGTGGGAGCCCGGCCTGCTGACAACCTTTGCGTGCACACCGATGAAACTGGCTCTTGACAGATTATCCGTTTCCGTGTAAACTCGACTTTGGATTTCGGGAGCCAAGGCTCCCGAAAATTTTATCGAAAACTACACGGAAACGGATATAGCCACAGGAGGCCAGCATGGGCACATACGGATTGAGCGGCGTACTCTCAGCCTGGAAGATTGGCTCGTTGACAACCGAGCAGGCGGTGGGCCAGATTCTACAATTGCTGGAAGAATTGGAGGGCCGGGTGGGCGAATTGGAGCGGCGCAATCATGCGCTGGCTATCCCACCGCCCCCGGCGCCGGTTCGGCGTCGCCGCCGCCGGAAACTTTCTGAGCAGGAATAATTGGCTATAATGGGTGGTGAGGACTCACCATGCTACAAATGGAGTTATTCGAATCAACTTACGCCGATCAGTATGACCAGGAAGGTTTTAGTTTTTACACCCCCAGGGTCGGTGATGTTACATTTCTGAACGGATTAAGCGAGCCAGTTCATCGCTGGTTTCGCCTCACACCCAGCTACTCTCCCGAATTAGTGCGCTTTCTAATTGAAGATTTGGGTTGCGCTCCCCAAATGATGCTATGCGATCCTTTTCTGGGAAAGGGAACGACAGCCATCGAGGCAAAAAAATTGGGCCTTCGGGCCAAAGGCATCGAGCTAAATCCCCTACTCAAGTTGGCTTCCGAATATGCGTTGACCTGGGAAGTTGAGGTGAGCAAATTTGCCCGACATTTCCGAGAATTTGAAGAGCAGATGGGCAAGACGCTGGCAAGTGCCAAGTTGCTGTCACTAGAAGAGACGTTACAAAAGTTCGAGCTGACGCTTCCGGCCATTCACAATGTCTTCCGCTGGTGGAAGAAAGATGCGCTCAAAGAGTTGCTTCTCATTAAATCAGCCGTGTGGAATATCCGCGATGAACGCTTCAAGCGGCTTTACTGGTTAGCGGTATGTGCCTCGGCGTTGGATTGCGCCAACGTTCACCGCAATCACCCCACGATCAGCTTTGACGACCATCACAATCGGCGTATTCAGGTGTGGACGGATTTTCGAGAGAATGTTGAAGCCCTTATGACCGACTTAAAGCGCCTTCCACCGCGGGAGCAGTGGGGCGAAGTACAAGTGATTCAGGGGGACAGCACCCGACTAGCCGAGAGCGCAGTGGAACAGATTGATCGGGTTATCACCTCGCCGCCCTATCCCAACCGGTTCAGTTACGTTCACACCACCCGCCCACAACTTTTTTTTATGGAAGTCTTTTCGGAAGCCGCGCAATCCGCTGATTTAGATTGCGCCGCCATTGGTGGTACGTGGGGCAAAGCCACATCAATTCTCTATGATGGAATAGTAGTGCCCTATCCGCATTTGGAGGAAATCTTATCACCGATGATTGGAGGATTGCGTCCGCGAAGCAACTTGATGTGCAACTATGCGGTTAAGTATTTCACTATGATGGATGAACACATTCGCAGTCTCAAAAAGGTTACGAGCCGAAAGTTTCGGGGCGCGTATGTGGTGGGCAATTCCCGACTCTCAGAGGTTGAAATTTTCACTGACATCCTCCTGGGAAAAATGTTTGAGGCGAATGGCTTTCAGGTAGACCGGATTTTAGTGCTTCGCAAACGGGGAGGCCGAAAGAAATTGTACGAAACGGCCGTATGTGTTTCGCGGCGCTATCGAAGTTTTCCTTCCGTTACGACCCCGGTAAATCCAATCAGGCAGCATTACAAAAAATATTCTAACGCCTGCTGATTATGCTCACATAGAGCAAATGGCATATTATGGCAGGCATCTTTTCAGAGTTGCAGAGTTTAGCGATTGACATGACCAAAACATCCCTTCCACATAGAGCAAATGGCAAACACCATTCGCGCTCAAACGGCAAATATCATTCTGCCCAAAGTGAAAAGAAGGCCAAGGGAGCCTTTTACACATCGGACGACATTGCGAGTTACCTCGTGAATCGGGTGGTGGGTGAGACCAGCCAGAAAATACTGGAACCATCTTTCGGGGACGGGTCTTTCATTGAAGCCATTACGAGATATTACACCAAACACAAGATGGCAGGGAAGCTCAAGGAAAACGTCTACGGCATAGAAGTCCAAGAAGGCGCAATTGGACAATACAGAAACAATTGGCTTTTTGATCCGACCAAGATAATTCTGAGCGATTTCATTGCGGTAGAACCATTCCCAGTAGATGTCGTGATCGGCAACCCGCCTTACGTTGGCCTGAACAAGTTGCCGCCCGACGAATACCAGAGGGCTCAACGACTCATTGATTCATACAACTTTAAGATGCAGGCGAGCGGCAGTTTGTGGTTCCCGTTTGTTCTTCATGCGTGTGCGTTCTTGAAACAGGGCGGGGCAATGGCATTTGTTTTGCCTTTTGAAGTCACTTACGTCCGGTATGCCAAGCAACTTTGGAAATTCTTAGGAGAACGCTTTGCCGAACTTACGGTTGTCAGAGTATTTGAAGATATTTTCCCGGATGTGGATGTTGAGACCGTCTTGCTGATTGCCAAAGGCTATGGCGAGTCAACCAATTTTGCGAACTACGAAATTTACCCGAATAGGCAATCATTACTCAGCGGCCAGGCGCAAAAAATCAAGTCGGTTGCTGTTAATTCAACCCTCAACGGCGAGCGCCCCTTTGTTGCCAATCTGCTGAGTCAGGAGCATTTGGATATCATTGATAAACTGAGGGCACAAGGAATTATCAGACCCATTCGTCAGGTCTGCAAATTCAAGATAGGTTATGTTTGCGCTGACAATCAGTATTTTCATCCATCTGCCGAGACCATTAACAGGTTTGGCATTCCAGACGATGAGTTACTGCCAGCGATTGCTAACGCCAAAGCCATCAAAAGCGATGTCGGATTATTTATAAAGAGCGGGCAAGTAACCACAAGGTTGTTCTACCCGAATGCCCAAAATCTAACGTCAGAGACTCTCAAGTATATTGATTATGGGAAAAGTAGCAGAGTAAATGATAGATATAAATGTCGCCAAAGAACACCATGGTACGTTACGCCCGGAATAGAAATTCCAGATATCATTTTGACGGTTTTTGGTGACAAGCCTAAATTGTATGTTAATAGTGGTCGCTATCTCGCATCAAACAGTTTGCTATGTGGGTTCATGCAAAATCGCCAGATAACGTCACGCCAACTCGCGGCAAGTTGGTATAACACCCTGACCCTATTATCCATAGAACTTAAAGTCCATTCGCTGGGCGGCGGGGTGCTTATCTTTATCCCGGGCGAAACGGATGCGATTGAAATTGTTGACCCAGGCACAGTGGGAAATGTCGAAAAGGAATTTTACGGTGAAGTTGATAGACTGCTCAAGCACGGGGAATTGGAAAAAGCCTACTTGGTGGGAGACGAGTATATTCTGAAGCGGCTAGGGCTTTCGAGTGACGAAATCGAATCGTTACGAAGCGCAGTGCAAGCGCTCAGGAGATGGCGCAACGCAAAATTGCGGAAAACGTTAGAAAGGATTGAATAGGTTGCGCTCGTTATAGGTCTCCATGATTTTGTCAAAAAAGTTGTGGATGCGTAACTGCGGAAGAGTGTCCAACAACTTAGGCGGGTCTTTGATGAAATCAACCTTCAAGAACGCGAAATGCTCATATTTGTCTTTGGTATTTCGCCAGTCGCCTCGGTCGGTAATGAGGCGGAACAACTTTTCTGCTCGCTCCAGGTCAACAGCTTCATCGCCAAGTCCGGGCTTAATCGGCTGAGTAGGAAGTAAATACACATAGCCGATAACCGCCATTGGAAACCGGTCGTGGAGTGAAATGCAATCGCCAATGATTTCCTCGTAATAGGTCAAGATGTTCTTGCCAACCGATGACATTTGGCTCCGAATGCCAACAATAATCGAAGGCCCGTTTACCTCGTCAATTACGGCAACATCCACAGCCTTGGCCTTGTGCGAACCAAAAATTGTGGCTTCTTTGGAAATTTGTTCTCGTGGAATACCAATATTTTCAAGCTCATCTACACAATAATCATGCAGGACATTTATAAACCCCTGGCCTCTAACAGCCACAACAGGGTTTTTCGCATAAATATCTTTCATTTGCCGCAGAGCTTTGATTAGATTTGGAATGTTTGCAGGCATGGTTGGTTCGATCTTAGTTGAGGTAAACTGATAACGATTATACATCTTGCCATAGAAATAAGTTTTGTCCACAAGTGTAACAAACCAGCGACATGCTCGATTAATCTTCTGGAGGTAATATGCAACAAGAACACGTAGTGATTATCGGCGCTGGCCCGGCGGGCCTCACCGCCGCGCTTTACGCGGCCCGCTCCAATCTCAATCCCCTCGTCATCTCTGGCAACCAAATCGGCGGGCAGATTGCGATTACGAGCGAAGTGGAAAACTTCCCCGGCTTCGACTCGATCCTTGGCCCGGATTTGACCGAGAAGATGCAGGTCCAGGCCATGAAATTTGGCGCGCGGCTGGAGATTGATGAAGTGATCGAAGCAGATTTTACGAAGGGGCCGCCCTTCCGTGTCAAAACCTATAGCCAGGAATACGAGGCGCAGAGCGTTATCATCACCACCGGCGCTTCGGCCAAACGGCTGGGCATTCCGGGCGAGGATAAATTTATCGGGCGTGGGGTGAGTTACTGCGCGACGTGCGATGGCTTCTTCTTCAAAAACAAAGATGTGCTGGTGATCGGCGGCGGTGACTCGGCTTTACAGGAAGGCATCTTCCTCACCAAATATGCCAACCGCGTCCGCATTGTCCACCGGCGCGATAGTCTGCGCGCAGGTGAACTGCTCAAGACGCGCGCCCACGCCGACCCGAAGATTCAGTTTGTGTGGGATACGGCGCTGGATAAAATTGAAGGCAACGGCAAAGTTCAGGGCGTGCAGGCCCGCAACTTGAAGACCGGCCAGATGGAGCAATGGCAAACGGATGGGGTGTTCGTCTTCATCGGCCACTTCCCTAACAGTGAATTATTCAAGGGCCAATTGGCGATGGATGAACAGGGGTTTCTCATTACGGACAAATTCATGCAAACGTCGGCACCGGGCGTGTTTGCGGCGGGTGAAATTATGGACCCGATTTATAAGCAGGCCGTTTCATCGGCGGGGCAGGGTTGTCAGGCCGCGATTTCGGTTGAGCGTTACCTCGAAGTGCAACACGCGCAAGCGTTAAGCAAATAGAAATTTCTCGCAACGAATTCCACGAACCGCTTCGCGCACGAATTTTCACGCTAATTCGCGCGAAGCGATTCGTTGCGAAGTGACTTACTACCTTACTTCTGGATTTCGGCCAGGGCGAGGGTGAAGATACCGGTCTCGCCAAAGAGTTTAGGCGTGGCCGCGGGCCAGCCACCGAACTGATCGGTAATGGTGAACAAATCGGCAATCGGCGGGTATTGGCTGGCCGTCGCCTGGGCCACTTCTTTATCCACCGAGCGCAGGCCATACTGAGCAAACAACGTCTGGGCTTCTTTGGTAAACAAGAACTCCACAAAGGCTTCAGCCACTTCGCGGGTACCGTGCTTGTCCACATAGGTGTCCACCACCGCTAGCGGATTTTCAATCAAAATAGTCGAACTGGGGATGACCAACTCATAATCTTGTCCGGCTTGTTGCCCGACCAAAACTTCATTTTCATAGGTAATCGCCACATCCCCCACACCTTTTTCAAAGTTGGTGATGCTATCGCGAGCGCTCTTGTCTAGCACGGTGATGTTCTTCAATACAGCCGTCAAAAACGCCGTAGCCGCCGCTTCATCGTTGGCGGACACGCCCTCCACTTGGCCGCGCAGGGCCGCGCCATACAAAGCCAAAATGTTCCACATCGCCCCGCCGCTGGTGGCCGGGTCGGGGGTCAGAATTTCCACGCCGGGCTGGGCCAAATCGGCCCAATCTTGAATGCCTTTGGGGTTGCCAGCACGCACCGCAAACGCCACGACCGATGTGCTGACCATACCATTGTTGGTGGTGGCTTTCCAGTCGTGCGTAATGAGGCCCGCCTTGACAATACGATTGATGTCGGCTTCGAGCGAGAGCGCGGTCACATCGGCTTCAAAGCCCTCCACGATGGCGCGGGATTGCGCGCCGGAACCTTGATATGACTCTTCAAAGATTACAGTCTGCCCGGTCTTCGCTTTCCACTGCGCGGCAAACATGGGAAGTAGAACGCCATAGGCTTCACGGGGTGTGGTGTACGCACCCAGGATTAACTTGACCGAGCTCCCTGAACTGGCGCTGGTCGTGGGCGCGGACGGCCCAGCACAGGCGGTCAATCCCACACTTAACCCAATTACAATCCACCACAGGCGCATAACGTAATTTCGTAACATTCGATCTTCTCCTCAATCGGCAGAGTTTGGGCGCGAGTGAGCGCCGCTAAACCCATCATAGAGTCAGCGGGTCACAAACCCGGTAGAAGTTGGGTAACAAGTTGGTCTAAATGAGAAGGCGAGGTTAGTCGGGCGAAGCGTGCAGGGCGTAACCAATGCCGGGAACCGCCACCACATAGCGCGGCTGGGCCGGGTCTTGTTCGATTTTCTGACGAAGACGATGCACTAACTGTTTAAGTAGTTGCCGATCGCCGGTGCCGCGATAGCCCCAGACGTGCTGAGTCAAGCGTTCCATCGGAAGGGTGTGGCCGACGTTGACCAGCAGATACTGCGCCAGACGAAATTCTAAATTGGTCAGGCGCACCGGTGACCCACCCCGAATGCTGACGGTTTGATTCTCTGGATCCAACGTGATGTCACCGTGACTGTGGTGCGGTCTTTTGTTTCGCCCTCAGCGAGGGTGGCCTCGCCCCGCCGCAGGAGCGCGCGCACTCGGGCCAGCAGGGTACGTGGGCTAAAGGGTTTGGTCAGATAATCATCCGCGCCGAGATCGAGGCCCTTGACTTCATCTTCTTCAGTGTTGTGAACGGTGAGCATCATAATTGGCGTCGCCGATTGCGCCCGAATTTGGCGACACACCTCAAAGCCGTTCAGGCCCGGCAAGTTCACATCCAGTATCGCCAAATCGGGTTGCTCGCGTTCAAAAATCCGCAAGGCCGTCGGGCCATCGGCGGCTTCTACTACCAAATACCCGGCTTGCCGGAGGGCAAAACCAATCAGGCTCAACAATTCTAAATCGTCGTCAACGGTGAGAATTTTCATAGCAATAATTCACGTTCACGCGGCAGGCGGATGCTCAAGCGGGCGCCGCCGCCCGCACCGCGTTCGGCCAGCACTTCGCCGCCATGCCGGTCCACAATTGATTTGACAATCCACAAGCCCAGTCCGGCCCCGCCCGGTTCCGGCTCATCGTTCAACGAGCGCATGAAAGGCGCAAAGAGCGCGGTTTCCGAGGCCGGTCGCAGACCTGGGCCTTCATCCTCTACCCACACAGTCACGGCCTCCGCCTCCACCTGCCCGCCAACCCAAATGAGCGAGCGCGGCGGCGCAAACTTGTTGGCGTTGGCCAGCAGATTCACAAAGACTTGCGCCAGACGGGGTGCATCACCGATCACCGTTGGCAGGGAGGGAGGCAGTTCGACGGCGACGGTCTGTTCGCGTTGAGCCAGCAATGGCCGCATCATGTCCAGGGCCTGCTCAATGACTTCGTCCAACGCCACTGACTGATGTCGAATGGCATAGCGGCCCGACTCCAGCCGCACACTTTCAAGCAAATTATCAATCAACTGCGTCAGGCGCACCGTGCCGCGTCGCAGGGATTGCACCAGCTCGACAATTTGCGCGCGGGTCAAATCGGGCAGTTGGTCAAGCAACAATTCAATGGAAGCCAACTGGGCCGAGAGCGGGGTCCGAAATTCGTGCGAGATATTGGCCAGCACCGCGTCACGCGTGCGGCGGGTGGCTTCGAGTTCGGTTTCGTCGCGCATCACCTGTACTTGGCGCAGAATGCCACCGCCGGGCGGCTCATCACCCAAGGTGGGCGGGGCGCTGGTGATGATGACGGTGCGCCGTTGGCCACTGGCTAACATCAAATGTTCGGTCACCCGCGCTCCGGCCCGGGCGCGCGCATGGATAATGGGGCAGTTTTCCTGGCAAGGCCGGACGCCGTTCGGACCCTGTGGATTAAGCACATCGCCACAGAAGCGACCCAACACCGCTTCGGGCGCAAGACCCAACATCGCCGCCATCGGTGGATTAAGATATTGGATACGACGCTCCCCATCCACCGTGAAGACGCTCTCCACGATGCCGGTGAGAATGGCATTCGACTCCGCTTGCTGACGACGCAAATCGGCGGTGAGTTGCAGGAGGCGGCGGCGCATATCGTCGAGGGTCAGCGCCAGCGTGCCAATCTCCACCCCGGGCGCGCGCGGGATCGGGGTGTTGAGGTCGCCATAGCCAATACGCGCCGCGGCGGTGGTGAGTCGTTGGAGAGGAGCGGCCAAGCGTCGTCCCAACAGAAAACTCGCCAATGCCGCTAACACGGCCACACCCAGTGTTAACGCCAGTAACGTCTGAACCAATTGATTAACGGAGTCGGTCACCTCAACGGCAGAAAGTTCGGTGATGAGCGCGCCCACGACCACGCCAGTGGGGGCATGTAAGGGCAAAGCCGCCACATAGCGTTCGGGCGACGTTAGCCTGACCGTGAGCGCTTTGCCTGATTGAAGTGTTTGTGCCTGAACGGTTGAAAACGAGTCTGTCTCGACGATAGCCGGCGTGACCGTAACCGGCAACCCAATTTCATCACCGATGGAGGCGGCAAACGCCTCATTCATCTCCACCATTACCACCACTACGCCACCGGGCAGGGTGGGAATAACGGCCCACGCTCCCAACCGAAAAGCTGGGTCAGGAGACAGGGACGACTCGAAGAAGTAATCGGCTTCGGCTTCGGATTGGTGCGCGGCCCAGACCGCTTCCCAATTTACGGGTAACCCACTCTGCACAACGACCATTCCATCGCGCAGAACGGCCGCGGCATCGCGCTGACTGGTCTCTTGAAACTGAGTCAGAAAGGTATGGAGTGTGGGAATATCTTCGTTTTGAAGTAGACGGAGCAGTGTAGGCCGCTCGCTTAATAGGAGCGCGTCGGTGTGCAGTTCCTGGCCCGCGCGATAAACCGCATTGCGGGCGCTGGCCCCCGCTTGCGCCACCCGCGCCAACGCTTGCTCATCGGCCAGTTGTCGGAGCAGGCGCACCGCCACCACCGCCACGCCCAACAAGGCGAGGACCAACAAACCCACATTCAGGCCGACGAGGAGGGTGCTGAGGCGGAGGCGACGCATATCCGATGACGAGTGACGAGTGAAAAGTAATGAGTCACTTTTTACTCGTCACGTTTTACATGATACCTTACTTATCTCTCCGCCTAAGCCAATCGGTGCCAATGACGAGGATTAACGAAAACACACCCAATACCAGCACCGCGCTGTACGCGCCCACATACTGCCGTTCTTCCAGCGCGTGAAAGATGTAGAGCGTAGCCGTTTCGGTGACGCCCTGTACGCCGCCCCCTACTACCAACACCGCGCCAAATTCGCCCAACGCGCGCGCAAACGTGAGCGTGAGGCCATAGATGAAGCCCCAACGCAAGGCGGGGAACGTGACCCACCAGAACGTTTGCCAGCCGTTGGCCCCGAGGGTAGCCGCCGCTTGTTCTTGTTCAACCCCAAACTCTTCCAGCACTGGCATCAACTCACGGATCATAAACGGCAGGGTCACAAACAACGTCGCCAGAATCATGCCCGGCATGGCAAAGGCCACCCGGATATTGAACGTGGCCAGCCAGGGGCCGAGCAGGCCATTGCGGCCAAAGAGCAGAAGCAACATATAACCCACTACCACCGCCGATACCGCGAACGGCAAATCAATTAACCCATTCAGCCAGTCACGTCCCGGAAATTTGTGGCGCACCAACACCCAAGCCACAGCCGTGCCAAAGACCGTATGAACGGCGAGGACGATGAAGGCGATATAGAGCGTGCGCCAAAAAGCGCCCAATGCCTGGGGCTGGAGCAATGCGTTTAGCACCGCACCCGCGCCGTTGGCAAATGCGCCGACGACCAGCGCCACGAGCGGGGC
>Ga0247727_10011212_pt1 | contig 15698 bp, 12 predicted proteins | sample WisWelCaveWW1625_FD_202498 | JGI IMG/M metagenome (GOLD analysis project Ga0247727, IMG submission 202498) | Biofilm microbial communities from Wishing Well Cave, Virginia, United States - WW16-25 | ecosystem: Environmental > Aquatic > Deep subsurface > Groundwater > Cave microbial mat | place...
CCGCCGACCTGCCGACCTACGTCGGGCTGTCGACGTTCATGCGCCTGCCATGGCTCACCGACCCCGCCGCGCTGCGCGCCGCGGCGGTGGACGTCGCCGTGATCGGCGCGCCGTTCGACGACATGGTCAGCCACCGTCCGGGCGCCCGGTTCGGGCCGCGGGCGATCCGTGAGGCGCAGTACACGTCAGGCTCCGTCAACTCGCTGCAGACCGGCGTCGAGCCGTTCGAGATCCTGCGGGTCGTCGATGCCGGCGACGCGAACATCGTGCCGGCGCGGTTCGAGCGTGGCCACGCGATGATCTTCCGGAAGGTCCGCGAGGTCGCCGAGACCGGTGCCATCCCGATCGTCCTCGGCGGCGACCACTCGATCACCTGGCCGTCCGCCTCGGCGGTCGCCGAGGTCCGCGCGCCCGGGCGCATCGGCATCGTCCACTTCGACGCCCATGCTGACACCGCGCCGGACACCTGGGGTCAGCTCGCCGGACACGGCTCGCCGATGCGCCGGCTCATCGAGAGCGGCGCCGTGCGCGGCCGGAACTTCGTCCAGGTCGGTCTCCGCGGTTACTGGCCGCCGGTGGACGTGTTCGAGTGGATGGCGGCGCAGGGCCTGCGCTGGCACCTCATGACCGAGATCGAGGAGCGCGGCGCCGAGGCGGTCATCGACGACGCCATCGACGAGGCGCTCGACGGCGCCGACGCGATCTACCTGTCGCTCGACATCGACGTCGTCGACCCGGGGCTGGCGCCGGGGACCGGCACGCCCGAGCCGGGCGGCATGCTGACGCGGGAGGTCCTGCGGGCCATCCGCCGGATCGTCGGCCGGGTGGAGCTGGCGGCGATGGACATCGTCGAGGTCTCGCCGCCGTACGACTGGGCGGCGTCGACGGCGATGATCGCCAACCGGGCGGCGCTGGAGGCGATCTCCGCGCTGGCCGTCAAGCGGGCGGCGGGGCGCCGCATCCGCTGGCAGCCGTGAGGCGCCGTCGGTGACGACGCCGGCGGCCCGGCTGCGTCCGGTGGACGATCGTGGCGACGCCGAGCGGGCCGCGTTGGCTCGCCTGTACGACATCGACCTGGCCGAGGATCCGGGCGACCTCGAGCTGTACGTCGCACTCGCGAGGCGCACCGGCGGCCCGATCGTCGAGCTTGCCGCCGGCACGGGTCGGCTGGCCGTCCCGCTCGCCGCCGCCGGGTACGACGTGGTGGGGGTCGATCGCGACCCGGAGATGCTCGCCCGGGCCCGCGCGGCCGCGGGGCGCGCCGGGGGCGCGGTGCCCGGCCGGCTCGAGCTGATCGAGGCCGACCTGCTGGACTGGCGGCCGCCCGGCGGCCCGCGGTTCCGACTCGCCATCCTCGCGCTGAACTCGATCCTGCTGCTCGGCACGCGGACCGCCCAGCGAGCTGCCGTGCGGGCGATGGCCGAGCTGCTCGCCCCGGGCGGCCTCGCCGTCGTCGACGCCTGGCAGCCCGACGCGGACGACCTCGGGCGGTTCGACGGTCGGCTCGTGCTCGAGTACGTGCGGCGCGACGAGGCGACGGGTCGCGACGTGACGAAGACGGCGGCGGCATGGCACGACGCGACCCGCGCCGCGGTGACGTTGACCGCGATCTGGGACGAGGCCGCGCCAGGCGAGGCGCCGATCCGCTGGACGCGGACGGACCGGCTGCGGCTGGTGACCGCCGACGAGCTCGGCGGCTTCGCCGAGGACGCCGGCCTCGTCGTCGAGACGATCGCCGGCGACTATGGCCTGGGGCCCATCGGTCCTGGGTCGGACCGGGCCATCCTGGTGGCCGTCCGGCCCGGGGGAGCGTGATATCGTCGGCCCGATGGCGTCGTCCGACCCGATCCGGTTGCTGCTCGTCGAGGACGTCCCGCAGGTCGTCCAGTACGTTCGCGGGCTGCTCGCCTCGCAGTCGACGATCAAGCTCCTCGAGGTCATGAACGACGGCAGCCGGGTCGCCGCCCAGGTGCCCGAGCTGCGGCCGGATGTGGTCATCGTCGACGCGCTCCTGCAGGGTCGCGTCAAGGGGCTCCAGGTCGCGCAGCAGATCCACGACGGCGGCAGCGGGACGCCGGTCATCGTCCTGACCGTCCCGCAGCAGCCGGTGGCCGTGGACCCGGAGCGCGGCGTCAACGGCGTCCTGTCGATGCCCTTCTCGGGCTACGACCTGCTCACCAGGATCAAGGACGCTCGCAAGGCGTTCGAACAGCACGCCGACGCCGGTCGCGGTCGGATCATCGGCGTCTACGCGCCGAAGGGCGGCGTCGGCAAGACGACGATCGCCTTCAACCTCGCCGTCGCGCTCGCCTCCGGCGGCCGGCGCGTCGCCCTCGTCGACGGCAGCATCCAGTTCGGGGACGTCCGCGCCCTCCTTCGGGTGCCGGCCGACGCCCCGTCGATCCTCGATCTGCCGACCGACCGGATCGCCGAGTCGGACCTCAACGACGTCGTCTGGCGGGATCCCTCCGGGGTGGACATCCTGCTGGCGCCGCGGCGGATCGAGGAATCCGACATGGTCACCGTGCGCGACGTCGACAAGGTCCTGTCGATGCTGCGGCGGGTCTACGACCTCGTCGTGATCGACACCGCGACCGCGCTCACCGACGTGACGCTGGCCCTGCTCGACGCCTCCGACCCGATCCTCGAGATCGTCACCTTCGACGCGACGACGATCCACAACACGATCGCCATGGCGGACACTTTCCGGGCCATCGGCTACCCGGCCTCGCGCGTCCGCTATCTCCTGAACCGCGCCGACTCGGCCGGCGGGATCGACCCGGCAGACCTCGTCCGAGCGCTCGGGCGCGTGCCCGAGCACCAGGTCCGCTCCGACGGCCAGATCATCGCCACGGCGAACAACCAGGGCGTGCCGTTCGTGCTCGCCCGGCCGGACGGCGTCGCCAGCCAGGACATCGGCCGCGTCGCTGCCGAGCTCGTCGAGGCGATCCGCGGCCACGCGCTCGCCGGCGCCCGGGCCTGAGGCCGCGGTGTCCGATCCGCGGCCCATCGGGGTCTTCGATTCCGGGGTCGGCGGGCTGACCGTCCTGCGCGAGATCGTCCGCCGCACGCCCGATGAGTCGACGGTCTACCTGGGCGACAACGCCCGGGCTCCGTACGGCACGCGGAGCGACGACGAGGTGCGGGCGTTCTCGTCCGAGAGCCTCGACCTGCTGGCCGCCCGCGACGTCAAGGCGATCGTCGTGGCCTGCAACACATCGACGGCGGTCGCCCTGGGGGACCTGCGGCGGCGCTACGACCTGCCGATCCTGGGGGTGATCCGGCCGGGTGCGGTGACCGCCGCGCTGACGACCCGCGAGCGCCGGGTCGGGGTCATCGCGACGCCGGCGACGATCCGCTCGCACGCCTACTTCGCCGCGATCAAAGACGAGAACCCGGCGGTCGAGGTGTACGAGCACGCCACTCCGGAGCTCGTGCCGATGGTCGAGGCCGGCCGCTTCGGCGGTCCCGACGTGGAGGCGGCGGTGGCCGACGCGCTGGCGCCGCTGCTCGGTCGTCGGGACCCGGCCGGCGAGTTCGTCTTCCCGTTGCCGCCGTCGGCCCGGATCGACACCCTGCTCCTCGGCTGCACCCATTACCCGCTCCTGCGGGCCGCCATCGGCGCGGTCGCCGGAGACCGCGTCGCGATCGTGGATTCGGCGACAGCGACCGCCTCCGCACTCGCCGAGCTGCTGGCGATCAACGGCCTCGAGGCGCCCGCCGAGGCGCGCGACGCGGCGGCGGGCAGCCACGCTCCGGCGTTGCACGTCCAGCTGACGACCGGCGACGTCGAGCGTTTCCGCGCCACCGCCGGCCGGATGTTCGGCGACGCGTTCCCCGACGTGTCCGGCGTGGAGGTCGAGCCGCGCGGGCGGCGCCCGAGCACGATGCCGCTGGCGGCCGCCCGGTGAACCGGCGGTGACGAGGGACCCGCGCCGACCTCGGGCTGATCGTGCCTGGCAGGCCGGCATGGTCGTCGGCTCGATCATCGGCGCGGTCGTCACGGTGGCCGGCCGGCGGGCCGAGCAGGTCGCCCGGCGCGGCCTCGTCGATTGGACGGCCGTCGAGCGGATCGCCATCGGACGCGTCCGGCGCGCCCCCGGCCGGCTGACCCCGGCCGAGATCCGGGCGACGGAGGTGGACTACGCCGCCGCGATGTCGCGCGTCGTGCCGCGGCTCGGCGAGGTCCTCGGAGCGCCGCTGCCGGGCGTCGTCGATCGCGTCGACGTCGTCGACCGGGCGGGCTGGGTGCGGGCGAACGTCCGGACGTTCGAGACGCTGTTCGCCCGGATCGAGGGCGATCTGCTCGACCAGATCGTGCCCCGCGGCGGCGGGCTCAGCCGGGCCGTGCTGGCGCTCGCGAATCGGGCCGTGGCGACGCGCCAGCTCGGATTCCTGCTCGGCTTCATGGGCGGCCGGGTGCTCGGCCAGTACGACCTCGCCCTGCTCTCGGCCGAGGCCAGGCTGGGCCGCCTGCTGTTCGTCGAGGAGAACATCCGCGGGACGGCGGCCGCGCTCGGCGTGCCGGTCGGTCCGTTCCGGACATGGATCGCGCTCCACGAGACGACCCACGCCTTCGAGTTCGAGGGTCACCCGTGGCTGCGGCCATACCTCGCCGAGCGCCTCGAGCGGTCGCTGGCGCTGTTCGGCGGCAGCGCCTCGTCGCTCGGTCGGGACGCCGTCCGGGCGCTCGGCCGGACGCTGCGCGGCGAGGCGTCGGGCGAGCACTGGATCGAGCGCCTGATGTCGGACGAGGGGCGCCGCCTGTTCGCCGAGACGCAGACGGCGATGGCCGTGCTGGAGGGCTTCAGCGACTACGTCATGGACGAGGTGGGCCGCGATCTCGTCCCCGACGCCGAGCGCATCTCCGCCCGGTTCCACGCACGTCGCGAGCAGCGCAGCGGCGTCGAGCGCGCCATCCTGCGGCTCACCGGGATGGACCTGAAGCTCGAGCAGTACCGGCGCGGCGAGCGGTTCGTGCGCGCGATCGCGGCCGCCGGCGGGAGCGCCGCCCTCGCCCGACTGTGGGACGGGCCGACGTCGCTGCCAACGCCGGCGGAGCTCGGCGACCCCGACGCCTGGACGACGCGGATCCTCGGTGGGGCGGCGGCAGGCTCGTGAGCGCGGCGGCGGGCTCGTGAGCGCGACGCGACCGCCCTCGACGGCCGGGCCCGGCAGCGGGCCGGGCGGCGTGCCGGCCGCGATCGCCCTGACGCCGATCCTGTCCGCCCGCTACCGCGCCCGCGACCTCGAGCGGATCGGCGCTGCGGCGCTCGGCGCACGGATCGTGACGCTCTCGGTGGACGGTCACGCGGACGGTCCGGTGGAGGACGTCGAGGTCCTGCTGCGCGGCTGGTTGAACGCGGACGCCTTCGACCGGCTCCTCTCTCGCGCGCCGCGCCTGGCGTGGGTCCACTCGGCCACCTCCGGCGTCGAGCGCGCCCTGACGCCGGCCGCGCGAGCCCGCGGCATCCTGGTGACGAACGCGCGCGGCGTGTTCTCGCAGCCGATCGCCGAGTACGTCCTGATGATGATCTTGGCCGTCAGTCGCCGGCTGCCACAGCTGCTCGAGCTGCAGCGCGAGCGGACGTGGCAGCCGCTCGAGGGCGTCGAGCTGCGTGACGTGACGGTCGGCATCGTCGGCCTGGGCTCGATCGGCCGTACCGTCGCGGCGTTCACGGCGGCCGTCGGCTGCCGCGTCATCGCCGTTCGCCGCAACCCGTCCGCGGCGGCCGAGGAACATGTCGCGACGGTCCTCGGTCCGGACGGGCTGCCGGAGCTCCTCGCGGCGTCCGACTTCGTCGTCCTGGCCGCCCCGTTGACGCCGGAGACGGAGGGTCTGATCGGCGACGACGCGCTCGCCGCGATGCGGCCGGGCGCGTGGCTCATCAATGTCGCGCGCGGGCGCCTGGTGGACGAGCGGGCGCTGCTCCGGGCGCTCCGCGAGGGTCGCATCGGCGGCGCCGTGCTGGACACGTTCCGCGAGGAGCCGCAGCCGCCCGCCTCCCCGTTCTACGACCTGCCGAACGTCATCCTGACGCCGCACACCTCGTGGTCGAGCGGCCGCGTCCTGGACCGCTCCGTCGAGCTCTTCTGCGACAACCTGCGACGCTTCGCGGCGGGCGAGCCGCTGCTCAACGTCGTCGATCCGTCGGCCGGCTACTAGCTCCGGCGGCGGCGTGCAGATCGCGATCGTCGGCCTCGCCGGCGCCGGCAAGTCGACCGTCTTCAACAGCCTCACGCGAGGCCACGCGGAGACGGGCGGTTACGGCGGACTCACGCTGAACGTCGGCGTCGTCAAGGTCCCGGACGAGCGCCTCGACCGACTCGCCGCGATCTTCCATCCGAAGCGGATCGTCCACGCCGACGTGACGTACGTGGACCTGCCGGCGCCGCCGCCGTCATCGGACGGGCACGCCGGGACGGAGGACCTGCCGGCCGAGCACCTCGCGAGGCTGCGCGAGTCGGACGCGCTGCTCCACGTCGTCCGGGCGTTCGAGGACCCGGCCCACCCGCACCCGGAAGGATCGCTCGACCCGGCGCGCGACATCGAGCGCCTGGAGCTCGAGTTCGTGCTGGCCGATCTCGTCATGGTCGAGCGGCGCCTTGAGCGGCTCCGCTCAGCCGGGCGCCATGGCTCGGCCGCCGAGCGCGAGTCGAACGAGCGGGAGGAGGCCGTCCTCGCGGATCTCCACGAGACGCTCGACGCGGGACGGCCGATCCGCCATCTGGATCTTGCCGCGGACGACGAGAAGGCGATCCGCGGCTTCCGCTTCCTGACCCAGAAGCCGGAGCTCATCCTGCTCGACATCGGCGAGGCGGACCTGCCAGCGGCCGCCGAGCGGGTCGCAGCCGTGGCGACCGGCCGCGAGCGTCGGCGTACGATGATCGATGCCCTTTCGGCGAAGCTCGAGATGGAGCTCGGCGAGCTCGAGCCGGAGGAGGCGGCCGCGTTCATGACCGACCTCGGGATCGCCGAGCTCGGACTCGGGCGCATCATCCGGTTGTCGTACCGGCTGCTGGGCCTCATCTCGTTCCTGACGGCCGGCCCCGACGAGGTCCGGGCCTGGCCCGTCCCGGACGGCGCGACCGCCGTCGACGCCGCAGGCGCCATCCACAGCGACCTGGCCCGCGGCTTCATCCGTGCCGAGACGGTGGCCTACGATGACCTCGTCGAGCTCGGCTCGCTGGCCGAGGCGCGGAAGCACGGTCGTCTCCGCTCGGAGGGCCGCACCTATCGTGTCCGCGACGGCGACGTCATCGAGATCCTGTTCAGCCGCTGAGCGGCGGCGCTCAGTCGCTGACCGGCGGCGCTCAGTCTCGGCGCAGGCCGGGATCGAGGTCCGCGAGGATGCTCCGGTAGTCGGCGTCCGAACCGTCGTCGGACCCGGAGCCACCGTCGGCCGCAGCCCCGCCGTCGAGATCGGCGAGGAAGTTCTCGGCGTCGCTGGCCGAGACGTTCACCGCCGCCGTGAGCCGGTCGTCGGAGATGAAGGCGAAGCCGTGATCGCGCTCGAGCTCCTCGGCGATCGCCTCGATGAGTGTCTCGGTCTCGAATGAGTCCTGGACGCGCCGCCGGATGGACTGGACGAGGTCGAAGAACTCGTCCGGCTCCATCTCCTCCTCGCGCGCGAGGAGGAGATCCGCGAACACGTCGTCATCGCCCTCGTGGAGCTCGTAGTAGTGCACCTGCGCTCCGTGGATCCGGGGCCGGACGGGCCGGCCGCTCCGCCGAGTATAGGTGGGCACCGTGAGCGGGCCTGATCGGCTCGACGTGGTGGTCGTCGGTTCGGCGTCGCGGGATGTCACGGCCGACGACGAGCGGGGCTGGCGTCTCGGTGGAGCGGTCGCGTACGGCGGGCTGATGCTGGCCAGGCTCGGGCTGCGCGCCGGCGTCCTCCTCGGCGCCGACCGCCCCGCCGCGTCCGCCGCCGAGCTCCGATTGCTCACCGACGCAGGGGCGGAGCTCCGCCTCGTCCGGCTCGGCCGCGGCCCGGTGTTCGAGAATCTCGAGACGCCGACCGGCCGCGTGCAAAAGTGCCTCGAGCCCGGCGAGCCGATCCCGGTCGACGCCCTGCCCGACGCCTGGCGGTCGGTGCGGACGTGGCTGTTCGCGCCCGTCGCGGATGAGCTGGCGGAGGGCTGGGCGGACGTGCCCTCGTCCGACGCTCTCGTCGCGCTCGGCTGGCAGGGCCTGCTGCGGGAGCTGCCCAGCGGCGGGACGACCCGACGCCGGGCGCCGCGGCCGTCCGCTTTCCTCCATCGAGCGGACATCGTCGCCGTCAGCCGGCACGACGTCGAGGCCGCAACGCCGGTCGAGTCGCTCCGGCGGCTCCTGCGGCCGGGGGCGACGCTGCTGTTCACCGAGGGCCCAGCCGGCGGCTGGCGATCGGTCCACCGGCCGGACGGCACCTACGAGCGGCGTCGCTACCCGGCGATCGCGGCGGCCCGCGAGGTCGACCAGACGGGCGCGGGCGACGTCTTCTTCGCCGCGTACCTGGCCGCGCAGCTCGGCTTCGTCCTGGGCGGCTCGCGGCGTCGCGGCGCGGACCTCCGGCTCGCCGCCGCCGCCGCATCGCTCGATGTCGAGGCGGCCGGCCTCGCGGGGGTGCCCGACGTCGCCGCCGTGGCCCGTCGCCTGCGGGCCTCGCCGGGCGCGTCGCGGGGCGGCTGATCGCCCGCCGCACCGGATCGCACGTCCTCAGGCCACCCGCAGGCGTCGACGCAGCCGGGCGAGTCGGACGTCGATCGCGGCCTCCAGCCGCGGCTCCGGCAACCCGAGTCGGCGGCGCTTATCCACGGCGATCCTCGCCCGCTCCGTCGCCGCGAGTGCACCGGGCAGGTCGCCGAGCCGGCGCTCGCGCAGCTTCGCGACCTCGAGCCAGCCGAGCGGCGCGAGGCGGCCGGGCCCGGCCGCCACGGCGACCCACGACTCGGCCGCCTCGTCGTGCCGCCCGAGACGGCGAAGGATGTGGGCCCGCTCGACGAGCAGCCGCTGCTCCGTCCAGCTGTCGCCGGCCCGATCCGCCCACGGCCGGGCGGCCGGACGCAGGCCCCACGGCAGGTCCGCCGGTCCGAGCCACCAGGCGGCCTCCTCGCGGGCGACGTGACCGGCGGACGGCGTCGGCTCCGCCGGACGTCCGTCGGCCGCCAGGGCCACGTCGAGACAGGCGAGTGCCATCTCCGGTCGGCCCGCGACGCGATAGGCGCGTCCGAGCCCGGCGAGGTCGCCCGCCGGCGCGCGGTCCCAGGCGGCCCGGTCACCGAGGCCGGTGGCCATCAGCGAGACGAGCCGGGCCAGCGAGCGGACGTCCTCGGCGTTGTGCCGCAGGACGTCGACGAGCAACTCGGCCGGACCCCCCCGAAGGACGTCGAAGTAGCGGCCGGGGATCTCCCAGCCCTCGACGTCGTGATGGCGCTGGACGCCGAGAAGGTGCGTCTCCACGGTCCGCAGCCGTGCGTCGGGCAGGCGATGCCGGTAGATCCGACGGACGAGCGGCAGCAGGTCCAGGTGCCCGGCATGGCCGGGCGCGTCGTGGCGATGCATCCGGAAGCGGGTCGTCAGGAGCGGCCAGTCGAAGCCGCGCCCGTTGTACGTCACCAGCCAGCCTTCGCCCGGCACCACGGACGCGAGCTCGGCCAGCAGCGCGGCCTCGTCGGCGTGGTCCGGCAGGAGCAGCTGGACGGTCCGGAAGCGATCCGCCTCCCACCAGCCGAGCCCGACGAGGAAGGCGATCGTCCCGGCCGCGGTGGCGAGGCCGGTCGTCTCCGTGTCGAGGCACAGCAGCGGCCGGTCCGGCGTCGGCTGGAAGGGCAGCCGCGCGAGGGCCTCGCGATCGACCGGCAATGCCACGGCCGACGACTCGAGGCGGACGAAGGCGCCGCCGCGACCCCGGACGATCTCGCCGCCGACCGTCGCCACGAGCCGCTCCGCGGCTGCGAGCGACGATCGCTCGCGCCGCTCGGCCGCCTCGACCTCGATCCGCGGTCCGACGCTCACCGCGGCCCGGAAGTTCGCGAGGCGCCGCTCGAGGGTGACGGCGGTCATGACGCGAGGGCCGTGCCGACCGCTCCGCCCTCCGCGTGCGTTGCCGCGCCGAGCTCGTCGAGGAGCCGGAGCGCGAGCGCCTTCGCGTCGACGTGAGGCTCGAGCCGGGGGCCGGTGCAGGCCGGGCAGCCGGCCTCGCACGGGCACGCAGCGATGAACTCGGCGGCGCCGGTCACGAGCTCGGCGTGGCGCTCGAAGAGGCGCTCGGACAGGCCGACGCCGCCGGGCATCGCCTCGTACAGGTAGATCGTCGGTGCCTCCTGGTGCGGGGAGCGGACCTGCGTGACGAGCCCGAGGTCGCGCGGATCGGCCATCAGCAGGACGCAGGCGACCGCCTGGATGCCGCGCCCGGCGCCGAGCAGCGCCACGTCGAGGTCGTCCCGGCGCCATGGCCCTCGAAGCCGCTCGGCCGTGAGCCAGTAGGCGGTCGTCTGCAGCTCGAGCTCCGGCAGGTCGATCGGGCCCCAGCCGACGTTCTCGTCCGTGACGAACTTCAGCTTCTTGAACAGCGTCACCAGGCTCGCCACCATGACCTCGCCGTGGACACGGCGGCCGGTCACCGTCGGAGACTCCGCGAAGACGTCGAGCGGCTTGAGCGTGACCGCCCGGTTGGCGTACGTGTAGTGGTCCACGTCCACCCGATGGACGTACGCCTTCCGCTCGCCCCACTCGAGCCGGTCGACGTAGTACTGGACCGACTCGTGGATGTAGATCGCGCGCTGGTGGACGAGCACCTGGGCGGAGAACAGGTCCACCTCGCCAAGGACGCGCGGTCGATCCGGCGTCGTGTCGATGATGACCACGTTCTCCGGGGCGGCGGCGCGCAGCGAGATCTCCGATGCCGGGAAGTTCTCCGAGCTCCAGTACCAGCGGCCGTCGCCCGACTGCCGGATGTGTCCCCACTCGCCGACGAAAGCGAGCAGCTCATCCGCCGGGCCCGGTCCGAAGACCTCGCCCGGTTCGAACGGTCGCTCGAAGACCGCGGCGCGAAGGTGGGCCAGCAGGACATGGAGGTTGTCGGGGTCGAGCCTGGCCTCCTCCGGACTGCGTTCGAGCAGGAATTCGGGGTGATGGATGACGTAGCGATCCACCGGCGCCGCCGACGCGACGACGACGCCGACGCTGGCGTCCGTGCGCCGCCCCGCGCGCCCGATCTGCTGCCAGGTGGCCGTGATTGAGCCCGGGTAGCCGGCCAGGACGGCGACGTCCAGCCGGCCGATGTCCACCCCGAGCTCCAGCGCGTTCGTGCTGACGACGCCGAGGACCTCGCCGTCCCGCAGGCCGCGCTCGATCGCGCGACGCTCCGTCGGCAGGTACCCGCCGCGGTAGCCGCGGACCCTCGAGCGCGGCCCAAGATCCTCGCGCAGCGCCTCGCGCAGGCCGGTCAGCAGGATCTCCACGGCGACCCGCGAGCGGCCGAAGACGATCGTCTGGCGGCCGGCGCGCAGGAACGGCAGCGCCCAACGCTGGGCGAGCGTCAGCGCGGAGCCGCGCGCGCCGGTCGCCGCGTCGAGGACCGGCGGATCGACGAGCAGCAGGTGCCGCTCGCCGGACGGGGCGCCGTTCCGGTCGATGAGCGCCGCCGACCGTCCGGTGAGCGTCGCCGCGAGCTCGGCCGGGTTCCCGATCGTGGCCGAGCAGCAGACGATGACCGGCCGCGAGCCGTAGTAGGCGCACAGCCGCAGCAGGCGTCGCAGGACGTTCGCGACGTGGCTGCCGAAGACACCGCGATAGGTGTGCAGCTCGTCGACGACGATGATCCGGACCTGCTCGAACAGCTGGAACCACTTCGTGTGGTGCGGCAGGATCGCCGAGTTGAGCATGTCCGGGTTCGTGACGACGACCTGTCCGGCCTTGCGTATGGCGGATCGGATGGGCGCCGGCGTGTCGCCGTCGTACGTCGCCGCGGAGATCTCCAGGCCGGAGGCGCGGGCGAGCTCGGAGAACTCCGCCACCTGGTCCTGGCCGAGGGCCTTCGTCGGGAACAGGAACAGCGCCCGCGCGGCCGGGTCCTCGGCCAGTGCCTGGAGGACGGGCAGCGCGTAACACAGCGTCTTGCCGGATGCGGTCGGCGTGACGACGACGACGTCCTCGCCGCGGTGGACGGCCGCGACCGCCTCCGCCTGGTGGACGTACGGCCGATCCAGCCCGCGTGCCTTCAGGCCGGCCAGGATCCGCCCGTCCAGCCAGTCCGGCCACTCCCCGTAGTCGGCGTCCCGTGCCGGGATGACCTCGTGATGGACGACGCCGCGGGCGAGCGACGGCTCCTCGAGGAGCCGTCGCAGGACCTCCGTCGTCGGGGCGGGAGCGTAGGTGCGCATCGCGGCCTCCGGACCAGAAATCGAACTGATGTTCGAAATGATGGCAGTGTAGCGCAGGCTGGACCGCCGTCGTGACAGGTCGCCTGTCACGACGCCCCGGTTGACACGGCAGCTGAGGCTTAGCTACCCTCGGCCCGATGCAGCCGGACCGCCACGCCTCGGCCGACGTTCCGCCCGACGAGCGGATGGCGCCGGCCGCCGGCGACGGCGACGAGGCCGCGGGCGCCGAGGCCCGAGCGGCGGAGGTCGCCGCCCTGCCCATCGCCGGGCTCACCCGCGGTCGCCTCCTCGCGGTCGCCGCGACGATGGCCGCGCTGTGGATCGCCATCGCATTCGCGCGGCAGGTCGGCGCGGCCGGCGAGCTGACCGCCCGGGCGGACGCCCTGCGAGCGGCGAACGCGGACCTGGAACGTGACGTGACCGCGCTGCGGGACGAGCTTGCGCTCGTCTCGAGCGCCGAGTACATCGCCGCCGCGGCACGAGCCCACCGGCTCGGCGGACCGCAGGAGATCCCGTTCACCCTCGGGCGCGGCGCGCCGGCCCTCGGACCGGACGCGCCCGGCTCCGCCGCGGTCCGCCTGGGCGCGGAGCTGGCGGCTTCGAGCCCGCTCGAGTCGTGGCTCGCCGTCCTGTTCGGGCCCGACGGCTGAGCTTTCGGGACCGCCGCCGGGCGGCGCGATCCCGGGGGCCGGGGCCGCTGCCGAAGCGGCGCTGAGCGGGGTATCCTGACGCCGTTCGGATCCCGTCGCGAGGCCGGCGCGCAACACTCCTCGCGGTCCGGCGTCAGAAGGCTCGGGCAAGATGCGCCCACGGGAGGGACGACCTGGTGCCGACGATCACGATCCCGATCGAGGACTTCGTCTTCGTCGTGTGCGCCCTCGTCGGCGGCGGGCTGCTGTTGATCACGGTGCTCGTCGACGACGTGCTCGGCGGGATCCTCGACGCGCTCCACGTCGGCTTCGACATCGGCGGCGTGTCGCTCATGCCACCGCTGCTCGCCTTCGTCGCCATGTTCGGCGTCGGCGGCATCGTCGCGACGCAATCGTTCGACGTCCACGGCGGCCAGGCGGCGATCATCGGGACCGGCTTCGGGGCCGTCGGTTTCGGCGTCGCGCTCGGTCTGTTCCGGATGCTCAAGGGAGCCGAGGGCTCGCGTCCCTTCTCGCTCGGCGACCTGGTCGGCATGGAGGCGGCCGTCGCCGTCGCGATCCCGGCCGGCAGGTTCGGCAGCGTCTACGTCCGGACCGAGGGCCACACCCGGGAGATCAGCGCCACGGCCGCGCTCGACCTGCCGACCGGCGCTCTCGTCCGTGTCACCGGCGTCGCCGGCACCGCGCTCATCGTCGCACCCGCATCGACCAGCGAGGCCATCTGATCGCCGGAGGGACCGTCCATGCCTGACCTCGGGAGCCTGTTCGACTTCGTCGGCGAGGGAGTCCTGCCGATCTTCCTCGTCGTGGTCGTCCTCGGCCTCGTCATCGCCTACCTCGGCAGTCGCTACAAGGTCGCCGGGGCGAACGAGGCGCTCATCATCAGCGGCCGCCAGGAGGCGACGCAGGGGGGCCAGATCGCGCTCAAGGTCGTCCGCGGCCAGGGCGTCGTCGTCCTGCCGCTGCTCCACAAGATGGGGCGGCTGCACCTCTCGGCGCGCCAGATCAACGTGGCGCTGTCGGACGCCGTGACGAAGCAGGGCATCAAGGTCGCCGTGCAGGGCGTCGCGACCGTGAAGATCGGCTCGGACGAGGAGTCGATCCGCGCCGCCGCCGAGCGCTTCCTCGAGCGCGAGGACCAGATCGACTCGATCGTCAAGAACGTCCTCGAGGGCTCGCTCCGTTCGATCGTCGGCACGCTGACCGTCGAGGAGCTGAACTACGACCGGGCGAAGTTCCAGCAGGAGGTCCAGAGCGCGGCTCGCGGCGACCTCGCCACGTCGGGCCTGACGATCGACAACTTCACGATCCAGGCGATCCGCGACGAGGTCGGCTACATGGACCTCATCGGCCAGCAGGAGACAGCGCGCCGCGAGCGCGACGCCCGGATGGCGAAGGCGACGGCGGACCAGGAGGCCGCGGTCCGGGAGGCGGAGGCGACGCAGGTCAAGCTCAACGCCGCTCGGGACGTGTCCCTCCGGGAGGCGGAGATCGAGAGCCAGACCGCCGCCGCGAAGGCGCGCGCGGACCAGGCGGGCCCGCTCGCCGAGGCCGAGGCGACGCAGGAGGTCGTGCGGCGGCAGACCGAGCTCGCCCAGCTGGAGGCGGACCGCACGCAGAAGGAGCTCATCGCCTCGACGATCCGGCCGGCCGAGGCCGAGGCGGAGGCGCAGGTGCGCCGCGCCGAAGGCGAGAAGCAGGCCCGCATCCGGGCCGCGGAGGCCGACGCCGAGCGGGTCAAGCTGCAGGGCGAGGCGGCGGCCAAGATCGTCGCCGTGACGGCCGACGCGGAGGCCCACCGGACGCAGGTCGAGGGCAACGCCGAGGCCGGCATCGTGTTCACCAAGGGTGAGGCGGAGGCGAAGGCGCTCGCCCTGCGCGCCGAGGCGTATCGCCAGTTCAACGAGGCGGCCGTCATCCAGACGGTGCTATCCATGCTGCCGGAGATCGTCCGTGCGGCGGCCGAGCCGATGGCGAACATCGGGTCGCTGACGGTGCTGTCGTCCGACGGCGCGTCCGAGCTCGTCAAGACCACGACGCGGACGGTGGCCGAGGCCGGCGCCACGATCAAGGGGCTGACCGGGGTGGACATCCCGGCGCTCATCGGTGGCGCGCTCGGCGGTGTGACCGGGGGCGGCGGCGGGACCCCAGGTGGTGGTGGCGGCGGCGGCGGCGGACGGGCCGCTCGAGCGCCGCGCGGTGGTGGTCGCGGACCTCGGCCGGCGACCTCCCCGGCAGGCGCCGGAGCAGCGGTCGCCGTATCGACCGGCCGTCCCGTCGCGACGTCCGCCGCGCCGCTGGCGCGAGAGGCGCCCGAGAAGGCGTTCGCCCGCGCCGCGACCGCGATCAGCAGGGCCGCGCACACGGTCAGTGAGGCGGCGCGCGAGCCGATCGAGACGCCGCCGGTCGAGACGCCGGCGGCCCCGTCGCCACAGCCAGGCGGACCGTCGCCGACGACCCACGACCGCGCGATCGCGCCACCGACGCCGTCGCCCGCCGTCGCCGGCGTCACCCGCGAGACGACGCTCGACGAAGCCTTCGAGCGCCTTGCCGGCGACATCCGGGCGATCCCGGGCATCGAGCGCTTCGGCGCCGTCCGGCTCGAGGAGCTCGACCGCGCCGGCCCGCGACCGCTCCGCGCGATCTGGCGGATCGCCCGCGACCAGGTCGATGAGCGCT
>Ga0247727_10011213_pt1 | contig 15696 bp, 13 predicted proteins | sample WisWelCaveWW1625_FD_202498 | JGI IMG/M metagenome (GOLD analysis project Ga0247727, IMG submission 202498) | Biofilm microbial communities from Wishing Well Cave, Virginia, United States - WW16-25 | ecosystem: Environmental > Aquatic > Deep subsurface > Groundwater > Cave microbial mat | place...
CATTTGATGCCATAATTGGAACACCTGACGGATGAGTTGCAAATCCTTGCTGAAAGCGGCTTTCATCAGCAGCATGGCCGAGAGCAAATACACATTCTCTCGCAAAGGGCGGCTGCTCTCATCCTGCCAATTCCAGGCATTCGTGTCAAACAGTATATACTTAAAATTGAGCAAAATCTCTTTCCACTCTTTGGCGATGGCAAACTGTTCAATGAATTGCGTTGGAATCTGCCAGGAACCTTCGCCGTGATAAAACACGAGTGGAATAATCATACGCAGCGGCTTTTTTGCGGCACGGTCTTTTTTCCACATCGAGTGCATGTAGCCAAGGAGCTGGAGAAAAACACCTTCGTCTTGATAGGATTTGTGCTCGAAGAGAAAATAAACATGGTTTCCACATTAGCAGGCTCGGACATGACCTTCGTGAAAAAACCGTCATGAATGTTTTCGATATCTAGCATGGTTAAAAATCAAATCCTGGTGATGGGAAAATGGGCTATTTGTGCATTACCGCAGCACCCCGAACGCAATCGCCGGGCCGTTGTAATTGGAGCGCGGGCCGACTTGCTCGGGGAACATCATGATATTGTAACGAAAATCGACGAGGCCGACGGTTTTCTTGTCAATGCCAAAATTAAATCCCGCGCCGACAAAGCCGCCGATCGTCCACGCGGTGGTTGAATAACGCAACGATTCCCAGAAATTGTAGCCATACGGAAACGCCATGCCGGCCAGCGGGCCCGCGCCGAATTGCAGATACGGTAAAATGCCCTCAAAATTCTCACGCCAAACCTCGCGGCGCAAACCGAGAAAAAACGGCACGAGCATCACATCGCCGCTGTTGTTATATTGCGTGTAAAAGGGGAGAAACGGATTATCGAGATTGAGATAAATAAAGGAAAGATCGAGCGTAGCCGTGAGGTCTTTTTGCAGCGGCCATTGATAATGCAAATTGCTGCCGCCGCCATAATTCACCAGCGCGCCGTTGAAGCCGATCACGTCGGTTTGCCCGAATGTTTGTAACATCGGCGCCACGGCATCGGCTTTTTGCTGAAGATGCGCCGGGTTGTTCGTGCGATTGATCAGCCCGGGCAGCGTGCCGGTTTGGGCGAACAACGCAACAGCAGAAAGGAGGTTGAAAAAAGCTGTGACCCAAATTTTCATTTTACGCATAGCCGTTTCTCCGGTTAATTGACAAGATGAGTTTTGCTGGACGCAATTTATCTTACTCTGGCGGCAGGAAAAAAATTCGGGAGAAATTGTGAAACGGAAAGCGTAAAAAGTAATGCGTATAGCTTACGTGTTTACATTTCACGTCTTACGTTTCGCGTCTTACGTTTTTACGTTACACGCCTACTTTTTCTCCATAAAAATTTTCAAAATATCGATGGGCACCGGAAAGATCGTGGTGGAATTATTTTCCGCGGCCACTTCGACCAGCGTTTGCAAGTAACGCAACTGCATGGCCGCCGGGTCGGCGCTGAGCATGCGCGCAGCTTCCGCAAGTTTCGCCGAAGCTTGCAGTTCGCCTTCGGCATGGATAATTTTGGCGCGGCGCTCGCGTTCGGCCTCGGCCTGGTGCGCCATGACGCGCTGCATTTCCGGCGGCAGATCGACGTGCTTCACTTCGACGGTGGAAACTTTGATGCCCCACGGCTCGGTTTGGGAGTCAATAATTTTTTGCAGATCTTCATTGATTTTTTCGCGCTGCGCCAGAAGCTCGTCCATCTCCGCCTGACCGAGCACGCTGCGCAGGGTCGTTTGCGCGATCTGTGAAGTCGCAAAAAGAAAATCCTCCACTTCGATGACCGCTTTGGCCGGATCGATGACGCGAAAATACAGCACGGCATTGACTTTGATTGAAACGTTGTCGCGCGTGATGACGTCCTGCGGCGGTACGTCCAGCGTAATCGTGCGCAGGCTCACTTTCACCATGCGGTCGATGAAGGGAATGAGAATGATCAAACCCGGGCCTTTGTAGGCTTTATCGCCAATTCGCAATAACCGGCCCAAACGAAAAATGACGCCGCGCTCGTACTCGCGCAGCACTTTGATCATGCTGGTGAACAGCATCACGCCTAAGATGAAAACAACGAGAAAACCGAACATTTTTTCCTCCTTTAGTTAAATTTTCTTTGCGTATTCTCTGCGGCTTTGCGTGAAATGTTTTCATTACCCGACAAACTTTTCCACCTTGACTTGCAAACCACTCATGGCCGAAACTTTTATGGCCTCGCCTTTTTCGATGGGCGCATCGCTGCGCGCTTGCCAGATTTCGCCGTGAACTTGCACGCGGCCGTCGGGATCGAGGCTGGTCAACGCCGTGCCGGTGGCGCCGATCATGCCTTCGTAACCGGTGGTGGCGTGAGATCGATGCGCTTTGATCACCAGTCCCACCGTAAATGCGAAAAAGGCCGCGGTTGCCAACGTGGCAATGATGATGACTTGCAGCGACACTCTGATCACCGGATCAAAAACCGTCGTGGGTTTGCTGAACAGCATAATCGAGCCGAGAAACATGGCGACGACACCGCCAATGGAGAGAATGCCGAAACTCGTGACTTTGACTTCAAGAATAAACAAAACGATGGCAAACAAAATGAGCAGCAATCCGGCCCAGTTCACCGGCAAGGTTTGCAGCGCATAAAAAGCCAAAATGAGAAAGATGCCGCCGAGCACGCCGGGCAAGATCGAGCCGGGATTGGAAAGCTCGAAGAAGATGCCGTAGATGCCGAGCATCATCAACAGGTACGCAATGTTCGGATCGGAAATTTTGTCGAGCAATTTATGACGCCAGCTCATTTCTTTGCGAATGATGGTGACGCCGGCAGTTTGCATGGTGATTTTGCGATTGACCAATTCGACTTCACGCCCGTTCATCATCACGAGCAGGCTGTCAATATTCGGCGCGATGAAGTTGATAACATTTTTTGCCAGCGCTTCTTTTTCGGTGATCGAAACGCTTTTTCTCACCGCTGCTTCGGCCCATTCAACGTTGCGTCCTCTTTTCTCGGCAACGGATTTAATTTGCGCGACGGCGTCGTTGGTGACTTTTTCCATCATGGCGCTCTGGGATGAATCTGCACCGCCGCCAAGAGTGACGGGATGCGCCGCGCCAATATTGGTGCCTGAGGCCATCGCCGCAATATGCGCCGCGTACGTCATGAATACTCCGGCAGAGGCAGCGCGCGCTCCGGATGGCGAAACGTAAATCACCACCGGAATTTCGCTCGCGAGCATGGCTTTGGTGATAATGCGCGTCGATTCCATCAAACCGCCCGGCGTGTCCAATTCAATGATCAAACATTCGGCCTCGGCATCCGCCGCGTCTTCGATGGAGTCGCCGATATATTCGGCGGCCAGCGGATTGATCGGGCCGTTGATGCGAATGACATGAACCTGGCGCGCGCTTGCCGTCGTATCGGGAAGCGTTGCAAAAGATGGATTCGCTTGCGTCCGAGAGACTTGCATGATGAGAGCAAATCCAATTGCGATTGCCGTCAACAATTTGCTTTTCATAGTTACTTTCTGAAGAAATAGAAAAACAACGATAATACCAAACTGAGCAAAAGACTGGTGACGAGAGGAAAATAAAACGTAAAATTTTTCTTTTGGATTAAAATATCGCCGGGCAGTTTTCCAAAAAATGGGATGCCTTTCAAAAAATAAAGCGCCGCGCCGATGACGAGCAGGATAATGCCCATGAGAATTAAGATTTTGCCGAGATCTTGCATAAAGCTTTTCTTTGCGGTCCTTTGCGTCTTTGCGTGAAAGTTTTTTGCTCTTATTATTTTTTCCATGACGGCAAATTGCTATTCTGATTGAGCGCGTTGTACTTCTTCAAAATTTGCAGCGTGCGCTCAATCGGCAACGCTTCAACGACGTGCCCGGCAAAGCCGCGCGTCGTCGTTGCCATCAACAGTGAGTTGATGATCGCTTCTTCCGTTGCTTCAACGACGGCTAAAAATAACGGCGAAGTTTCATCGTTCACGAGAGTAAATTGATTTTGAACACGCGAACCGGGCTGGTGAGCTATACGATTTTCTTTTGCCGTTGAAAATGCGATGACGTAATCGCCGCTGCCGTTTGAAGCATAACCGCCGGTGCGAGCCAGTCCCAACATCGCGCGCGCGGCGAGACGTTTGAGATTGCGGCTATCGAGCGGCGCATCGGTCGCAACAATGATCATGCAAGAACCATCGCCACTCGAATAATGAAGCGCCTCTTTCATGGCAAACTGCCCGAGCTCTCGCCCGACCGGCGCGCCGTTGATCGTGAGCACGCCGCCAAAATTTGTTTGCACCAAAACACCGATTTCAACGCCAAGCTCGCGGGCGCGGCGGCGGGCGCTGCTTCCCTCAGCCAAAAGAACGGTCGTCGCTGCCATGAGCATCACAAAAGCCGGGGAAAAATTTTTTGGCGAGAATAGCATTGCTGAGTGCAAATGGTAATGTGTTTCGATTTTTTAATGTAAGGAATCGCCTCTGCAAAAGCAAATGCTTTCGCCACGCCGGACCTATCCGTAATATTTTCGAAAAATTTTTTTCAATAAAAAAATTTTCTCTTGACTTTTTTTGAGAATGTTATAAATTGAAGTTGGTTTTGATCGATCAATCAAAACCGGCAACAGCGCAGGTTGGAAAAATTTCCCTGCTTCAGGTCGATGGGAAAACAAAGAGCCAACACCTTCAAATTGGGAACTTAGCTCTGTGCGTGTATTACAGGCCTCATTCCCCAATGAACGTTGAGGAATTCAGTGGAAGTAAAAAACGTTCAGGCGGTGCCCACCGTGTGCAACCACGGCCCTTTGAAGGCCCATCGCGGAAGCAGGGTTTTTATTTTCGAAACCGTTGCCGGTTAGACGGTTTGCCGGTTTTAGTTTCTCGGGATCTTTCTATTTGATTTTCGCGGTGGTAGGCGTTTCGAAAAATGGCGAGGTCGTCGCGTGAGAATTGGATTATTTTGATTACGCCATGGCCGGCGCGGTTTCCTGCAATTTCTGCAAAGCGTCATTAACTGAAGCCGCGGCGGTAATCAGCGTCCCCAACTGCATTCGGTTGAAAATTTCCTGCATCAACGGCTGGAGATTGGCGACGAGAAACGGCCGCTGCTGTTTTTGCAGATAATCCTGCGCCGCAATGATAACGCCCAATCCCGCGCTGTTCATAACGCTCACCTTTCCCAAATCCAACAACACGGCGCCGTTGGTGTTAGCCAAAACGTCGTTCAGCTCCTCGCGGAATTCTTCCACCACTTTCAAATAAATCCGTCGCGACAGCACTTCGACTATCGTCGTATCTCCGTCATGGCGAACGGAAAGCGTTGAATAAGTTGGCATAAAATGTCTCTTCAAAAAATATTTTCAGGTTGCTAAAAGTTGCCTGTTTCTGGATGCTGCATGATGAGCCAGCAACCAACAACGAGGAACCAGCAACCCGTTTACAATCTACGTTAATAATTTGAGAAAGTTGCTCTTATCCTGCTAACGCCCCCAAACTGCGATCCAATGAGCGATACTGAATCGCTTCGCTAATGAATTCTGGTTTAATAGCGCTGCTTCCCGCGAGATCGGCGATGGTGCGCGCCACTTTCAAAATGCGATCATAAGCCCGCGCCGACAAGCCGAGTTTGGTGATCGCCATTCGCAACAATTCCTCGCCGCGGCTGTCGATCTTGCAAAACTCGCGAATGTCTTTGGATTCCATGCGGGCATTGCAATAGAGTTTTTTCCGGTCGCGAAATCGCATTAACTGCACCTGCCTTGCCGTTTCGACACGTTGGCGAATTTGCGCCGAAGGCTCGCCGGTGACCTCTCCTGCCAGTTCTTTGTATTTGACCGCCGGCACTTCGATGTGAATGTCGATGCGATCCAACAACGGCCCGGAAATTTTCGCCAAATATTTTTGCACTTGCAGCGGCGTGCACGAGCATTTGTTGGCCGGATCGGTGGCATAACCGCATGGACACGGATTCATCGCCGCGACAAGCATGAACTCGGCCGGATAAGTGAGCGACAACATCGCGCGCGCAATCGTGACTTTGCCGTCTTCCATCGGCTGCCGCAAAACTTCGAGCACGCTTTTTTCAAACTCCGGCACCTCATCGAGAAACAACACTCCATTGTGCGCGAGGCTAACTTCGCCCGGCCGCGGAATTTGCCCGCCGCCGATAAGTCCGGCGTAACTCGCGGTGTGATGCGGCGCGCGAAACGGACGCGTGGCCACCAACGCCGTGTCCGGCGGCAGCGCGCCGGCAACGGAATGGATCTTCGTTGTTTCCAGAGCTTCGTCGAGCGTGAGATCGGGCAGAATGGTTGGGAAACGTTTTGCCAGCATGGTTTTGCCCGAACCCGGCGGCCCAATCATAATGAGATTATGTCCGCCGGCAGCAGCGACTTCCATCGCGCGCTTGACATGCTCCTGGCCGCGCACATCGTTGAGATCGATCAAATAATGCCGGGCCCCCGAAAACACTTCACGCATATCGAGCGCGAAAGTGGACAGCGCCGTCGTGCCATTCAAAAACTCGACGGTCTCGCGCAAGGTGTTGGCGCCGCGAACATCCAGGCCTGCGGCCATCGCCGCTTCTTTGGCATTTTCAGCCGGCAGGATGATACCGCCTTTTTTCTGCTCGCGCGCCGATAAGGCAATCGGCAGCGCGCCGCGAATCGGCTGCAACGAGCCGTCCAGCGACAATTCGCCCAGAATCAAATAGTGCTCGAGCAAATCCGGTTTGACCGTTCCGGCCGCGGCCAAAATTCCAATCGCCATCGGCAGATCGAAACCCGAGCCTTCTTTTTTGACGTCCGCCGGCGCGAGATTGATGGTGATGCGTTTTTGCGGAAATTCAAATTTGGAATTTTTGACCGCCGCGTTGATGCGCTCGCGCGATTCACGCACGGCGCCATCCGGCAGCCCAACAGTTGCAATTGCCGGAAGCTGTCCTTCCAAATGTGTTTCAACGGTGACGATATAGGCGTCAATGCCGAGAACTGCGGCGCTCAATACTTTCGAGAGCATGGTTCCCCGCTCGAGTGAAGTTTATTTAATGGAGCGTAATTATTTTTTTCTATGCGCAATATTTTTCGGCTCATTAAAGAACCGCGGCGCAAATTTTTTGTCATTTAAAATTTTCATATTGTCTTGCTTTCAATTTAAAGGTATTTTTTGCAAAGTCAAGCCCCAAAATTATACGGCGGCATGAACTTCCCTTCAACCAGGAGCAGCGTCATGGTCATGAAAAGAAAATCAAAAAATCGGTGCGTACCATCCCGAAGATGGACAAATTAACCTCAATGCGGCTGGCATTGATATTGGCGCGACCGAAATCTGGGTTTGTGTTCCAGACGGCCGCGACGAAAAATCGATTCGGGCGTTTCAAACTTTTACGCGTGATGCCGAAATATAAAAAAGAGTACGTTGATCTCGGCGCCGATTATTACGAATTTAAATATCGCGAACGCGAGATTCGTAAGCTTGAGCAAAAGGCCGCACGATTGGGTTTCCAGGTTGTTCCGGCCGCGGCTTAAAGCTTGTCAGCGCAACCACAATTCCGTTTTACCGCTTGAAGAAAAATACGAATACGCCGTCAAGTATCCGCTGGACAACACCTATGGCATTATATTCCCGCTTGAAGCTCGTTCAACCAAAAGTCTCAAAGCGAGGCATGTACAATTCTTTCCATATTGAGAAAAATATTTTTTGTTTATCTTGCTCTATTTCACACCGCTATTCTCTGTTCCAGTCGTTCCTGCATCGCAAATTGCAACTGATAGAGCCGATAGTAAATCCCACCAAGCGCCAGCAATTCGGCGTGTGTTCCCATCTCGCGAATTTGACCCCTGTGCAACACGATGATGCGATCCGCATGTTGAATCGTGGAAAGCCGGTGCGCGATGATGAGCGAGGTGCGGTTTTCCATGAGCCGCGCCAGCGCTTGTTGAATCAGCAGCTCGGTTTCCGTATCGACACTCGAGGTGGCTTCGTCAAGAATGAGAATCGCCGGATTGTATGCCAGCGCGCGCGCAAAGGCGAGCAGTTGCTTTTGACCGACGGACAATGAATTGCCGCGCTCGATCACCGGCTCTTGAAATTTGCCGGGCAGCCGCTCGATGAAATGCAGCGCATTCACATCTATCGCGGCCTGGCGAATGCGTTCCGGTGAAATTTCATTATTTCCCAGGCTGATATTCTCTCCGATCGTTCCGGCAAAAAGAAACACCTCCTGCAGCACCAGGCCAATTTGTTGCCGCAAATCCGCCAGAGATAAATTTTGAATATCGTGTCCATCCAGCAAAATTTGTCCCTTTTGCGGCGTATAGAAATGGCACAACAGACTGATGATGGTGGTTTTTCCCGATCCGGTCGCGCCAACGATGGCAACCTTCTTCCCGGCTTCGACTTTGAACGAAACATTTTTCAACACCATTTCATCGTCACGATAACCGAAGGTGACGTTGCGAAATTCGATTTCGCCGCGAGCTCGGCCAGGATGCCGGTTGTCAGTTGTCTGTTGCCAGTCGTCAGTTGTCACTCGCGCTTCACCACTCGCATTTGCATATTTGCCATTGGCGCCTTGCTCCTTACCCTCAGCGATTTGCTCTTCGCCCTTCGCCCTTCGCTCTTCGTCCTCCGTCCTCCGCTCTCGCGGTTCATCCAACAATTTGAAAATGCGCTCGGCGCTGGCCATCGCCGTTTGCAAAATGCCGTACTTTTCGGCGAGATCACTGATTGGCCGCCAGAAGCGATCCATATATAAAATGAAAGCGACCAGTGAGCCAAATGTCAAAGTGTTTGCAACGACTTTGCCGCCGCCGTACCAAATAATCGACGCCACGGAAAGCGCAAAAATCCATTCGACGACGGGATAGAAAACCGCATGATAGAAAATCGTTTTGCGATACGCTTCGAGATGCTCGAGATTCCGTTGATCGAATTGTGCAAAATTTTTGCGCTCGCGATTGAAAAGCTGCACGACGGCCATGCCGGTGATATTTTCCTGCAAAAAGGCGTTGATCTTCGCGAGACGCAAACGAATTTGCCGCTCGGCATCGCGAACTTTAAGCTTGAAAATTTGCGTGGCGATGAACAGCAGCGGCACGACGCTCAACGTCACCAGTGTGAGCTGCCAATTCATGGTAAATAAAACCACGATGATGCCGATCAGCGAAAAAATGTCGCCAAAGATCGCCACCAAACCGGAAGAGAACATTTCATTCAGCGCTTGCACGTCGGAGGTCACGCGCGTCATCAACCGGCCAACCTGGTTGCGGTCGAAAAAACGCAGCGGCAAAAATTGCAAGTGCGAAAAAATCTCGACGCGCAAATCGTACATGGTTCGCTGCCCGATCCATTCCATCATGAACATGCGGGCGTAATTAAAGCCAAATTCCGCTAACAGCACGGCGAGATAGAGCAGCGCGATTCTCGCCAGGCCGGCATAATCGCCGTGCGCGATGTGCTCGTCAATGCCGATTTTGGTCAAATACGGGCCGATAATATCGAGCACGCTGGCGACGAATAAAAGCGCTATGGCCAAAATCATGCGTCGCCAATATGGGCGGACGTATTGCAGCAACCGCCGCATCAGCGTCGCATCGTAAGTTTTCGTGAGTTTTTCTTCTTCGTGAATGTTCATTCCTTAACTGGAGTATTGGATTGTTGGAGTGATGGAGCACTGGATTGATGGAGATTACTCCAATAATCCAAAACTCCATCACTCCAACTTCGCGAGATCTTCTTCCAACAACTGCTGGCGATACAGCTCGGCATACAGCCCGTCTTTTTGCAGCAGCAAATCGTGCGGGCCTTTTTCAACGATCTGGCCGTTTTTGAGGACGACGATGAGATCGGCGTCCTTCACGGTGGAGACGCGATGTGAAATGATGAGGCTGGTGCGCTCGCGCCTCACGCCGGACAAACCGCGCAGAATTTCTTCTTCCGTATAAGTGTCAACCGACGACAGGGCATCGTCGAGAATTAAAATGCGCGGCTGGCGAATGATCGCGCGCGCAATGGCAACGCGCTGCTTCTGGCCGCCGGAGAGATTGATGCCGCGTTCGCCGAGCATCGTTTCAAATTTTTCGGAAAATTCTTCAATCTCTTTCCGAATTTGCGCCATGGTCGCGGCGGAAAGCATTTCCGCTTCCAGCATATTATTTGCGGTTGCCAGGCCATTGCCGTTTTCAAGGCCGAAGGTAATATTCTCGCGAATGGTATCGGAGAAAAGAAAAGTTTCCTGCGGCACATAGCCGATTTCGCGGCGCAAAACCTCCAGCGGAATGCGTTTGATATCGATGCCGTCGATCAAAATTTTTCCTTCGGTCGAATCAAGCAGGCGCGGAATGAGATTCACCAGCGTCGATTTGCCGCTGCCAGTGTGCCCGACAATTGCCAGCGTGGTGCCGCGCGGAATTTTCAAATTAATGTGCCGCAAGATCCAATCGCGGCCGGGATAGGAAACGCCGGCGTTTTGAAATTCGATTTCGCCGCGGATTGTGGCAATCGAGCCATCGGTTTGCGCGCCATCTTTGATGTCCGGCTCTTCGTGCAAAATGCGATTGATGCGGCCCATCGAGGCGGTGCCTTGCTGCAAGAGATTGATGACCCAGCCAAGCGCGATCATTGGCCACGTCAGCATACTCATGTAAGCGAAGAACGCGACAAATTCTCCCCAGGTAAAATGGCCGGCCATCACCTCGCGCCCGCCGAACCAGAGCAAGGCCAGAGCGCCGGCGCCGGAAAGCAAACCCATCAACGACCACAACCCGCTTTCGAGTTTGGCGAGGGATAGATTTCTGTGAAAATAATCGCGATTTAAATTGGCGAACGTATCGATTTCGTATTGCTCGCGTCGATAGGCTTTGATGACGCGAATGCCGGAAAGATTTTCCTGCGCGCGTGTCGTCACTTTGGAGAATTGCGCCTGAATGTCTTCGTAGATTTTATAAATTTTTCCCATGGCGCGGTTGACGGTAATCGCCATAATCGGCAGCGGCAGCATGGCGATTAAAGTAAGCTTGGGGTTCATCGCCAACATGAGAATGAACGCGCCGGTGCCGACCACAAACGTGTTGGTGGAATACATAATGCCGGGGCCGAGAAACGAGCGCACCGAGCTCAAATCGTTGGTGGCGCGCGCCATCAAATCGCCGGTGGGAACGCGATGAAAAAAATTCCGTGACAGGCGCTGCAGATGGCGAAAATAATCATTGCGCAAATCGTACTCAATCAAACGCGAAACCACGATGATCTTCTGGCGCATCCAATAGCGGAAAAAACCTTCGCACGCTGAAACCAGAAGAATCAAACCGCCAAACAACAAGAGAGGCTGCGAGGCGATGTCGAGCTGGAGGCCGTCAATGGCATAACGCAGGACGCGCGGCCCCAGCAAGGAAAAAACATTGGTGAGAATGATGAACAAAATGCCGGCAATGACTTGCCGGCGATATTTGCGCAGATAGGGCAACAACGTCCGCAATTCACGGATTTCTTCGAGCCTGCCCTTTTTTTCTTTCGTCTCTTGATTCATGCCGGCGGAGAATGCTGTTGAATAAATTTCCAGATTTTTTCAAAAATGCTCATGCGATCATAATCCACCGTCAATACATGATAAGAATTTTCAACGACCATTTTTTCGCAGGCGGAAGATTTGACTTTACGCATCAGCAGGGCGAGATTATCGAACGGCACCACATGATCGGAAGGAGAATGAACGGCGAGAAGCGGCATGGCGACCGCGGGCAATTCGGCGCGAACTTTTCTGAGCATGCGCATCAATTGTCGAGCTGCCGCCATCGGATAACAATTGTAGTTGCGCAACTGCGCCTTGCCATTGCAATCATTAACATCCGAACCGTTGGGTTTGTAACGCACCGGAACAAACGGCGCCAGGATATAGCTGGCGATTTCTTGCGACCACGGCAGGCGTAACGCGGCGGCCAATGTCACGACACCGGCAAAGCGATGATGCGCGGCGAGGTGAAGCGCCAGCGTTCCACCCATCGACTGCCCGATGACGAAAATGATTGAATGATCCCGCTGCAAATCCAACAGCGCTTTCTCGCTGGCTTCGATCCATTTTTGATAGGGCAGGTGACGCAGATCATTGGGTTGTGTGGCGTGGCCGGGAAGGGTTGGCACGGCGACCGTGCATCCTTGATGGAACAAAAAAGCTGCCAATCCTTCCATCTCGGCGGGGCTTCCCGTGAAACCATGAAGTAAAAGGCAAGCGATCGAATTGTCTCCTTTCCTGAGCATCGAAATCAATATATTACTTGCGGGAGAAAAAGTCAAGGAGCGGAGGCAAAAGAATCTGATAATATGCTTTATAAGTATCGTTTCAATCAGCATCGCTGGAATAATTGGATTCGCTTTAAACATTTTACGGTGGGACGAGGGCGGTCACTATATAAATGTGCCCGACATCGCCGGGGACTGGGAAGGGTGCAGAAAGCACCGGTAAATCCACCTATAATTGAAAAAGATGCTTTCAGCATGACACGGTTGCGTACCCAATTATTTACTCTATCAATCCAAATCAAGTACTGTCACGATCAAAACGATTCTCCAAAATAGTATTGACTACTAAGGTCGCCGGTACGACCTCCACCACCGCGTTATAATCCGGAATGCCGCAGGCGGGATCGTAAATGCCGCGGCGGATGAGATGATTGCCTTCCGGCCAATGCACTTGCAAATTGCCCGGCCGGATCGGCGCAATTTTGACGCGCCCGCGAAATTCACCCAGATCATTTTTTAAAATTATTTCGACGCCATCCTGCAAGCTCAACGCCTTGGCATCCTCGTGGCTCATGAATACATCGTCACGCCGGCCGCCGGTGAGCGGATCATATTCCGACTGCACCATCGAGTTGAATTGCTTGCCGCGCCGCGTGGTCAAATTAAATTGACCGGCCGATAATTTTCTTTCAATGGGCGCGAGCGAAACGAAATACGCTTTGCCATCCGCTGTTTTGAAATGCGGTCCGTCGCAGAGACGAATGCCGCCCCATTGCACCGCATCGCCTTTCTTTTTGAGATATTGAATGCCAACGTAAAACGGCACGGCTTTGGCAATCTCGTCGCGAATCTGTTTGGCATTTTCAAAATGAATTTGCGCGCAGCGCTGCGGATAAACTTGTTCCGCCAATTCCATAAAAATTTCCCATTCGGCTTTCGCCTCGCCGATGCGCCGCCCTGGAATTTCCGGCGAGAAATAAATCATGCGTTCCGTCGAAGTTTCGGTTCCGCCTCCCCTCTGCTCGTAACGCGTTTGCGCCGGCAATAACACAACGGTTTCAGCCGGATCAACCAGCATCTGCGGCGAAAGCACGATGTCCTGATGCACGCGCAATGGCACGCGCTGCAACGCTTCGCGCACGAAATCGGGTTCGGGCAGCGTTTCAAGAAAATTGCCGCCGGCAGAATAAAGCAGATCGATCTTTCCTTCATGCGCGGCGTCGATCATTTCCACCGCATTCAATCCTTTCGTCGCCGGCACCGGAAATCCCCATAACTTCTCAAAGGGTTTGGCATTTTCTTCATTCACCGGCACGCCGCCCGGAAATTGATTCGGCACGCAGCCGACTTCCGCGCCGCCCTGCACGCCGCTGTGGCCGCGAATCGCCATCAAGCCGCATTGGGGGCGACCAATGAAACCGCGCGACAGACAAAGATTGATGATGGCCTTCACATTCTCGACGCCGTGCGCGTGCTGCGTGATGCCCATGCTCCAAATGAAAATGCCGCTTTGTGCTTTGGCCAGCATTTCAGCGAAGCGCAGCATTTCTTGACGCGAAGCGCCGGAAGATTTTTCCAACATTTCCCACGACTGTTGCGCGAGCGCTTCTTGCAACTCGTCAAAACCGGCGCAGTGATCGCGAATGAATTTGGCGTCAATCCAATCGCGCTCGATCAGTGTTTTCACCACGCCATTCAAAAACGCAACATCGCCGCCGACGTGAATTTGGAAAAACGTATCCGCAAGTTTGGTTCCAAACAACGCGCTCTCAAACACCGACGGCACCCAGTAGCGTTCCAAGCCCGGCTCGCGATACGGATTGATCACCGCGATTTTCGTGCCCTGCTGTTTGGCGTAATACATATATTTCGTGGTGACCGGCTGATTGTTGGGCGTATCGCTGCCGATGAAAACGAGCAAATCCGTGCCGAGCCAATCTTGATACGAGCAGGACGAAGCCGCGACGCCGAGCATTTGCTTGAGCGCCACCGTGCTGGGCGAATGGCAAATTCGCGCCGAATTGTCAATATTATTCGTGCCGAGAAAACGCGCGACTTTCTGCGCGACGTAATAAACTTCGTTGGTGATGCCGCGCGAGGTGAGATAAAAAGCCAGCCGATTCGGATCAGTTTGGCGAATTTTGTCGGCGATGACGCGATAAGCTTCTTCCCAACTCATGCGTTTGAATCCATACGCATTCTTTTTTCTGATGGCCGGATACGGCAGACGCCCCAACTCGCGCAGCTCTTTGGCGTTTTTCCTGGTTAATGTTGAAATATTTTCGAGCCACCGCATATTGAGCGCCGGCGCGGTATTCAGCCGCAGCAGATTGAGCCGGACCATGCAGAGATGCACGCCCTTCATCGTGAAGTCGCGCATGCCGGTGGTGCCGAGCGCGCAGCCGTCGCACACGCCGCGTGTGAGAATGCGCCATGCCAACGGCAATTGATCGCGATTCTCCCACGCGACTTTCAGCATGTCCCCATAATGATTCGGCTTCACTTGTCCGAGGCCGTTGGGAATGAGCGAGACCCACGAGGATGGATTCCAAAATTTGAGAGGCATAAAATCTTCTTTTCTCTTAACTTCTAAAATAAATGAGAATTTTTTGCACGATTGAAGAACTTCAAACTCATGAAAAGATAGGGACTCGCCGGGAGAATGTCAAGCCTGCTTTTTTAAAAAAGCTATGTATTTTTTATAAATTTAATCGCGAAGATCATTTTTATCAACAAATCGGCTACATACCCGTTTGTGATTTCGACGAATATATTTTTCAGGGTAATACCAGATGAATTTATTTGCAGCCATTTTCTGCTTTGGCATGTTTTGGCCAGATGACCAATTAACGCCTGATTTTCAAAAACACTTTGCCGGCATCGAGGGCGCATTTCTGCTCTACGATACAAAGCCGGGCAAATATTATCGCCATAATAAAAAACGTTGCGCCGAGCACTTGTCGCCGTGCTCGACTTTCAAAATTCCGAATGCCTTGATTGCATTGGAAACCGGAGTCGTCACAAAGGGAAATTTTGCGATCAAATGGGACAGCTTAAAAACGCCGCGGCAAAATTTGTTGACTTCGAATTGGGCGCGCGATCATAATTTGCGCTCGGCCATGCGATATTCGGTGGTGTGGTATTTTCAAGAAATCGCGCGACGAGTTGGCGAGCAGAATTACAAAAAGTATCTCAGCAATATCGCATACGGAAATCAGGACATTTCCGGCGGCATCGACAGGTTTTGGCTGTCCAGCTCGCTAAAAATCTCGGCAAACGAACAGGTTGAATTTTTGAGAAAATTTTTTAAAAGTTTGTAACTTTACTTGACACGCATCGTTCGCTTATTTTAAAGGCGTCATTTTGAATTTTTGAAATAATCGCCGGAGAAACGGTGTTTAGTCTATTGAACTCAACCAGGAGGATACGACCGCCGAAACGATTATTCCGATTACCA
>Ga0247727_10011214_pt1 | contig 15696 bp, 12 predicted proteins | sample WisWelCaveWW1625_FD_202498 | JGI IMG/M metagenome (GOLD analysis project Ga0247727, IMG submission 202498) | Biofilm microbial communities from Wishing Well Cave, Virginia, United States - WW16-25 | ecosystem: Environmental > Aquatic > Deep subsurface > Groundwater > Cave microbial mat | place...
CTCGACGCCCACATCCAGCCCGCTAAGGAAAAAAAAGGTCACAAGCCGGGCAAAAAACGCCGGCCACGCGCCGGGCGAGGCAAACGACAAGCTGAACAAGATAAAAAAACGTGAGAGAGGGCTTGATCAAATAATCTAATCCGGGTGATAGGCCTGGAAACCAACGCTGTTGAACACTGTATTGTTACAACTAACTAAGGAGGCTTTATGCAAGGGTCACTTGATGACGCTATTGAGACCCCTCAGGACTCAGTTGCAGCTGCGCCTGTGCCGGAAGAGGGCAGGCCGGAACGCCGCCGTCCGCCGGGTGGCAAAGCGCTTATGCGGTTGCTTCAGTTGTTAGAGAGCGCAGGTTATACGGAAGCGGCGAACGCGACCATTGAACTGGCCGTGAGTGAAGAGGCCAAAGAAGAGTTTAAGGCGAAAGCCATGCAGTTCACCTCCGCTCCTGGAGAGTCGGCTCCGGGCGGCGAAACATCACCGCCTCGCCGCGCCAGGCGTAGTCGAGCCGCCGCCGAGAGCGAAACCGCAGAAGCCGAGGCCGGCGCTACGCCTGCTGAAGATATCGCCCGCATGTACATGGAAGTTGGAGAACATCTCGGCCCGCCGAGTGGGACCGGCCCGCAGTGGCGTTCTCTCGGTCCGTGGACAATCCCCAATGGACAGACTTACGGCAACAGTCGCGTGAATGTCTCCGGCCGGCTCTCAGCCATCGCCATCGATCCTCGCAATCCGGCGCACGTGCTCGTCGGTGCGGCCAATGGCGGTGTGTGGGAAAGTCGTGATCGTGGCGGCAGTTGGGCGCCTCGCACGGATTATGCAGCCACACTTGCCATCGGCGCGCTGGCATTTGATCCCCGGAATCCGGCGACCGTCTATTGCGGAACCGGCGAGGGGAATTGGTGGTCGTATCTTGGCGCCGGCATTTTGCGTTCAACCGACGGCGGAACGACATGGGCGACGTTGTGTACGACGCCTTTCGTCGGCCAGGGCTTTTACGATCTCATTGTGGATCCGGCCGATAGTCGCCACCTGCTCGCGGCCACGAACGGCGGCCTCTATGTTTCGACCGATGGCGGCGTAAACTGGATTCGTCGGCGCACCGCGAGCACATGGTCGCTGTCGATCGCTCCGGCAGGTGGTCCTGCTGCGGAAATTCTTGCTGCCAGCAGAGACGGTTTGTGGCGATCCACAGATGGCGGGACAACGTGGACCGCAGTCGCACTGCCGGGGGCTCCTGCAACATTTGACCGGTTTGCTGTTGCCCTCGCTCCATCAAACCCAACCGTGGCATACGGCTGGGGTGCTGTCGGAGCCAGAGCTTACCTGTGGCGTCGCGCCGGTGGAACATGGGCTGCTGTAGGAACGCCTCCTGGTGTCAATACCGGACAAGCCTGGTACGATTGGTTCCTTGCCGTTGCGCCGGATCGCGACTCGCAGATTTATTGCGGAGCCATCGAAGTGCATCGCGGCGATCTTTCGGGCACGACCTGGACCTGGCGTAACCTGACGAACAAAGGGGCTTCCGGTGACTCGATTCACCCCGATCAGCATGCCATCGCTTTCGAACCCGGACGGCCCGACACGATTTACGTCGGCAACGATGGCGGCCTGTACCGAAGCGGTGACCGCGGCATTACCTGGCAGCACTGCAACAACGGGCTGGTCATTTCAGAGTTTGAATATCTCGCGCAGGACTACGGCTCTTCCCGATGGCTCACCGGCGGAACGCAGGACAATGGCACCGAACGATGGACCGGCTCATCCGTGTGGGAGCATATTGCCGACGGCGATGGCGGCGATTGCGGCGTCAACCGCACCAACCCCGCAACCGTGTACCACACATTTTATGGAATGAGTCCGCAGCGCTCGACCACGCGAGGCGATTTTGGGTCGTGGACGTCCATCTTCCCGCCGGTTCCTGCCGGCGAGGGGAGTCTCTTCTACCCGCCATTTGAGTGCTGCGCAACCGGTGGCGACACCATTGCAATAGGCGGCGGCGCAGTCTATGTCTCGCGCAACAACGGCACGAACTGGACCCGCCTTACGTTTCCAACCGCGGCGCGAGCCAGCGCCATGTATATTCCCAACGTCGACAGCTTGTACGTCGGCACAACCGACGGTCGTATCTATCGAACGCAATGGAACGGCGCCAGTTGGCTGGCACTGACGGCTTTGACGACACCTCGCGCTGCAGCAACGGTCAGCGACTTGTTCGTTGATCCGAGCAATTTAAAACGTATGTGGGCGACCTATCGAACCGTCGGCGGCGCCCGGGTCTATCGCTCCGATGATGCCGGCGCAACCTGGATCGACCGCACCGCCGGTTTGCCCGGATTGCCGATGAATGCGATCGAAGTGGATCCGTGGAACGCCAACCGGGTCTGGGTGGCGGCAGATCTTGGCGTGTATCAAAGTCTTGATGGCGGCGCGACCTGGGCGGATTTCTCCAACGGCTTGCCGAACATGCTCGTGGGTGATCTCCTCTTCCATCCTCATGCGCGCGTGCTTAGGGCAGGCACTCGCAATCGTGGCGTGTGGGAAATCCCGGTCGACGGATGGATGACCGCGCCGATCTGCGGCGTCCAATGGACGGGCAACCTCGCCGGCAACCAGACTCAACGCTGGTTTACCTGGGGCTGGCCGGCAACGTGGCACGTCGTATGGACCGTTATGCCGACGACCCCGCAACCTGGTGCGCCTCAGGTTTCCTGGACCGTCCAGGTCGAGCGGGCAAACGCGGAATATGCGACCTACTGGATTTCGGTTACCAACCTCACGGCAAACCCGCTGAGTTTTGAAGGCAGGTATTGCATTCTGAGCCGCTATTAAACTAAACTTAAACTGAGCGATAGAAAGTTTGAGATTGCGCCCCAATCGCTCAGTTTAAGCTAAACTTATTTTAAGGAGATTCAATATGTCGACCGGTGTACAATGGAGAGGAACCCTTGGACCAAATGCCAGTCGGCGCTGGTTTACATGGGGTTGGCCGACAACGTGGCATGTTGTCTGGTATATGATGCCGACTTCGCCGCAGTCGGGCGCGCCCCAGATTGATTGGGATGTTACGGTCGAGCGCGCGAATGCGACGCAATGCACTTACTGGATCACCGTCAAAAATCTAACCACCAGCCCCGTGACCTTTGAGGGGCGATATGCTATTTTATCTTAAGCAAGGAGTTGGAAAATGCGTATTACGATTGAAATCGATGGCGCCGAGACCGTTGTGAAGACCGCCCAGGCAGTGGCCACGACGTCTGCCGATGCGATGCCACCGCCTGAAGTGGCGGCGAAAGCAGCAGCTTCCGGGGCTCAGGATGCCGGACCGTCGCCGGCCATCTCCGCAATGGCATCTGATTCGCCTTCAATGCTGCTCTCAGCGCCTGGTTCGACCGCTCCAATCTCTGCTGCAAATGCCCTGGCCGCAGGCGCAGCGCCCGATATGACGTCGCAGGCCACAGCTGTCGTTACCTCTGGAGGTGCCCAATGAATATACCGGAACTTTTGCCTGTTTTGAGTGGCCTGCTTCTCGGTTCACTCGTTGGCCTGTTTCGACCATTCCGGCGGAGGCGTATCGAGGCGTTCCTCATCGTCACCCTTGGAGCTCTCGCGACACTGGCAAGCGGAGAGTTTCGCCTCAGTTGGGCGTTCCTCCTGATCGACATCCCGCTGGTCGCGCTTTCCTTCGCCGCTGGTCTGGCCGTGATGCCTCGCCTGCGATTGATCTTTAGGAAGCCGGCAGACGGATAAAAAACGAAATGCCTGATCACTGCGAGGTCCACGGTCGTGGGCCTCGCACTTCGATGATGTTCTCGTTTTTATTTCCTCGCGCGCACCAAAATCACCAGCCCCGCCACGAGAAAAATAATATTCCCCAGCCACGCGGCGAGCAGCGGATTCAGCGTGCCGCTCTGGCCCATCGATTGCGAAGTTTTCACCGTGCCGAAATAGAGAAAGCAGATCACCAGACTCGTGGCTACGCCGGTGGCGATTTTGCAGCGCTATTATCCCGCCGCAGCTAAGACCCTTCGCGTGGCTGGACATGTATCATATCGGCTGGCAGGTGCAGGTGAAGTGAAAATGGGCGAAGTTGTACTTGCGCAAACGAATATTTTTAATTATTCAAATCTCTCAGCGCAAGCGCGTCTCCCATGGATGAGTTCCAGCGATACGTAAAAGCTTCTCATCAAAGATATCGAAACGATTTACGGCACAGGTTATCGTTTCCTCTAATACCTCATTTTTTCCTCCCTCCGGGTCCCTGGCGTAAGCTGGGGACTTTTTTATTTTGGGGTGGCTTTCCTGTAAAAATCTCACATACTTAACCAAAAACTACTTGCAAGAAAGTTCTACAATCTATATATTCTTTGGGTGGTGATGCGCATGAAATTGACTCCGCAAGGCTTGGTTCGTCTAATATCTGAATCGCTTCTTGGATTTGTCTTTATTGCAGCAAGTATGCCATCTCTCCCAATGGCTAACGCTGAGAGTAGGTTAAAGTGATAGCCGCCTTGAAGCCTCGGATAAATTATTCCAACTTAAACAAAATGTTCTATCAGTGTAAAGGAGGTTGTTAAAAATGGACGAGAATGCAAAAAAGTTACTTGATGAAGCAAGACAAGCAAGCAGCGCAGATAAAGCACGGGCTCGCCAATTGCTGAATAAAGTATTAGAGACTTATGGTAACGATAATGAAATTTGTTATCACGCGTGGTGGTATTTATCCCATATTGAAGAAACGACTGAAGGACGTTTGGAACATGTTAAAAAGATTTTAACTGTTTATCCAAAACTTGATAGTGTTCTCAAAAGATTGGAGCAACTCAAAGCCACACTTATTCAGGACGTAACCAAGGCCATCGACGCAAAAGATAGCGCGAAAGCCAGAGGATTGCTGACGAAGCTATTAGACGTGGATGAGCATAACGAGCAAGTTTGGTTGTTATTCTTTCAGGTTGCAGAAACTGATGATGAACGTATAGATTGTTTAGAGCACGCCCTTGCGATTAACCCAAACAATCCTGAGGCTCGGGGTAAATTGGAAGATCTAAAAAAATTTACTCTCCCCCCTGATCTGGAAGAACCGGTATCCATTTTTACCCAGTTACCTCCAGAAACAACTCCAGAAAAACCACCTGCTCCAGCTCTACCCAAAGAAAGATCTATACGGACTTGGAACAATGATGGATTTCGTAATGAGAAAGATATACTTGATGATTTCATACGTCTTGTGGACGAACTGCTTGAAATAGTCAAAGGCATGGAACCAACACCGAAGGAGCAAATCACTAGACTACAGTTTTCTCAGGATAAGTATCGAAAGTGGACCCATGAACAACTTTCAAATATATTCTTAGTACCGGCTGTAAATGCCGCAACAGACATAGCGGAATTGCTCTTAAAATCCGATCGGCTACAAGAGGCATTCTGGACAGCCAATGTCTTCGGCGAGATATGTAAAGTTTTGATCGCACGGAATCCGGAAAGAGATCAGGAGTTCTTCACGCGGCTTTTATTCGTGGCTTGTTGTGCCGTTGCGGACACAAAATCTGCCGAGCTTGGCCGCACGCGAACAAATGAAAACACCGCCGAACTGAATGAATTACGTAACCCAATTGGTCGTATTTGCCTGACGCCGGCTTTACAGACTTACTTTCAAAGGAGAGCCAATGAATTCCTGCGGGGGAGAATTGATGAAGTGCTTGGTGAACAGGTCTTGAATGAAGCTTTGGCCTGGTATTTTGATAAACATCTTGACTATTTGCTAAAGAATGATCGTCCGCAGGTAAAAGGTTATGTTTCGAGAAATATGCCGATTGTATATCGACTGAAATTGTCAGAGCAATGGAATGAAAAGCGCAAGGGTTGGGAGAGTCGTTTAAAGAACGAAGGACAACAAGATGTGCTGCGTGATCTTAAAGATTTGGGAGGTCTGGTTAATCCAGAAGAAGTTGGCGAACTCAACGAAGAGCAGCTTGCAGACATAGCAAGAGCTGACGCCAACAACGATTATAAACGTGTCAATGAATTGTTGATGGAGAGTGCGACAGATCTAAGATCCTTTCTGTACTCAGAAGCGCAAGCGAAGTTTCACTACCGAGAACCTGCTCTGCCTAATTTAAAAGAAAATAGATTTAAAAATCAATTTAACAAAGTTGAAAGGTTGGCGCGCGTTGGCAATTCCGACGATTTGCAGGAGGCGATAGAGATTACCAAAAAAATTTGGGAAGAAGATATTGACAATTGGGAACTGCAAGATTGGTTGGCTTATCTTTACGCCAAAACCAATAATTTGGTCGCTGCCGAACAGAAGCTTGACAATATTCGGAAACGTCGAGACCGAAGACATAATTTTATTACCGACTGGAATTTGGCGGTGTTAGCCTATGACCGAAAAGATGAATCTCTGGCTTATCATTTACTCGAACCCTTGTTAGAAACAGGCGTAGACGATGAAGAGCTTATTACTGTCCTACTTGCGCTTTCTTACAGATTGGGCGACCGGCAGAGATTCCTAACTCTCGTTCCCCGCACGATGAGTCAACAATTTCTCCCGCTTGCTTTTGTCGTGGCGTATGAGCTCGGGGACGAGTACCAGCAAAAGACTTTTCTGGGACAGCTCTTGAAGCGAAGTGGTTGGGAGCTACCGCCATTTGGTACTCAATTCGCTGATGCCAACACTTTTCAAAAAGTTGTCAATAAAGCCATCGTCGAAGACCAGTTTGATCAATTGGTGTCCTGGCTTGAAGCTCGCATTAAACATGCGCCGCATTGGATACCCAATTACATAGAACTTGCACGCGTGTTAGAACACCGTGGCGATATTAACGGTGCTTTCCGGGTGCTGCGTGATCGGCTCAATCAGGTGAACCGAGGTAAAGATCGAAACCAACGACATGTCGATTTTGCCTGTCGAGAGCTGCTTGAGCTTTGTAAAAGAACGAAGCATGCAGACCTTGGGCAACAAGCCTATAAAATGGCGAAGAATGCTAAAGTGAGTGAAAATCTTTTGCGTCCTTTTGAGGCTTTTGCGCCAGAACCTATTGAGGGGAAGCCACCCATTATTGAAACACTCAAACCACCAATAATACCCACCCCCAATACTTTTATTGCGGTTGATTCGGGCTTGCCAGAACGTTTCGCGTGGGTGACGGCGCAACTCACAAGAATCCAAACCGTAGCGGCATACATTAAAGATAAGCCAGCCATAGATGAGTTTGTCGAGATTGTCAAGCAAATGAATCCGCAGGAAAGCAGTGTGGTAGTCGAGTTAATTCAAAATGTCACGATGACTATCGAAGCATTCTCGAAAAACGATAATCGAGACACACGGCGCGTATTATACGATAGAGCTGCTAATTTCGAAAAGCGTCTTGCTCAACTTTTTGAAGATTTTGAGAAAAATCCTATCTTGAAGCGCCTTGCTGATGTTTTAACACCCTATTATGGAACGTTAAAACAAGTTATGGGTGACCTATCCAGACAAGCTGGTGTCACCCCCAATATTCAGCCGATTATTGAAAATCCTTTTATCAGTTTGGAATCTGATCGATCGACGTTGGTGCTTCGTATCACCAATCAATCCGAAAGACCAGTAACCGATATAGTGGTTAATCTGCTGGTAGACACTCCGGTCGTAACTATTTTTCGTGATCGAGAGCAAAAGATTGAAAAGCTAGGCCCCCAGCAGAGTGAATTACTGAACTTCCCGATTCAGCGTAATCGTACCTTTAAGGTTGATAGCGTAAACGAGGTCGTTTTTAGTGTTTCACTGCGTGCTTCTGCCGAAGGATTTAAAGACACAATAGATATGGGCATTAACAAACTACGAGCCCAGGTAAAAACATTTGCCCAAGTGATAGGAACTAGTCAAATCCCGAAACTGTTTCAGGTAGGGCAGTCACTTAGACCTTACGTTACCTAACGTTTTTTAATTTTTCACGATGTTACAAATCAAAATATCCAAGAGTGAAAGGTGAGTCATTTTTAGGCGCTTTCAGAGGTAAAGAAAATGGGTTATGAATACGATGTTTTCTTGAGTTATAAAAGGAAACCACCATTTGAAGAATGGCTTCACATATACTTTTTGCCGTTGTTCAAAAATATCTTGGCTGAATATTTAGATGGTACGCCAAAGATATTTTTGGATATCGATGAAATTAAGCCTGGTGAAACTTGGGATAAGCGTCTAAACCAGGCCCTAGCATGCTCACGCTGTCTGATATGTATTTGGTCGCCCAAGTATTTCCAGTCTGAGTGGTGTGTAAATGAATTGGCGATTATGCGTTACCGGGAAATGCGACTAAAGTATCGAACGAAGAACAATCCAAGTGGCTTAATCATACCAGTAAAAGTATGTGACGGTGAAACCTTTCCCAGGGCTGTTGAAGAAATTCAATGTAAAGATTTCAGAAAATTTGCACTTTCATCCCCAGGATTTAAAAATACAGCGGACCATTCTGAGTTTGAAAGTCAGATGCAATTATGGGTTCCTTCAGTTGCACCTATTATAAGAAACGCACCCGAGTGGAGGAATAAGTGGTTAAAGTGGGTTGATAACGCTCAGGTTCGTGATCTAAAGTCTCGCATCCTTGTCGCTTCTTCTGAAATTGCATTTCCAGCACCAGTCTTATGATAATATATGATATGGGAGAAATAATTACATTCTATTCCTACAAAGGCGGGGTTGGCAGGACCATGGCTCTCGCCAACGTGGCCGTGCTTTTATCTAAATGGGGATACAAGATACTCATTGTTGATTGGGATCTTGAAGCGCCTGGGCTTGAGTATTTCTTGAAGGATTATTTGGACTGGAAAACAATTGAACAACGCGAGGGAGTTATCGATATTTTGACCCAAAGAATGGAGAACTGGCAGGATTTACTTATTAAAATTGAGTTGCCTGATAGCCCAGTACCATTGCACTTTCTTACAGCAGGGAAAAGAAATGAGGACTATTTTAGCAAGGTAAGGAGCTTAGATTTGCAGGCATTTTATGCAGACAAGGGCGGTCTTTTTATTGAAAGGCTACGAGATCAGTGGAAGGAAGCTTACGATTACATTTTAATAGACAGCCGAACCGGTATAACAGACTTTGGAGGAGTTTGTACGATTCAATTGCCGGATATTCTCTTGCTTCTATTTACGGCTACCGAACAGAGCTTAAGTGGTGTTATTGATGTTGCCAATAAGGCTAATCAAGCACGTCAGAAATTACCTGTTGACCGCCTGAGTCTCCTATCTGTTCCAATTCCAAGTAGATTCGAAACTGAGGTAGAATTCGAAATTTCACAGAAATGGTTAGATCGTTTTGCCAGTGAACTCTCGAATATTTATGCGAATTGGCTCCCAACTTCGGTTAAAAGACGTGATTTTCTTGAAATCACCAAAATACCATATAGACCCTACTTTAGTTTTGGTGAGAAGCTACCGGTTTTAGAACAAGGCACTCTTGATCCCACCGGACTCGGTTATGCTTATGAGACTCTATCGGCTTTGCTCGCTAATAAACTTGAATCTGTTGAGCACTTGTTAGAGAATCGAAGCGAGTTTGTGCGGTCAGCTATAAAGGCAATAGGCACCGATAAAACTCCAAAGTTACTTCAAGTAGGACAGACACCCAGGTTTACCAGTTCCAGACTTTTTCAGGGGCGAGACGACGTTCTAAATAAGATCAAAAGTAGTTTCTATGGTGGAGTGCAGAACGAACGATATTTTCTTGATGGCATCCGTCGGGTAGGGAAAACTTCAATTCTCAACCACCTACCGATGTACCTACCTAAAAATGTCATTCCTGTTTTCATTAATTTCGATCTACAAGCATCGGGCTTGCGTGGACCAATTGATTCTGCCGTCGTTCTTCGGAATTTCTGCGAGGAAATAAAAGCAAAGAGCCTGGCTTCTGCTGGCGCAGATCTGGAAATTCCCGATGGCACAGCTTTTCAATCAGATCCAGGAAAATCATTCAATGATTTCCTTGCAACGTTTAAGCTAAAACTTTCCGATTTTACACCCCTGCTCATGATTGACGAGTTCCAGGATCTTCTGCACGCCATCGCTCGAACTGGTTCCGGAATAAATCAAGATACTTTAGTACTTGATCAACTGCGCGGATTGATGGATCAAGGACGTCTGTACGTTATATGCACAGGGTCTATACGATTTGACAGTTTGTCAAATATCGTGCAGCATCGTATTTTTGGATCACTGACACGACTGCCCATCTCGTTCTTATCAGAGGATAGCGTAGGCGAGGTTTTCCGCGCTGGTTTAGAAGAATGGGTGAAAATTCCATCGGAAACTATTGAAAGTGTATATGAGCTCACTGGTGGGTATCCTTGGCTTGTTCAAACGTATGGGTCGGCTCTTGTCGATCTACTTAATAATGAGTATCGCACCGTGGCCGCACCTGCAGACGTCATGTCCATCACTGAGAACATTGTTCTTCCCAATTCTCAAAATTTCGAATTCTGGTGGCCATCAGATGAACTCGGTATAGATGAAGAACAATTTATAGAACGACTTTTCCGCGAATATCCTGACACTGAATCTGTTTCTATTCAAGATTTCTTCAGAGATATTCGTCACCCAGAAAAGCCTTCGTTTATGCAAGCGGTTCAGAATCTACGTGCCTGTGAAGTGCTCGATTCAACCCAACCCAACACTCTGAAAATTCGGGGCAGCGTTCTACGTCAGTGGCTGAAAACTCAGATGCAAGCCGACGGGAGACTCAAGATTCGACCTCCTAAAGTAGAAAAGGTTATTGAGCGCGGTAAAATCGGAATGTTTATCGATCATGAAAATCTTTTCAAAAGCTTAGAGCGCGTTAGCACTGCACGAGGAATAGAAGTACCAATTGGTCAAGCCAAAGTAGATTGGCTTTCCACTATCTTAAAGCGCTTACTTGAAGAAGCGAAAAGGCGCGTCGGAGAGCCGAGCTACAAAATAACCGTGGCATTTTGGAGCCGACCAACCGATGCACAGTTAATTCCAGCCTATTTTACGAACGGTTTTACGCCGCAACAGCCAGAGAGTATCAAGATTGAAAATGCAGTCGACTTCAAAGTGGCTGATGAGGTCCGTCGCGCTCAACAGCAGGCTACTTTAGAAAGATCCAAATTAAGCCAGGTAATCATTGTATCTGGCGATAGCGATTATGTTCATATGGTGCGTAATCTCGTTAATGAAGGGGTTAGTGTTCAAATTTGGGGTGGTAGCCAAGCCATGAATCAAACTTATGCGAAGATTATCGGTGAAGATAATGTGGTAATCATTGATGATATATGTGGGTTGTAGAACTCATATTTCGATTTTAGTATGCAGTCTAATCACTCATACCGCCACCCTCTGCTCCCTCCTCTCCTGCATGGCAAATTGTAATTGATAGAGCCGATGGTAAATTCCCCGGTGCGCCAGCAATTCGGCATGGGTGCCCATCTCGCGAATTTGGCCTTTGTGCAACACGATAATGCGATCGGCATGTTGGATCGTCGAGAACCGGTGCGTTGTAGTTTGTGGCGCACTACATTTTCTGCTTGCGTCTATCATGCGCAAGTATTAAATTGCAAGCATGAAAGATTTTCTAAAATTCAATCACAATGGAGGCTTGATTATGAAAAATACGGTTTTGTTGGTTGATGCCGAAAAACAGACTGGCGAAATGCTCAAACAAGCATTGGAGTCTGAAGAAATCGAGGTAATCTGGGCGACAGACGGAAAATCGGCATTAGGCCAAATGGAAAAAGAAAGGTTTGATCTCATCATCTTGGATCCTAAACTACCGGAAATCTCCGGCGATAAGGTGCTCGAAGGCATTCGACGGATAGACCCTTATGTGGAGGTTATTGTTTATACCGATTATCAGGACCTGGCCATCATGAAAAAATTGATCAATCTCGGTGTAGACGGGTACATTGATAAAGGAGGGGATGAGAGTTTGCGTGAGACAGTAGAAAAAGTGAAAGCCAGATTGGATCCTTTTTCAGAGGAAGAGAGAGAAAGCATACTTGCAGCGGCCCCTGAAGGAATCTTCCGTGAGCACGACTTGCATAAGGAGTTTTAAGAATGCCGGCGCCATTCTTGCTCGATACTAACAACTATTGCCTTTTCTTCCAATATCCGAAACCTCAATCGTATTTTCGTCTCACGCAAAAAATAAAAGCCGGGGCGGTAATATCCTTTTACATTTCCGAGATCACTTCGATGGAAATTCATTCGGTGCTGGGAAAATATCGAAGAGGATCCTCTTTGCAGCATCAGCAGTGTAATCGGGAAATTATCGTCGGCAATAACACGACACAGTGTTCAAACACGTGGATATCTCCGCGAAGAAAGAAAATGAGGGCAAAGGTGTTTCGCAATATCCGGGAAATGATCCTTGACATAGAAGCGCAAAAGGGAGACGTTCAAGCAACTATTTTAAAGTTGGAATATGCGTCTACTGAGAAAGCCCGAGAATTGTTGATCAAATACGCTGATCGTTACAACCTTGGCTCCCATGACGCTTTAATCGCAGGAAGCCTCATTGTTGCAAGAGAAACTCAAGGTTTGGATTTAACAATGGCGACCTCGGATAGAGGGCTTAAGGCTGTTCTGCAAGAAGAATCAATCCCGTTTTTTGATCCTGCTATACTTTAAATGCAACCTCTCACCCCGCCACCCTTTGCTTCATCCTCTCCTGCATCGCAAATTGCAATTGATACAGCCGGTAATAAATCTTGCCGAGCGCCAGCAACTCAGCGTCTGTGCCCATTTCGCGGATTTGGCCTTTTTATTTTCTCGCCTTTACTAAAATCACCAACCCCGCCACGAGAAAAATGATATTCCCCAGCCACGCGGCGAGCAGCGGGTTCAGCGTGCCGCTCTGGCCCATCGATTGCGAAGTTTTCACCGTGCCAAAATAGAGAAAGCAGATCACCAGACTCGTGGCCACGCCGACGGCGCCGCCGGAGCGAACGCGACCTGCAGCCAGCGGCGCGCCGAAGAGCACGATGATGAAATTCGCCAATGGAAAAGAAATTTTCAAATATAAATCCGCCAGCCAGCGCTCGGGGTTGCCGCCGTTGCGCGCCACTTCGCGAATGAATTGCTGCAACTCGCCGTACGACATCTCCGCGGGATCTTTTTGCGCTTTCGTCAGCACCTGCGGCGTGAAGGTCAGTTCCGGCAGCGCCAGCGTATCAAAACGCGTCAGCCTCTCGCGCTCGCCGTCAAACCGGCGATGATAGCCCTGCAGCATTTCCCAGCGGTTCGCGGTTTCCTGCCAGCGCATTTGCGCGGCGTCAAGGCGTTCGACAATAAAAATGTTTTGGTATTTTTGCACGCTGACGCGCTGGGCCATCCGGTTCGCGTCATCATAATAGCCGATAAAGACGCGGCGGACAAGAGTCGAGGAATCGGATTCCGCCGTGCGGCCGGCGCTTTCCTGAAAATAGAGATTGGATAAACGCGCCGTCAGATTTTTCGGCATGCGGTCGATGTATTGCTGTTTGATCTCGGTTTTGCGCTGATTGGCAATCGGCATCACTTTTTCGGCAAAGAGCAGCATCGCGCCGCTGAGCAGTAAACCGATGACAAAAATCGGCAGCAGAATGCGATACAAAGATCGGCCGGCGGCGAACATGGCGGTCAGCTCGTTGTATTTGCCGAGCTGGCCGACGCTGAACATCGACGCGAGCAACATCGCCACCGGCATGCTCAGAATAATAATGTAAGGCAAATAATAAAAATAATAGCTCGCCACCACCAGCGCCGGGGCTTTCCGATCGATAAATTCGGACAGCGCTTCGAGTAAATCCACCGTGATGAAAATGCTCGCAAACGCGGTGAGCGAGAAGAGCAAATTGAGCAGAAATTTTTTCGAGACGTACTGGTCAAGAAGCATGCTGGTTGCTGGTTACTCGTCGCTGGTTGCTGGGAACAGGCTACATACTGCCTGTTTCACGCAATTTGTAAAAATCCATTATTTTTGCCACCCGTTGTTTGGCCACGAGGTCCGGGTTTTGAACCGCCAAACACGACATGGCGAAGTTTATTATCGTGTTTCGCTCTTTGACAATTCCCAGGTGCTTTTGCCGGCATGGATGACCGATGAATTCGTCTGCGGTCGTTACGTGGTTCGAAAATCGCCGGCTTGTTCGCTGGCGGCCTTGCGGCGATTGCGACAAGTTCTCGACAGCCTCGCGTAATTGCCAAACTTTTATTACATTGCTCCCCTCTGTTTATCCACTGAGGTGTCAGTCGCATTTGAGGAGCACGTTATGAAAGCGCGTCCGTCGTTCGTCGAACAACCGGATCTTTTCAAGCCAGCCGATCAGCGTTGGACAACGTTCTCAGACCAGACCAGGACCGCCGTACTCGAACTGGTCGCCACGCTGCTGCGGCAAATGGTTTCGTCACCACCCAAGAACCACCAACCGGAGAACAACCATGTCAGGTGAAATCACCCGCGAGCATTTAAACAAAAAAGCTTGCATCTACATTCGACAATCATCGCCGCATCAAGTTCAACAACACCGTGAAAGCAAAGCCTTGCAATATCAGTTGGCGGCGCGCGCCCAAGCGTTGGGTTGGGCCAAAGAAAAAATCGTCCTCTTTGACCACGATCTTGGGATTAGCGCCACCGGGACAAAAAAGCGTTCCGACTTTGAAGACATGCTCAGCGATCTTTGCCTCGGCGAAGCGGGCGCGATCTTTCTGACCATTGCCTCACGTCTGGCGCGTAACGGCCATGAGTGGCATAAGGCGCTCGAATTTTGCAGCATTGTCGGCACGCTCATCATCGATAACGACGGCATTTATGATCCACGCATACCGAGTGATCGTCTGTGGCTCGGCATGAAAGGCTCGTTCAGTGAATATGAAGTCGGCCAGTTCCAAGCCTATGTTCAAGCCGCGATTCGGAATAAAGCCTCACGCGGTGAGCTCATTCACATTCTTCCCGCGGGTTTGATGGCCACCGGCGACGGCCGCATCGAGCTGGATCCGGATCGCCGCGTGCAACAAGCGCTTCGCGCCATCTTCGCCAAGTTTGATGAATTGGGCAGCATTCGCCAAGTGTGCAAATGGTATCAACGTCAGGGCCTTGAAGTGCCGGTTCGTGATGTGAGCAACAGTTGCCAGATCACGTGGCGAGTGCCGGTGTATTCGACCATTTATCATGTGCTCACCAATCCCTTTCTTGCCGGCACGTATCTTTATCCACGAACCAAAACCATCAAACGGATTCGCGAGGGGCGACTGGAAAAAAGTGCCGGTCATCGTCTCGCGCCGGAGGATAAAATCTTCTTGTTTCCCAATCTGTTTGTGGGTTATATTTCGTGGGAGAAGTTTCAACAGAATCAAAAGATTATTGCTGACAACGCCAACATGAAAGGTGATATGGCTCGCGGCGCCGCACGCGAAGGCAACAGCTTGCTCACGGGGCTGATTCGTTGTGGCCACTGCAGCCGCAAAATGCAAGTGCGTTATTCGCGCGGCCAATCCACGCCTTATTATTATTGTCAGGGCGCCAGTTCACTGACCGCGTCGCGGGGCTGTTTGAATTTTAGCGGCCAAGCGCTCGAAGACGTCGTCCGACGCGAAATCATTGTCATCGTTCAGCCCGTGGCGATCGAGGCCGCCATCATCGCCGAAAAACAGCTCCACGATGATCGCCAGCAAAAATCCGACGCCTTGGCGCTGGCCCTTGAACAGGCC
>Ga0247727_10011215_pt1 | contig 15695 bp, 26 predicted proteins | sample WisWelCaveWW1625_FD_202498 | JGI IMG/M metagenome (GOLD analysis project Ga0247727, IMG submission 202498) | Biofilm microbial communities from Wishing Well Cave, Virginia, United States - WW16-25 | ecosystem: Environmental > Aquatic > Deep subsurface > Groundwater > Cave microbial mat | place...
CTAGCGAGCAAAGGAGAGCTCTCGATGGCCGACGAGATTCGCTTCGTGGAAGAGCCGGCGCGCGCCGACCTCGAGAGCCTGGAGGACGAGATCTACCGCTTCAACGAGGGAGCGACGGGTCATCACGACGGCCGGCTGCTGGCTTTCTTTCTACGTGACGCGAGCGGCGCACTGCGTGCGGGGCTCGCGGGCCACACCTGGGGCGGCTGCTGCGAGATCCGCTTCCTGTTCGTGCGAGAGAGCGAGCGGCGCACCGGCCTCGGCAGCGCGCTGCTCGGCGCTGCCGAGCGAGAGGCGGTGGCGCGCGGCTGCGATCGGGTCTTCCTCTCGACGCACAGCTTCCAGGCGCCGGACTTCTACAGGCGCTACGGCTACGTCGAGCTGGGCCGGGCGGAGGGCTATCCGCACGGTCATGCGCAGATCTATCTCGCAAAAGGGCTCGTCTGAGCGCCCGCTTCAGTCCGCTACCCGCTGCCAGAGCGTGATCTCGGTGCTCCAGCCCTGCTGCCGGCGCTTCTCGAACGAGGCCCTCAGGTGTGGCGTCTGCTTGTGCGCCTCGAGCGCGGCGGCGTCGCGCCACTCTTCGAAGCGCATGAACTCGTTCGGCTTCACGCTCGACTGGTAGAGGTCGTAGCGGAGCGCGCCCGGCTCGGCGCGCGTCGGCGCGGTGAGCGCGAGCAGCTCGCGCTGCAGCTCGGCCTCGCGGCCCGGCACACCGCGGATGAAGGTCACGGCGGTGAGCAGATCCTGGCTCGCCTGAGCAGGCGCTGGCTGCTTCAGCTCGACCAGGATCCCGTGCGCGTCGGTGTCGCCGATGTTCTCGGAGGCGTGCGTCACCTCCTCGCTGAACAGCACGTCGCCGGTCTTCGTCTCGCGCAGGCCGGTCGTGCCGTCGGGGAAGGTGAAGCGGATGCGGAAGCCTTGCAGCACATGGACGACGTGCGGCCGATGGTGATGCTGCGCTTCGCGCCCTGCGCGAGGCGGAAGTCGATCACACGCACGCGCTCGTTCTCGAGCAACACCTGATAGTTCTCGGGGTAGAGCGCGACGGGGTCCTGTCCGCGCGCGCTCGAGGCCGCGAATACGGTCGCTGCGCAGGCGAGCGAGGCGAGCGTTCTGGTGAGCATGGAATCCTCCACCCCCTCGGATGCGGTAGCCCGCCCGGAGGTATCGACGCCCCGGAAGCGCCATACTGCCGCGGCCGATGTTCAAGATCTGCCCGAACGGCCACGGCGAGTTCCAGCACCGCATGACGTATTGCCCCGATTGCGATGCTGCGCTCGAGCTCGCAACGAGCGCGGATCCGCCGCCGGCCCGCAGGGCCGTCGAGCTGCCGCCGGCGCACGCGCTGAGCTGCATCGAGCGCGGCGACCCGCGCGCGCTCCACGAGATCGCGGAGCAGCTCCAACAAGCCGGCATCTCCTGCCGCATCGACGCGTATCCGCCCGACGAGCCGATCCGGCTCGGTGGGCGGCGCGGCTCCGGGGTCGCGAGCACCTTCGGCCTCTACGTGCTGCCGTCGCAGGCCGAGCATTCGACGCAGGTGCGCACGCAGCACATCCAGCAGAGCCTGCCCGAGCTGGCCGGCCACGAGGTCGCGGCGGGCACCGAGCTGCACGCGTGCCCCGCCTGCAGCGAGCCGCTGCCAGAGGCCGCGCGCGAATGCGCGTCGTGCGGCCTCGCTTTCCCGGAGGCCGGCGAGGCGTGATCCCGATCGGAGCCGCCGCCCGCCTCGCACTGTTCGCGCTGCTCGCGTTTTCGTGCACCGGCGCGGTGCCGGCAGAGGAGCGGCAGCCGCCGCGTGAGCTGGTGGTGCTGGTGCATGGGCTCGCCCAAAGCGACCTTGCGATGTGGCCGCTCGCGAAGCGGCTCGAGCGCGCCGGCTTCGCGGTACACGCCGTGCGTTACGAATCGACCGAGAAGGAGCCCGACGCGCTCGTGGCGGACTTCGGCGCCGAGCTGGCGCGTTGCTGCGCGGCGGCGCCGCGCCTGCACTTCGTCACGCACTCGCTCGGCAGCATCCTGCTGCGCGCCCAGCTCGCGAAGCAGGCTCCGCCGCAGCTCGGTCGCGTGGTGATGCTCGCGCCACCCAATCACGGCAGCGAGCTGGCCGACTGGCTGCGCCAATCGGAGCTGCTGCGCGGCGTGATGGGGCCGACCGCGCTCGAGCTGGGTACTGGCGCGGACAGCCTGCCGAACCGGCTGCCGCCGGCGAGCTTCGAGGTCGGCGTGATCGCCGGGACGGACAGCCTGAACCCGATCGGCTCGCGGCTGATCCCGGGCGAAGACGACGGCACCGTCTCGGTCGCCAGCGCGCGCCTCGCCGGCATGAGGGACTTCCTGCGGCTGCCCGTCTCGCACAGCATGATCCTGCTCTCGGGCGAGGCTGCGGATCAGACGCTGGCCTTCCTGCGCACGGGGCGTTTTGCGGGCGAAGACCCGAAGGAGAAATGAGATGCGAAGACGAGCGTTCGTAGGCGGCGCGCTGCTGGCCGCAGCGCTGGCGTTCGGTTGCACGCAGGAGACCCAGAACGTGCTGGGCCGCGCCGTGCAGAACTGGACGGGCACCAACGGCGTGCTCGAGATCTACGCCGGCGACAAGCTGGTCAAGCGCTTCCTGGAGATCGACAAGCTCTCGACGGCCTACGGCACGCAAGACGACTCCCCGCGACCTTACCGCTACGGCTACGGCGTGCTCGACCTGAACCTGAACGGCAGCAAGGATCCGGGCGAGAAGAAGGTCTACTTCGAGTTCAGCGACTACTCGACCTCCTACGTGTTCTTCGAGAGCCCGAGCTGACGGGCCATGGCACGGCTGATGCTTTGGACCGTGCTGGGTGCGCAGCGAGCGTAGGAAGGAGTCGTGCGAACACGGGAGGCAGGTCGGGCCGGGCGCATGCCTCCGCTCCATGGCTCGCACGATCCCTCTCGGCATCTACCGGCTCGGGTGGATCGGAACGAGGTGATCAGGCGGCGTTTCCTGCTGCGCTTTACTTCCGCTCCGGCACGCGCCCGGCCCTCCGCACACTCTGGAGTCCGAACAGCAGCCGAGCGGAGTCACGGCAGCGAGCGGAGCGAGCGTAGTAGCAAGTATGCTGCGCCGAGCCCCGGGTACCCGGAGCACACGCGAAGGAGGCCCGGTGGCAGCGCGGATCTTTCTCGGAGTTTCGGCCCTGATCTGGCTGCCCTACGGCATCTACTGCTTCGTGCAGCCGGGCTTCCTGGCCGAGGCGGCGGGCATCACCTTCACATCGCCCACCGGCGCCACCGATCTGCGCGCCACCTACGGTGGGGTCACCGCGGCGCTCGGCGCGCTGGCGCTCACGGGTACGCTCTCGCCGGCTTGGACGCGGCAGGCGCTGGTGACGCTGGGCATCGTCTGCGCCGGCTTCGGCAGCGCGCGGCTCGCGGGCGCGGCGCTCGATGGCGGGGTCGGCGCGTACACCGTGCAGGCGCTGCTGCTCGAGTTCGTAACGCTAGCCTTCGTGTTGTGGCTGCTGCGACGCCCCACGGCCCTGGCCTGAGGCGCGCACGATGCGAGACACGCTATGCGCCGGCCTGCGACACAGCTTCACGTATCGCGTGCCGGAGTCGAAGCTGGTGCCGGCGCTCTTTCCTGAGGCGGGCGAGTTTCAGGCGATGCCGCGCGTGTTCGCGACCGGCTACCTGGTCGGATTGCTCGAGTGGACCTGCATCCAGGCAGTGAATCCCCATCTCGACTGGCCGCGCGAGCAGACGGTGGGTACGCGCGTCGACGTGAGCCACACTGCCCCGACGCCGCCGGGTAAGGACGTGGTCGTCGAGGTGGAGCTCACGGCGGTGGATGGGCGGCGCCTCAGCTTCCGCGTGAGCGCGCGCGACGACGCCGCCACCATCTGCGAGGGCACGCACGAACGCTTCGTGATCGACGCCGAGAAGTTCGCAGCGCGCCTCGCGGCGCGCGTCAGGGGGTCGTCGTGAATCTCAGCGCAGAGCAGCGGCGCTTTCTCTGGATCGGCCAGTCGCTGGTGCCCTTCGCCATCAACGTGGTGCTGAACGGTGCCATCGGCTGGGCGATGTTCCGCGGCGCCGAGACGATCCCGTTCTGGGGCGAGTCGAGCATCGGAGCCGACACACTCGGCACCAGCTTCTTCCTGCCGGCGATCACCTGCCTGATCGTGACGCCGCTGGTGCGCGGCCAGGTCCGAAAGGGTGCGGCGCCCGCCCTGACGGGCGCGCTCGCGGGCTGGCTCCGCCCCTTCCAGCGCTCGCTCCCGGTGCGCGCCGTAGCGATCGGGGGGGTGTGCGTGCCGCTCGCGGGTGGGCTCGCGATCGCACTGCTCTCCGCGCTCGGCGTGGGCGCGCTCGGCTTCGCGCCCTTCCTCGGCTGGAAGGCGCTCTACGCCGGCGTGCTCGCCGCAGTCGTCACGCCGGCCATCGCGCTGCTCGCCCTCGCGGACCGGCCGGCGACCTGAGTGTCCGCGCCGGTCTTGCTGGCGCTGGCCGGGCCGGCCGATCTCGACGCGCTGCTGCCGCTGCTCGCGCGGTTCAGCGGCACGCAGGGCATCGCCTTCGACGCCGTGCAGGCGGGTGCGGCGCTCGGCGCGCTGCTCGCGGATCGCGCGCTCGGCCGCGCCTACCGCATCGTCGAGGGGGGCGAGACGCGGGGCTACGCCGTCCTCACCTTCGGCTTCAGCCTCGAGTGGGGCGGCCGCGACGCCTTCGTGGACGAGATCTTCGTCGAGGCCGAGCACCGCGCGCAGGGCCTCGGCCGCGCCGCGCTGCGCGCGCTGATGCAAGAGGCACGCGCGCTCGGCGTACGCGCGCTGCACCTCGAGGTCGAAGCCGGCAACGCAGCCGGCCAGGCGCTCTACCGCGGGGAGGGCTTCAGCGGCAGCGAGCGGCAGCTGCTGAGCCGGCGGTTAAGCTGAAGCCCGTTTCGTACCGATGGAGGCTCCGTGCAGATCACCATCCACTACTGCGGGCGCTGAAACTACCTGCCTCAGGCCACCGGTCTGGCGGCCGCGATCGAGAAGGAGCTCGGGCTCGAGTCCGAGCTGGTGCGGGGCGGCAACGGCATCTTCGACGTCGTCGTCGATGGCGCGCGCATCTTCTGCAAGGACGAGCAGGAGCGCTTTCCGACCTCGCGCGAGATCCTGAGCGCGCTGCGTCAGCGCCAGTAGCTGGGATCCTCGCGCCCGGCGCGGCCGAGGCGGAAGCCCTCGCCGAGCGGCCACTTGTCGCTGATCGGCACGATGTAGGTGTAGTCCCAGAGGCAGGTGCGCCGCGCGATGCGCCAGACGCCGCCGCGCCGTTCGAAGCGGTCGAGGTAACGCAGGCCCATCACCGAGTCGCGCTCTCCGCCGGGATCGCTCGGCGGGAAGACGTGATGGGCGGTGCAGTAGGTCTCGCTGTATGCGACGTCGCCCTCGCGCTCGATGCGCGGCGGCGCCAGGAAGTGCTGCGTGGCGGCGAACGGGGCGAGCGCCTTCGGCACCCACTCCGCGAACTCGGCCGGGCTGCCCTGGAAGGCGCCGTGGTCATCGAAGGCGTCGGCGTGGTAGCAGGCGCGGATCGCCTCCGCGTCACGGCGATCGGTCGCGCGCGCGAGGCAGAGGATCACCTGCTCGATCTCGTGGTGGGAGCAGAGGTCGTCGAGCCGGTCGCGGTCACGCGGGTCCATGGCACCTCCGTGCTGCGTCGCCGATGCTACTCGGCGGGAGGGCAACCCGGTGGTCGGCTTCGCGATTCGTCTCGCCATCACGGCGCTCGGGCTCTGGCTGGCTCAGCGCGTCGTCCCTGGGATCGAGATCGAGGGCAACGCAGCGCTCCTCGTGGCCGCGCTGCTGCTCGGCATCGTCAACGCCGTGGTGCGGCCGCTCGCGGTGCTCTTCACGCTGCCCATCACGGTGCTCACGCTCGGCCTGTTCCTGCTGGTCGTGAATGCGGCGATGTTCGGGCTGGTGGCCGCACTGCTCAGCGGCTTCCACGTCTCCGGCTTCGGCGCCGCCCTGCTCGGCTCGCTGGTCGTGAGCCTCACCAGCTGGGTCGCTTCCTGGTACGTCGGACCCAAGGGCCGCGTGGAAGTGCTGGTGGTGCGGCGCTAGCAGCTAGCCCCATGACTCCGTTCGCCTGCGGCTCGCTGCGCGCTGCGGGCCCGGTGGCTTCGCTCGCCTGCGGCTCACTGCGCGCAGCGCTTGCCTGGTGAAGCGGCGGATCAGCCGAGCCCCAGCTCGACCAGCAGCCGGAAGAAGGGCTCGGGGACCACGTCCAGCTCCACGCTGAAGCCGCCCGACACCACCTGGCGCGCCGAGCGGTGCGAGCGCTCCTCGCGAATCACGTGTCCCATCACCTCGAAGGAGCCGCGGGGGTCGCGCAGCGCGAAGCGCAGCTCGACACCCACCGGAACGCGATGCGACGTCTCGATGAAGAGCCCGCGCGCCGACACGTCCGTCACGATGCCGCCGAGCTTCGCGCCCTGGTACGCGAACTCGCACGGCATGCGATAGGGCACGCGCGCGAAGGCGCGACGTTCGGAGCCGGCCGCCGAGCTCTGCTGGGTCATCGCGGGCCTTTTCGGTCGTTCACGGTCCGCGCCTGAGCCCGCGCGCGTGGTAGCCTCGCGCCCGAAGAGGCCGCCCATGGTGATCGGAATCTTCCGCAACCGGCTGCGTCCCGAGAGCCGGGCCGCGTACCTACCCACAGCGGAGCGGATGGAAGCCCTGGTGCGGACGATGCCGGGCTACCTCTGGCACAAGACCTTCGCAGCAGAGGACGGCGAGCGCGTGACGCTCTTTGCCCTCGAGAGCCTCGAGCAGCTCACCGCCTGGCGCGATCAGCCCGAGCACCGCGAGGCGCAGCGCCGCGGGCGCGCCGAGTTCTATGCCGAGTACTCGCTGCACGTCTGCACGCCGCTGCGCGAGGCGTCGTTTCCGGCGAAGGCCGCAGGCCGGGGCTAGCCTCGGCCTCTTCCGGGGGATCCAGGCATGCGCTTCAGCTACGCCGAGTCGATGTGCGAGCCGCGGCAGCTCTTCACCCTGGCCGTCGAGGCCGAGCGCGCGGGCTTCCACTCCTTCACGGTGCCGGAGAGCCTGTTCTATCCGAAGTTGTCGGACAGCAAGTATCCCTACACCGGCGACGGCGATCGCCGCTTTCTCGAAGACAAGCCCTTCATCGAGCCCTTCGTGCTGATGGGCGCGCTCGGCGCCGTGACGGAGCGGCTGCGCTTCACGACCTTCGTGATCAAGCTGCCGATGCGGCACCCGGTGCTGGTGGCGAAGCAGGCCAGCTCGGTGGCTGCGCTCACGAACAACCGGATCGGGCTCGGCGTCGGCCTCTCGCCCTGGCCCGACGACTTTCGCGTGATGAACGTGCCGTGGGAGGGCCGCGGCAAGCGCATGGACGAGATGATCGAGATCCTGCGCGGGCTCACGCGCGGCGACTTCTTCGAGTTCCACGGCGAGCACTTCGACCTCGAGCCCGTGAAGATCTGCCCGGTGCCGACGCAGCCGATCCCGATCCTGATCGGCGGCCACGCGGACGCGGCGCTGCGCCGCGCCGCGCGCGTCGGCGACGGCTGGATGCACGCGGGCGGCGGCAAGGCGGCCGACCTCGCTGCGCAGCTCGGCAGGCTCGCAGTGCTGCGCCGCGAGTACGGGCGCGAGCGACAGGCTTTCGAGACCCACGTGATCTCGATGGACGCCTACAGCGTGGATGGCATCCGCCGCCTCGAAGACCAGGGCATCACCGACGTGATCGTCGGCTTCCGCAACGCCTACGAGAAGGACAGCACGCCGCTCCAGCAGAAGGTGGACGCGATCAAGGGCTATGCGGACCGCGTGATCGCGAGGCTGTAGAGGTGGACATGCCGGCTCTGAACCAACGCATGCCGCACCGCAGCGTGGCCTACGCGCTCGGCTACTTGGCACCGCTCTGGATGATCGGCGCGTCGCCGTTCGCCCGGCTCGCCCCGTGAGCGCGCGGCCGCGCATCGAGATCCGCTACTGCACGCGTTGTCGCTTCCTGCCGCGAGCGGCGTGGCTCGCGCAGGAGCTGCTCACCACGTTCGTGGAGGAGATCGGGGAGGTGGCGCTCGTGCCGGGCGCTGGCGGCGTGTTCCAGGTGGACGTGGGCGGAGAGCGCGTCTGGTGCCGCAAGCGCGACGACGGCTTCCCCGAGCTGGCCGAGCTCAAGCGCCGCGTGCGCGACCGCATCGCGCCGGGGAAATCCCTCGGCCACTCCGATGCGCCGGAATGAGCTTTCGGGCAGCGGGCGCGGGTGTCATGCTCGGCGCGAACGCGCTCGGAGGTGAGCCCATGAGCCGCACATCCAGGATTGCCACCGTCTTCGCCGCAGTGCTCGCGCTGGCGAGCGCCGCATTCGCGGCTCCGATCGACTGGACGCGCTTCAGCGACACGCAGACCATCGAGGTGGTGACGACCGACGAGGACGGCGGCTCGCGCCTCACGACGATCTGGATCGTGGTGCTCGACTACCAGGCCTACATCCGCACCTCCGGCACGACCTGGGGCGACAACGTGGAGCGCGAGGGCATGCTCCGGCTGCGCGAGGTGGGCGGCGATCGGCCGCTGCGCGCCGAGAAGGTGCTGAGCGAGGCCGAGGTCGAGCGCGTGGTGGCCGCGTTCCGCGAGAAGTACGGCACGAGCGACATGTGGGCTGGGCTCCTCCGCTTCGGCGAGCGGCGCGTCTTCCGCCTCCTGGAATAGCGCTACGGCACGCCCCGAGATCCGACTCTTCAGCTACGGCACGCTGATGCTGGCCGAAGTGATGGAGATCGGCGCGGGCGGCCGCTTCGCGCAGCGCGGCGCCACCTTGCACGGCTATCGCCGGCGGCTGCTGCGCGGCGAGGTCTACCCAGCCGTGGTCGAGGCAGCGGGCGAGCACACCGACGGGGTGCTCTACGCGGGGCTCGACTGGAGCACGCTCGAGCGTCTCGACCGCTTCGAGGGTCCGTACTACGAGCGCCGGCTCCTCGCGGTGCGGCTCTCGGAGGGCGGCACCGAGGACGCTTTCGTCTACGTGCTCCGCAGCGAGTACGCATCGCTGCTCAGCGCTTCCGACTGGGACGAGGCGACCTTTCGTGAGCACCATCTTCGGGACTACCTCGCGACGTGTCGCGCCTTCGTGCGTACGTTGGCCTCGGAGCGTCCGCCGCGGTGAGCCCGTGATAGACTGCGCGCAATGTCGGCCCCCGTCGCACTCGAGTCGCTGAACCCGTTCGACCCGAGCCTGCTCTCCGATCCGTGGGACTACTACCGGCGCGTGCGGGAGAGCGCGCCGGTCTACCGCGAGCCGAACACCGGCATCTTCCTGATTTCGAGCTTCTCCGCCGTGAGCGCGGTGCTGCGCGACTGGGAGCGCTTCTCGAATCGCTTTGCGCGCGCGATGGGCGGGCTCGGCCAGCCGCCGGCCGAGGTGCTCGAGGTGGCGAAGCAGGGCTACCCGCCGGTCGACACCATGCTCACGGCCGATCCGCCCGAGCAGAAGCGCTTCCGCAAGCTCGTCAACAAGGCGTTCAGCGCGAAGCGCGTGGACGCGCTCGAGGCGCACGTCGAGGAGATCGCGCGCCAGCTGGTGGAGCGCGTCGAGAGCCGCGGTCGAGCGGAGCTGCTCTCGGAGTTTGCGCAGCCCCTCCCGCTCACGGTGATCGCCGAGCAGCTCGGCGCGCCGCGCGAAGACCTGGCGCGGTTCCGCAAGTGGACGGACGGCTTCGTGGCGCAGCTCTCGGGCGTGGCGAGCCTGGCCGGGCAGGTCGAAGCGGCGCGCCTGATCGTCGAGTTTCAGCACTACTTCGCGGCGCGCATCGAAGAGCGCCGCAAAGAGCCGCACGACGACATCATCTCCGACATCGTGCACGCACAGGTCGAGGGCGAGCGCTCGCTCGACGTGACCGAGATGCTCTCGATCCTGCAGCAGCTGCTCGTGGCCGGGAACGAGACCACCGCCTCCGCGATCGTCGAGGGCGTGTGGCTCCTGATCCAGCATCCCGCTCAGCTCGCGCGCGTGCGGCGCGACCCGGCGCTGATTCCGAACCTGGTCGAAGAAGTGCTGCGCCTCGCGACGCCGACGGCGAACATGTGGCGCCTGTGCACGCAGGACAGCGAGATCGAGGGCACGAAGATGCCGGCCGGCTCGATGTGCATGGTGCGCTTCGCGGCCGCCAACCGCGACCCGGCGCAGTTCCCGGACCCCGAGCGTTTCGATGTCGGGCGCGCGAACGCGGCGGAGCACCTTGCCTTCGGCCAGGGCATCCACCACTGCATCGGCGCCGCGCTCGCGCGCAAAGAGATGAACGTCGCGTTTCGTACGCTGCTCGGCCGCCTCGACGGCTTCGCGCTCGACGCGAGTGCGCCGGCGCCGCGCCACAAGCCCAACATCCTGTTGTGGGGCTTCGATTCCCTACCCATCACGTTCGAACGGAGGTCTTCGTGAAGTTCTACGACTCGATCGGTCCCAACCCGAAGCTCGTGCGCATGTTCGCCGCCGAGAAGGGCTTCGCCCTTCCGCAGATCGAGAAGGTGGACATCATGGCGGGCGCCAACCGCCAGGGCCCCTACCTCTCGAAGAATCCGTCGGGCCAGATGCCGGCGCTCGAGCTCGACGACGGCCGCGTGATCGCGGAGACGGTCGCGATCTGCGAGTACATCGAGGACCAGAAGCCGAAGCCGCCGCTGATCGGCGAGAACGCCGCCGACCGCGCCGAGACGCGCATGTGGACGCGGCGCGTGGAGTGGAAGGTCAACCAGCCGCTTGCGGACGGCTTCCGCTTCGCCGAGGGCCTGCCGCTGTTCAAGACGCGGATTCGCACCATCCCCGAGGCGGCCGACGGCCTCAAGGCGATCGCACGCGACGGCCTCGCTTGGCTCGACGAGCAGATGAAGGGCCGCGACACGATCGTGCCGAAGCGCTTCACGCTCGCCGACATCGTGTTGTTCGCCTTCCTCGAGTTCGGCACCAGCGTGGGCCAGCCGCTCGACCCCGCGCTGAAGAACCTCGGCGCGTGGTTCGAGCAGACGAAGTCCCGCCCGAGCGCAAAGGCCTGACCCGAGAGCGCTAGCTGGTCAGGTTGCCGCCGTTGAGGCCGATGGTCTGGCCCGTCAGCCAGGCGGCTTCGTTCGAGGCGAGGTAGACGCAGGCGGCGCCGACGTCCTCGGGCGTGCCGAGACGGCCGATGGGGATGGCCTTCGCGAGCGCGGCCGTCACGTCGGGGCCGCCCGCGTTGGACATCAGCCCGAGCGCGAGTGTGTTCGCCGTGACGCCGAAGCGCGCCGTCTCGAGCGCGAGGTGGCGCATGAACGAGATGGCCCCGCCCTTGCCGGCCGCGTACAGCGAGACGCCCAGCGCGAGCCCGGTCTGCCCCGCCCCCGACGAGATCGTGATCACGCGACCGAAGCCGCGCTCGCACATCCCGTCGATCACCGCCTTGCAGCAGTTGGTGACGCCGTAGAGATTCAGATCCACGTAGCGCCGCCAAGCGCTCGGATCCATTTCGCGAAACTGCGCGACGCCCATGCTCTCGGGCACGCCGGCGTTGTTCACCAGCACCTCGATCGGGCCGAGCTCGCGGGCGATGCGCGCCACGCCGGCGCTGACCGCCGCGAGGTCGGTCACATCGAAAGGCGCCGCGAGAGCGCGACCGCCGCGCGCCGCGATCTGCTTCACCACTTCTTCTGCGCGCTCGCCGTGCAGATCGTTCACCGCCACGGCGGCTCCCTGCGCCGCGAGCGCCCGCGCGATGCCCGCACCCTGGTTTTGTCCCGCGCCGGTCACGAGCGCAACGCGCCCGCTGAGATCGAACACCAGCTCCTCCTAGCGGCCCTCGAAGCTCGGTTCGCGCTTGCCGAAGAACGCCCGCAGCGCCTCGGCGGTGTCCTTGCTCGCGCCCGTCACGCTCTGCGCCATCGCCTCCTGGTGCAGCGCTTCGGAGAGGCTCATCGCCATGCCCATCGTGAGCATGCGCTTGGTCAGCTGGAGTGCGAGCGGCGGGCCGGCGGCGAGGCGCCCGGCCCAGTCCGCCACGAAGGCGTCGAGCTGCGCGTCCGGTACGACGCGGTTCACGATGCCGATGCGCTCGGCTTCCTTCGCGTCGAGCATGTCGCCGAGCAGCGCCAGCTCCTTCGCCTTGTGCAGGCCGACGAGGCGCGGCAGCAGCCACGAGCCGCCGAGATCGATCGCGAGCCCGCGCTTCACGAAGATCTCGGAGAAGCGCGCACTCTCGCCGGCCACGATCAGATCGCAGCCGAGCGCGAGGTTCAAGCCCGCGCCGACGGCCACGCCGTTGACCTTTGCGATCGTGGGCTTCGGGATCTCGTGCAGCGCCAGCCCGACCCAGCCGAAGTGGTGCATGCGGTCGAGCTGATGCCGCGTCTCGCCGGGGTCGGGCGTCAGGTCCGCGCCCGCGCAGAAGGCGCCGGCCGAGCCGGTCAACACGAGTACGCGGTCGCTGGCGCTCTCGGCCACCTCGCGGAACACGGCCGTCAGCTCGTTCCACATGGTGGCGTCGATGGCGTTCTTCTTCTCGGGACGGTTGAGCGTCACCGTCACGATGCCTTCGGGCGAGCGTTCGACGAGCAAGGTCTGCATAGCGCCTCAGGATGGCACGACCTCGGGTAATCTGCGCCAACCCATGGCGACGGCGCTGAGAACGGAACGCCTCGAGCTGCGGCCCATCGAGCCGGCCGACCGCCTCGCACTCCACGCGCTCTGGACCGAGCCCGCCGTGCGCCGCTACCTGTGGGACGACCGCGTGATCGAGCTCGCCACCGTAGACGAAGTGATCGAGCGTAGTGCCACGAGCTTCGCGGCCGAGGGCTTCGGCCTGTTCGCGCTCCGCGAAGCGGGACGCTCGGTGCTGATCGGGGTTGCTGGCATCTACCCCCTGCAGCCGAGCGGCGAGCCGGAGCTGATCTACTCGCTGGCGACCTCCGCCTGGGGCCGTGGGCTGGCGAGCGAAGCGTCGCGCGCAGTGATCGCCGATGCCTTTCGACGGCTCGGCTTCGCGCGCGTTCTCGCTCGCACGGACGTGCCGAACCTGGCCTCGATCGAGGTGATGAAGCGGCTCGGCATGAAGTACGAGGGCGAGCGCGAGGAAGGTGGGCTCCCCACCGTCTCTTACGCCCTCGCCCGCGAGGTCTGGAGCGGCCCAGGCGCTCGCTAGGCTCCCGCCCGTTCGGAGACACCGTGACATCGCACATCCGTTGGATCTTGTTGCTGCTCTGCTGCGCTCTGGCAGCGCCGGCGCGCGCGGAGGAGCCCGCGCTGACGAAGCTCTCGCTCTCCGTGCGCGGCACTGCATGCTCGGCCCTGCTGCTGCGCCCGAGTGATGCACGTGCCCTGCTCGTGCTCGCCCACGGCCAGGTCATGAACATCCACCATCCCTTCATGGAGTCGGTCAGCGCGGCGCTCGCGCGCCAGGGCATCGCGACGCTGCGTTTCAACTTCCCCTACGCCGAGGCGAAGCGGGAGCGCCCCGACCCGCAGCCCCTGCTGCTCGAGGCGATCCTGGCTGCGGTGCGCGAGGCCGAGCAGCGCCGCGGCTCGCTGCTGCTGCTGCTCGGCGGGAAGTCGATCGGTGCCATCTTGGCGGCGGTGGCGCTGCAGGGCGATGCGCTGCCCGGCGTGAGCGGTCTCGTCGTGCTCGGCTACCCGCTGCACGCGCCCGGTCGGCCGAGCGCGCTGAACGCGCGCGCTCTCGACGGCGTGAAGCGGCCGCTGCTGGTGGTGCAAGGCACGCGCGATTCGATGGCGGATCTCACGCTGATGAAGGCGCTCATCGAAGGCATCGGACCGCAGGCCAGGCTGGTGACCATCGCGGACGCGGACCACGGCTTCGAGCTGCCGGAGGGAAGCACGCGCACGGAGCAGCAGGTGCACGACGAGCTGGCCGGCGCAGTCGCTTCGTTCGTCGCCAAGCTGGCGCAACCCGCCGGGAGGTAGAGAGATGCGAATCGCTGCAAGGTTCTTGGCTCTGGCGAGCGCGGCGCTCGGCCTCGCGAGTGCGGCGGCGGCCCACCCGGGCCACGGGCTCGGCGACGGGTCCATGCACCCGTTGCACTACCTGTCCGACCCGCTGCACGTGGCTCCCTTCGCGGTGGCAGCGCTCGCGATCGGGCTCGCCTGGCGGCGCCGGAGCGTGCGCGCCCGCACGCGCTGACGGTGAGCGGCCCGCTAGCTCATCGCTTCGGCGCACACGCGGGGCTGCTCTGGCTGCCGGATGGAGCCGAGAGCTTTCTGACGCTCGCGCACGGCGCGGGCGCCGGCATGAGACACACCTTCCTCGAGGCGCTGGCCGGCGCCCTGGCGCGGCGGCGGATGGCGACGCTGCGCTTCGAGTTTCCGTCTGCGGCCGCCGGTGCGCGGCGTCCGGATCCGAAGCCGGTGCTGGTCGAGGCGGTGTGCGCGGCTGCGGGCGAGGCGGCGCGGCTGGCGAGTGGGCTCCCGCTCTTCGCGGGCGGCAAGTCGCTGGGCGGGCGCATGACCTCGCACGCCGCGGCCGAGGGAAGGCTCGGCAGCGTGCGCGGCCTCGTTTTCTTCGGCTTTCCACTGCATCCGACCGGCAAGCCCGACACCGCGCGCGCCGACCATCTCGGCGAGGTGCGGCAGCCGATGCTCTTCCTGCAAGGCACGCGAGACACGCTCGCCGACCTCGCGCTGCTCACACCCGTTTGCCAGAAGCTCGGCCCGCGCGCACGGCTGCATGTGATCGAAGGCGCGGATCACGGCTTCCACGTGTTGAAGCGCTCGGGTCGCAGCGACGCGGACGTGATCGAGGAGCTGGCGACCGAGGCCCTGCGCTTCAGCGAAGCTCAGGCACGCGCGAACGCGCCCGCGAACAGCTGACACAGGAGCGCGCCGACTACCGTCATCGACAGGGCCCAGGCGAAGAGCTGGTAGAAGAGCCGGCGCGAGGCGACCGGGTCGGACACTCGGTCATGCGATCCACGGCAGCCTTCGCGGCGCAGTAGAGCGACCAGCCCGCGTGGGGTTTGCGCGCCGCACCGGAGGAGATGTTCACGAGCACGCCCTCGCCGCCGCGCCGGCGCAGGTGGTGCACGAAGGCCTGGGTCCCGAACAACACGCCCAGCACGTTGACCTCGAGGTGGGTGCGGGCCGCGGCGGGAGCAATGTCCCGCACCGGTTCGATCGGCTCGAGCACGCCCGCGTTGTTGATCCACAGGTCGATCGCGCCGAAGTGTGCCTCGACCTCCGCGGCGAACGCAGCCAGGGTCTCGGCGTCCCGAACGTCGCGCTGCTCGGCGGCTACGTCCGGGACCGGCCGGGAGGGTGGGCTCGGTGCGCGCGCACAGCCCGAGCCGCAGGCCCCGCTCGCGGAAGGCGAGCGCGAGGCCCGCCCCGAGCCCGCGGCTCGCCCCGGTGATCACCGCCGTGCGGCCGTGCAGGTCGAGATTCACGGCGGCGAGCGTATCCTCGGCGCTCCCCCGTCGCCCCGCCTGCTGACGCCGCGACTGGCCACCTGCAAGGGCGTCAATGGATGCGGGCGGCGTGAGCGCAGGAGACCGATCCATTCCCTCGCTGCCGCGCATTCTGCTGATCGACCTCGACGACACCATCGTGCGCTACGGCGCAGGCGGCGAAGGCCTCTGGGCAGAGATCGCAGAGCGCTTCGCGAGCCGGCTCCCCATCTCGCCCGAGCGCTTGCTGGGAGCGGTCGATGCGGTGCGCGAGCCGTTCTGGGC
>Ga0247727_10011216_pt1 | contig 15694 bp, 15 predicted proteins | sample WisWelCaveWW1625_FD_202498 | JGI IMG/M metagenome (GOLD analysis project Ga0247727, IMG submission 202498) | Biofilm microbial communities from Wishing Well Cave, Virginia, United States - WW16-25 | ecosystem: Environmental > Aquatic > Deep subsurface > Groundwater > Cave microbial mat | place...
TGTGAATCGAATGAAACCACGCCGCGCCGAGGCTGTTCGCGTGATCGGTGCGTTGCGTCAAGCCGACCACTTGTTGATCGTTCGTGCGCGAAATATATACGGTGTCGATGTCCGTGGTTTGCCGCAGCATGTCGCGCAAAGCCAAACCGACGCGGAGCACTTTTTCGGCTTCGGAATATCCATAGATACCGGCGTTTTCTTTTTGACTATGTCCCGGATCGATATAAATGTTCCATCCGGCCAAACCGGTCACTTGTTGCGCCGATAAATTTTTACAAAATAAAATGAGCATCGCCAGTGCAGCAAAAATAAATCGCACGTTCATATTATCATTCCTTTGGATGCGCCGTTTCATTGTGCAATCTCCATGACATAGATCGCGCCTTCATTCATGAGATCAAACGCGATTTTTTTGCCGTCCGCCGACCATGAGGGATTCATCTCGAGCTTATCATTCGTGGCGGTGATGGGCGTCTTCTCCAAGCCGTTGCTGCGAATCACATAAAGATCGGAAGCGACAAATTGATGGCCGTCGTCGCGCGCGATCATGTAAACGAGATACTGGCTGTCCGGCGACCACTGCGGACGGTGGCCTTTACCGAGATCGACCAAACCGGTTCCATCCGCATTCATCACATAAAGATTGCCACCCATCACTTCAAAAGCGATTTTGGTTTTATCCGGCGCGGGCGTCAAATTGAGGTATTGTTGTCCAGTTAGCGGCGTCAAAATTTTGAAAGTCTTTGTTGCGATATTGCCAATGGCGATTTTGTCTTCTTTCAAAAAGTGAATTTGCGGATGAGCGGAAGTCTTTTGCAGCACCGTCGGTTTAAGGCCGGAATCAAACACTTCTATTTTGTCGCGATTATACATGAACACTTTTTGATCGGCGTCCGCGAAATGCGGCAGGCCCGGCATGAACGTGCGGTAATCGCTGAGCAGACGGGCCTCGTTCTTTTCGAGATCGAAGAGCTTCACGGCATTGTAGCGGTATTTTTTTTCAAATTTCGCGACGCGGCTGATGATGGCTTTGGTGTTGGCCGCCCATTCGAAACCGAACCCGGCCGCCTCATCGGTAATTTTTCGCGCGCCGCTGCCATCGGCTTTCATCACCCATAAGCCTTGATAATTCGATCCCGTAAACGCGATCCACGCGCCGTCCGGCGACCAGCGTGGCTGCATGAAATATTGCCCCGCGCCGCCGATGAGCTTTGCCGGTTTTTTATTTACTTTCCAACCGGCGCCGGCGATGGCGGCCACGCCGAACATGATCAGCAAAAAAGTCACAATGAATTTCCGCATGTTGTTTCCTTTCCGGTGCAGCCATTCAACGCAAATAAACTTTTGAAATGGGAACGTAAAATTTTGGGGAGGCGATCTCACCGCATTAGAATTTGATGGCGCTCATGTCGATCAAATAAACGCAATCATCGGTGACGCGATAGAGAATATTAAAGGCAGGGTATTTTCCAATCGTGTCCGATTTGCCGACAAAATAAATGCCGTATTTCCAGTTCGGTTTTTTTGCCACCGGCGTGCCCCAACCAAAAGGTATATGCTGAAGAGTGATGTAGAGGCCGCGTTTGAATTCCGCGGTACGTGGCAGCATTTTTTCAAGTTTTTCGATTTTTTCGGTAAACTTGACCTCTTCAATGATTCGAAACATTATCCCCCCGTCCTCGCCAGCGCCTCTTCATATTCGCCAATAGCCGACTGCGCCCAAACCATCGTTTCTTCAGAGACGGCGTTTTTACGGCGGAAGAACACCGTTTCGTAAGGTATGGCTTCATCGTTTTTCAAATACTGCCGCGCCAAGTCTTCGTGCGCAATTTGCTCGCTCACCTCGGTCGCGCTATAATCGGCAAGCGCGGTGATAATCTCGTCAAGAAATTGCTTTTGCTCATCCGTCAACTTTTGGTAGTTAAACGGCGGCAGCGCGATCGGCCGTTTTTGTATTTTGCCGAAATATTGCCGATCCTCAATCGCCAGTTTACCTTCGTTAACCAACTCGTTGCGCGCTTGCAGTAAATGCTTGGGAACTTGCCCATGTTTTTGACGAAGATAAGCTTCTCCGCTCATGGATTCGCCGGTTTGCGCATACCAAAAAAAATCCGCATAGTGCAGCATTTTGTTGAGATGGATAGACCCGAATGCCGGTCTGTCCTGGCAGCGCGCCGAAATGTAGAGAATCATCTCTTTTAGCACGGCTTGATCAAATGCTTTTTTCATAGCTGGCTCCGATTTGAGCAAAACACTCACCCGATCTGTTTACTCAAAATTTAGCCACAAAATTGAAATAATGCAAACGTTATTTTGTTATCTCATTCTCGGCTCGGTTCAACCTCCCCTGTAATGGATCGCGCCCACCCCACGTTCCCTCCGAAGCAACCGGCACGAACCGCGCAAACAATTCTTCTTGATACCAATTTTCCGCGCGGGTGCGGCGCATCGCCTCGCGATGGACGTGGTTGCGATACGCGAAGGCTTGCATGTCCTCGATGCTGCGCCAGAGACTAAAAGTCGCTTGACGCACGAACGGCGCTTCTCCGATCCCAAGCGAAGCGAGCAAGCCGGAAGCCTGATCGAGCGCCTGGCTCGTCGCCGGCACGGCGCTCCAAAATGCGCGCAATTGTGTCAACCGAATCGTCGCGCGCGTGAGAACGGCAATTGGGCCGGATTTTATTGGCGGCGCTAATGGAAAAAATGGATTCACCCCCGACCACTGACCATGCACTTCTATCGGCGTCAACCGCACCGTCCAGATTTCATTAGCATGCCGGCGATAGCGTCTTAGCAAAGATGAATTCGCAAAAAAATTTTCCAACGCGTCAACATGTTCCCAAACGGCGAGCAAGCCATAGCGCCCCCAATTCGGCCGGAAGCTAAAACCGCGACCGTGGCCGCTGCCGAGGAGTTTCCAGAAACGGAGTCCGGAAATGCGCGCCAACTGCGGACGGGCAAACGCCATTTGCGTGAACGCCCAAAAATTTTCTGCGCCGGAGTAATTAAAGAGTGTGAGAGTGGTCAAGTGGATTGTGTAAAATGAAACAAGGACCAACAGCGGATTAAAGGCGGCCAACGGATTTTCTATAAATTTTTTTATCCGTTGGCCGCGGTTTATCCGTTGGAAAGATTTTATTGTTGCGGCGCCCCGCCGCCCATCATTTCAGCCATTGCCGCTTCCGCGCGTTTGCCCATTTCCTCCGGCGGCACGTCTTCGATGTGGCTCGCCATCGACCACAGATGGCCGAACGGATCGACCAAAATGCCGTAGCGGTCGCCCCAAAACATATCGGCCAGCGGCATCGCCACCTGACAGCCGGCGGTCACAGCTTGATTCCACAACGCGTCGACGTCTTCAACTTGCAGGTGCACGGTGATCGGCGAGCCACCGAGCGACTGCGGCGATTTTGCGCCCATGATTTCGTCGTTCATAAAGAAAACCGAGTCGCCGATTTGAATTTCCGCATGCATGATCGCGCCGTCCGGCATCGGCATGCGATAATGCTCGATCGCGCCGAACGCTTTTTGGTAAAACGCAATGGCGTCACTCGTGCTCTTCACGACGAGATGCGGCGTGATGGTGTGCATGTGCTCCGGCACGCGTGGCACACCCTTCGGCTTGACGGCGCGTTTCGCTTTTTTCACCGGACGTTTCGCTTTCTTGGCCGGACTTTTGGCTTTGACGGCCTTGCGTTTGGGTTTAGCTGGCATGTTGCATTTCCTCCGTGAAAAGTTTTAATGATGAAATATGAATAAACATTTTACTTGGCCGTGTCTTGATCGCCTTCTTCTACATAAGCTTGGCGCAATTTGATCGGCGCCATCGCGTGTTTCCGCACGCGCAGATTGAGGATTTCGACAAAAACCGAGAACGCCATGGCAAAATAAATATAGCCTTTCGAAATATGCTGGCCGAGGCCGTCCGCAATCAGAGTCACGCCGATCAAAATCAGAAAACTCAGCGCGAGAATCTTCAGCGTGGGATGGCGGTCGACGAATCCGCTGATAAAGCCGGAGAAGAATAACATGAAACCGACAGCAATGACGACCGCGACGATCATCACGACGAGATCATTCGCCATGCCGACGGCGGTGATCACCGAATCCAATGAGAACACAATATCCAGCAGAATGATCTGAACGATAACACTGGCGAACGAGGCGACGCGGATTTGCCGCGAGGCGCCGCCTTCCGCGCCCTCTAATTTTTCATGAATTTCATAGGTGCTTTTGGCCAGCAGAAAAAGACCGCCGATGAGGAAGATGAGGTCGCGTCCGGAAATTTCATTATCGAAAACGGTAAACAACGTCACCGTCAGCTTGCTTAACCAGACGATCGAAAAGAGCAAAGCCACGCGCGTGAGCATCGCCAAGATCAGGCCGATATTTCGCGCGCGGCCTTGTTCATGCTGCGGCAATTTGCCCGCGAGAATCGAAATAAAAATGACATTATCGATACCGAGAACGATTTCCAAGCTCGTTAAGGTCAAAAGCTGAACCCAAGCGTTTGGATCAGACAACCAAGCCATTTAATGACTCCGGATTGGTGAATAAAGTTTAATTGACCGCGGCTTTGTAGCTTACGTAGAACAACGCCAACAGTTGCGCACATGTGCCGCGGCCGCTATTTTATGATAATCGAAAAAAAAACAAAGTCAAGGATTTTGCAAAAGCTATCTGGAAGGCGTTTGCGCCATGAAGGGATGAGAGTGAGGTGAAGGAGAGAATTTTGCAAATAAGTTTACGCTTGGAAGAGTGAGAAACGTCGACAATCCGAAACGCGCCAAAACGTAATGCGAGCCGCAACCAAAAGATGCCACGCGGATCAAAAATTCACGTTGAGCCTCCGTGTGAGTTTTTGATCCGTGGGCCAGTTCTTCGCTTTTTTTTATAATTTAGGCAAAATAATTTTAGCAGCCTTCTTCGTTCGCTCCGGACGCGCTCGCGCCAAAATGAAACGGCACCGAAATCCATGTGGCGACCGGCTTGTTTTTAAGTTTGGCGGGCGCAAACTCGAAACTTCTGGCGGCGGTCATGGCGGCTTCTTCAAAACCGAGATTGAGCCCGGAGCTTTTTTGTATTTGCGTGTCTTGCACGCGGCCGTTTTCGTCGACTTGGAGCTTCACCCAAATAGTCGCCACAATACCGGCATGTTGGGCGATCTTCGGATACGCCGGCACGACGTGCTTGATGAGGCGCGGGGCCTCATCGTACATAACGAAATCGGAGGCCGGCGCAGCATTTATTTTCTGCGGAGCTGAACGCGGCACAGGAAGCGATGAGCCTGTCGAAGAATGATCATCCAAACGAAAATGAAACGGGATCATCACCCAAGTTGCAACCGGCTTTTCTTTCATTTGTGCCGGCTCGAACTCGAATTGTTTGGCAGCCGCAACCGCCGCGTCAATAAAATCCTGTTTGGGGACCGTTGGTTTTTCAAGCGCCGGTGATTTGATCGCGCCCAAGTTCGAGCAAACCCAGGCACTACATTTTTCTGCTACGACGTTTTGGACTTTGCCGTCTTCGCGAATCCAAATTTTTGCCCAAACAAGCCCTTCCAGGTTGGCGGCTTTCGCATTTTCAGGATACTTGGGTGCGGCGCGGCCGGTGAGGCGCGGGGCTTGGTCGTACTGCACAAAATCCGGCGGAGGATTATCGCTCGGTTGAGCGCCGGCGCGAATTTGCTCGGTGGGCGCGGTGGGCGCTTTAAATTGTTGGCTGCATTGCCACGACGCCGCAAACAGCGGCACGATCGTTCCCGCCACCAACAATTTGTGTTTCCAAGTTAAACGAGTCATGGTTGCCTCCTTTGGCGTTAAAAGATATTTCAAGCGTTGTTTGAATCCATTGGCGGTTTCAAAAAAACAAGTTCCCGTTTGCGCGGTTAAAGGCGAAGCGGCATGGGTTTCCAGAAAGCGCAGCAAGATTTCGCCGTATTGGCGCGGCGGCACCGCGGCGTGTTCCAGCGCAAAATCGTCGCAAATCTCTTCGCGATAACGGGACAGGCGCAGGTTCATCAGCCAGACGAACGGATTGAAGGGATGAATAATTTGCGCGAGCGTTTGCAGCAAAACCACCCAGCCGTCCCGCCGCCGCACGTGCGCCAATTCATGATAAAGTATCGCCTGCAAAGCGCCACGCCCGGATTTTGCCGCCGCGCCGGTTAAATAAATTTGCGGACGCAGCAGGCCGATTGCCGCCGGCGTCGGCAGCCGGTCCACGCACCAAATCGGCGGCCATGCAAATTTTTTGTATTCACTGGAAAAAATCTCAGCTACAGCCATCGGCTGCGTGTGATCGAGCTGCGCGCGTAAACGCCAATAATGGCGCACGGCGATGATCAAAAATGCACCTGAAACCGCGAGCCATAACGTCAGGGCAATGGCTGGTGCCGACAAATTTAACGTTGCCGGAGTCACCATCGGGAGGTCTTCAATATTGACGGCTGAAAGAATAGGCGCGGCGAAATGGTCAATCTTTGTTTGCGCAGTTTCCGGTATTGACAGGAACGGCGGCAACAAACATTTCGCCAACACCACCAACCACAGCGCGTAACGGATTTTGGGCAGTGGTTGTCGCAGCACACTTTCGGCGGCAAGCACCAACAGCGCCAGGAGCGCGATCTGAATTTCCATCAGACCAAGCGAGCGCAGAATATTCGGCGCATGCTCATTGAGCGTTTCGATCCAGGGATTCATCTTGAGTTCCTCCCGTTTGTTCATTCAACATTTTTTTGAGTTCGGCGATTTCTTGCGGCGTCAGTTGCGCGGAATTGACGAGAAACGAAGCCATCGCGCCGAACGAGCCTTGAAACATGCGGCTCGCCAACGTCGACATCGACTTGCGGAGAACGTGGTTGCGCGATACCGCCGCCGCGTAGAAATTCACCATGCCGGCTTTTTTGCGTTTGAGAAAGCCCTTGTCAACCAAAATGTTCATGAAAGTTTGCACGGTGGTGTAAGCTTTCTCCGCATTCGGATAAGCCCGCTCGAGAACATCGCGGACGGCCAACGGGGCGTTGGCCTCCCAAATGACTTGCATGATTTCCCACTCCGCTGCGGACAGTTCTTGTTTGGGTAATTTCACCTGGATAATCTTCTACTAATTTATTAGTAATACAATACTAACTTTTTAGTAGCAAGTCAAGATTTTTTTGAAAATTATTTTTCTTAAAAAACCCCGGGGTGTCTTTTCAATCACCATCAAATAAGTGGAAAAATCTCCCTATAATGCCGTCATAAGAAAGTGAAAAACTGCGTCTGCTCTATTGCAACTCTATATGTTCGCCGCGTTATCCATTGCAACAATCTACTATCTTCAAAAACCGGGCAAAAAAAATTAAAATTTTAGGCAAAAATTGAAAATTGAACTTGCAAATCGCCTTTTGATGACTTATTTTATGGGTGCAAGGCTGCACTGAATTGATCTGACTTGCATTATTTTATCAGCATTGTTCTCAACCTTGTGGAGGAAGAAATGGAAAATTTAGAGTACATGCCGCACGGCGACGACGATTACGACGACGAGGCGGATGACATGGATGAGATGTCCATGGAAGGGCCGGAGCCGGTGACGGAAGAAGCGGTGAGCGAACCGGCGATGATGCCGGCGGTTCCGATGGCTGAACCGGTGGGATCGGCGGCGGCGAAACCGGCCAAGAAAATGGCTGCCAAGCCGGTCAAGAAAAAAACTGCCGCAAAAAAAGCGAAAGCCACGGCGAAACCCAAAGCGAAAGCCACAGCGAAACCCAAAGCCACGGCGAAACCCAAAGCGAAACCTAAGGCCAAAGCCGCCAAGAAACCGGCGAAAAAGGCTGTCGCGAAAAAGAAACCGGCAGCGAAAAAGGCGAAAGCTAAAAGCCGCCGCTAACGTTTCTATTGCGGTAAAATTGTTGGTCTGTATCGGCGAGCTCGAGCGCAGATTGCATCACGTAAGCGTTGTGCGCAGCCTTGCGTGGATCGTCTCCTTGACGGCGTGAGAGCGTTGCCGCAAATCCCTTCGACATTCTGCTGGCATGCGTGTCAAAATCGCTTTGGCGCGCGGCGAAAAGTTTCATCTAAACACGGAATGAGGTCGAGGGGATTTTTTATTCCATAAATTTTTGGAGCGTCTGCTAGGAAATGGACTTGAATATTAAGGAACCGTGGCGGTCCCGGTTGGAAGTGGCGTTGGAGGCCTGCTGGCGGGCGGGCAAAATTACCCTTGAATATTTTCAAACCGGGGTCGAGGTTGAACTGAAGAGCGATCAATCGCCGGTGACGATTGCCGATCGGCGCGCGGAAGCAGAAATTCGTGCTTGGATTACGCGGTATTTCCCCGACGATGGGATCGTCGGGGAAGAAGGCGGCGCGAGCTTGCCGGCGCACGCCAAGAACATCACTTGGTATGTCGACCCGATTGACGGCACCAAAGCGTTTATCTGCGGCGTGCCATTTTACGGCGCGCTGCTCGCGTGTGAAATGAACGGCCGCGTCGTGCTCGGCGTTGCGCATTTTCCCGCCTTAAACGAAACCGTGTGGGCCGCGCAAAATGCCGGTTGTTATTGGAATGGACGCCGCGCGCAAGTTTCTTCCGTGCAAAAGCTCGAAGAGGCGGTAATGCTCACGACGGATTTTCATCGCATGAAGATGATGGGATATGGAGCGGCATTAGAGCATTTGTGTCAAACCACCAAATTGCAACGCACCTGGGGTGATGCGTATGGCCACATCCTCGTTGCCACCGGCCGCGCCGAAATCATGATCGATCCTAAAATGGCGGTGTGGGACAACGGCCCGCTGCTGCCCATTCTCGAAGAAGCTGGCGGCCGCTTTACGGATTGGCAGGGCAACGCGACGATTCATTGCGATAATGCCTTTTCGACGAACGGGCTTCTGCATGAGGAGGTGCGGCAGATTTTGGGTGGGGAGAAATTTAAAACGTAAAGCGTGATTCGCAAAACGATCACCGGGCTGGAAGAAATGCAAAATGACTGTTTGTCCTCGCGAAGTCATGGTTGTTTTCATCGCGTTGCAAAAATTGTTTTTTGATGTTTTCTACCGGCTCGCCAAATTCTTGCTCATAAAATCCTGATAGCGCGCCGCCAATTTTCCCGGCTGCAAGCGCCCGCTGGCAAAAAGCTCTTTGAGAAAAGTTTGATACGACATGCGCTCGAGCTTCAATCCCGCTTCCAAATATGAATAAATCACGCCGGCCAACACATGCACGCCGCCCTCGTGGCGCTCCAAATAGAGGCGCACCGCCTCGTTGGAGTCACGACCGTTGACGCCGGTGAGCTGCGAGATGACGCGGCGATGCTCCGCGACAAATAAGTCTGCGGCCAATACGACTTCTTCGCGGCAATAAGCCATGAAATTTTTGTATCCAAGCGCGGGATCGGCTGACGCCAGCTTTTGCTGCAAAAACGGATCGGCTTGCAAGGCAGCAAACTGTTTGATCAACACGGAATCGACCAAACGCTCGCCGTAGGGATGCAGCAATTCATGGTAGGCGCTTTTGACCGTCACGTGCATGGGGTAATTGGCGTCGGTCAAATAACATTGCCCGGTTAAACGAATCGCATGCGGTTGCAAAAACCACAACGTGTAAACTTCTAAATTATTGAGCGGCTTCCACTCCACCAAAAAACGTTCGAGATCGCCGACGACGTCGTACGATTGCAGCTCTTGTTGAATGCGCGGCAGCTTGGCCGCGATTTTCGGATAAAAATTATTGCGCCAGTAACGGTCGAATTGTTCGCGCTTTAAAAATTCCAGCACCGCTATTAAATACGGTTTGAGGGCTTGCCACTGCTGCCAATTTTTTTCGCTGGCAAACTCGGATTTCATCAAACGCTCGCGCACCGCTTGCTCTTCTTGCATGGCCGCCAAAATCGCGGCGATGCTATCTTCCGCGGCCACGACGGAAAGCAACACGCACAATCGCGGCCCCGGCGGCTGCGCCGGCCCGATGTTCTCGTCGATTTTTTTGACGGCAGCCGCGATCGGCTTGGGCAGTTTCCGCATCCATTCCGCTTGCACTGCGCCGTAATATTTTTTGTAGATTTCGCGTCCGGTCAGAATCCCGATAAAATGGCACAAGTCATATTTGAACGAGGTTTTCACCGTCCATTGCGTGGAGAATTGCGGAACCGGAGGTTCCGCGGTTTTGCAGCTATTCAGCAACATCACCACCGCGCCGCATAAAACAACAGAGCTCGTCTTCGAAATTCGCATTGTCCTTTCCAGAATAAGCTTGGGGGTCTTGAGCCTAACGCGGCACGCAGCCACAACCAAGATTTTCGGGCGCTGAGCGACGCGGATTTTCGCTGATTTTTATCGGCGGCGATCGGCGTCCCCAAAACTACGTCCAGTTTTGTTCTAAACGGGTATAAGTGCCAAGCGCCGAGGCAATCTTGCGGCGCCGCCGGCCATAAATCGTCATTTCACATACAATCAGATGCCTGCCGTTGCGCAAGACCTTGCCGACGCCAAGCAAATTTTCTTCACGCGCGCCGCTCATTAAATTAATTTTAAACTCGACGGTCGTGACCACATTTTCGCGGCTCACGGAAGCCGCGGCAAAAAAACCGGCGGTATCGGCTAACGTTGCAATCAGCCCGCCATGCACGACGCCGTAGCTTTGTTGAAATTCGGCGCGATACGGCAAGCGCACCTCGGCGCGGCCGTTTTGGCAAGCCACTAAGCGGTGGCCGGGAAAACGGCTGATCGGCGCGTCGCGCAGGCGTTCTTTTAAATAGTGTTCAAAGTTTTTTCGCAAGATCGTTTCAGTTAAGCGATAAATTTACCAACGGAGTCTTGCAAGATAATTGTGGCAAAATAATTAAAAGCTTTAAATCCCTGGCCTGCGGCTGGGCAGGCTTTGCTTTTTTTGCACTGCTTTCACTCTTTAGAGACTAAGAGTGGCGGTTTGGGCTTTACGCCGTTTCCATATTCGACATCGGCATCGTGTCACGGAATTGCCGCCGCGCGAGAAAGGCGTAATGCCCGCCACGTTCGAGCAGCTCGTCGTGGCGGCCGATTTCAACGACGCGGCCTTCGTGCAACACCACGATCTTATCCGCTTCGACGACGGTGGAAAGACGGTGCGCGATCACGATCGTGGTACGCCCGCGCATGAGCCGCGCCAGCGCTTCTTGAATCAAATGCTCCGACTCGGAATCCAGCGACGAGGTGGCCTCGTCGAGAATAAGAATGCGCGGATCTTTTAAAAATGCGCGCGCAATCGCCACGCGCTGGCGTTGCCCGCCGGAAAGCTTGATGCCGCGCTCGCCGATCACCGTATCGAAGCTTTGCGGCAGTGCGGCAATGAACTCCATGGCATTGGCGGCTTCGGCGGCAACGTGCAATTCCGCGGCGCTCGCTTGGGGCCGGCCATAGAGCAAATTCTCGCGCAGCGTCGTGCTGAATAAAATCGAATCTTGCAAGACGACGCCGATTTGACGCCGCAATGATTTGAACGTCACGTCGCGCACGTCGTAATCATCAATCAACACTTGTCCGGAAACCACGTCATAAAAACGCGGGATGAGACTCACCAGCGTCGATTTGCCGGAGCCGCTCGCGCCGACCAGCGCCACCATTTCGCCCGGCTTGATGTCAAAGTCGATATCGCACAGCGTCGGCAATTGCTGTTCATAAGAAAAATTCACCTGCGCAAAGCGCACCTGACCCCGCATCACCGGCAGCGTGCCGGCGTTGGGCTTCTCAACAATCTGCGGCGCCATGTCGAAATATTCAAAGATGCGCTCGATCGCCGCGAGCGAATTGCTCACGATCAAACCCAATTCGCTGAAGCGCTGCAGCGGAAAATAAAGCGAGCCGAGAAAGCCGTAAAACGCGATCATCGTGCCGACGGTCATCTCCAGACGCAACACGAAGAGCGCGGCGACCCACACGACGACCAGCGGCGCGACAGTGGTGAGAAAGCCGCTGATGGCTTGGTTCCATGAGCTGAGATGAACGTTATAAATGAACATATCCGACAGCTGGTGATTCGCCCGAAAAAAGCGGCGCGCTTCGCGGCGTTCCTGGTTGAACGCTTTGACCACGCTGATGCCGCCGATTTTTTCCTGTAAATCCCCGCTGATCTCTTCCAATTTTTCTTGCGAGGCGCGGCTGGCTTTTTTGATGCGCGGGCTCATGTAGCGAATGAGCGCGATGTAACATGGCATGACGGCGATGGCGATCCACGCCAGGCGCGGCTCCAAATAAAACAAAATCCAAATAATGAAAATGAGCGAGGCGCTGTCCATCCACACATTGGTCAGCGCGCTGCCGACGAAATTTTGGGCCAACGCCACGTCGCTCATGAAGCGCGAGACGATGGAACCGGAGCGCTGCGTCGCAAAAAAGTTGTGCGACATGCTTTGAATGTGCAGATAAAAATCAAAGCGCAGATCGAACACCAAACGATGCCCGGCGCGCCCCGCGAGATCGCTGCGAAAAAATGTGGCGATGGCCAAAAGAACGTAGATGACGAGCATCGTCACGGCCGCCGCATTTAACCACGCGATTTTGCCGGCGCCGAGAAACGGCAGCCACGCCGCGAGCTGCGTCGTCCACCAAATAAAAATGCGGCTCGTGTCGTCCGCGACGGGCGCTGCATTTCCCACCAAAATATCATCGGTAATAAATTTTAGCGCCAGCGGAAAAATCAGGGGCAAACAAAATTTGAGAATCCCCATCGCCGCCGCTCCCGCCACCAACCAGCGATACGGCGTGACATACGCCAAAAATCGCCGGAGCGGCGAACCTCGCGCAACCAAAACGCAACCCATCCTTTCTGAAAGACGCAGAGCGCAGAGGGCATAGCGCTATGCGCTCTGCTCCACCACAATCCGCAGCTGTTTGTTGATCTTGCCTTTGCTCCAGCTCAAAATCCATCCGGCCTTTGAGCGGCTCCATTTTTCTCGATTTCCAATCGTTGCAAAATCGCCCCGGCATGCTCGCCGTGCCGCGTTTCGTGATCGCGCTGCTGTTTCATCCAATCAACAAACTCAGCGATGACTTCGGCGCGCCAGTCGCCGAGATTGATATTGTGATTGATATAACCGAGGACGCAAGCATAATCATTCTCCGCGGAACAAGAATCGAAAAGCAGCCGGCCTTTGGCGAGCAGGGCTTGGCGTTCTTTCTTGGAGCTCATATTTTAAAATAGGAGAATTCGGCGGGAAAAGCAAGGGCAAAGCGTGGCGCGCATGGCGCAGAGGGCATAGCGCTAAGCGGAAAACGTGTCTTTGACTCTAGGCGCTATGCTCCAAGCGCTTTGCGCAAAAAAATCCCCAGGCTCATAAGGAACCTAGGGATTCTGAGGAGGAAGGAAAACGACAAAGGGAGACAATGGTTTATCAGCCATCTGTAATATTTCCCTGGCGTGTTTCAGCGTCCGTGCTGCTGTCTCGACTTTGAATATATATACCCGTTTCACGAAAAAATGTTCCCTCCGCAAGAAAAAAAATTTTAAGTCCCTTCCGGCCTTCAAAAAGTGCTTGGGCTTTCCGGTGCGATTGATTAAATTGATAGCATGGCGAAAAAACTCGGCAAAATTCTGGTGATCGACGACGACGAGGACGTTCTGCTCGCCGCGCGTCTGTTTCTCAAGCAGCATGTCGCGCTGGTGCACACCGAAAAAAATCCGGAGTTGATCCCGACGCTGCTCAAGAATGAAACATATGATGTGATCCTGCTCGACATGAATTTTACGCGCGACGTCGGCAGCGGGCGTGAAGGGTTTATGTGGTTGACGAAGATTCTCGAGCTTGATCCGGCTGCGGTCGTTGTGTTGATCACTGCTTATGGCGACGTCGAAATGGCCGTGCGCGCGATCAAAGAAGGCGCGACGGATTTTGTGCTCAAGCCGTGGCAAAATGAAAAATTGCTCGCGACCCTCTCCGCGGCGATGAATCTGCGTGAATCGCGCCTGCAAGTCGATCAGCTTCGTTCGCAACAGCAGCTTTTGAGCGCCGATATCGATCAACACTACCAAGGCTTCGTCGGCGCGAGTCCGGCGATACAAAAAGTTTTTGTCACCATTGAAAAGGTAGCCAAAACCGAAGCGAATGTTTTGATTCTCGGCGAAAACGGCACCGGCAAAGAGCTGGTCGCGCGCGAGCTGCATCGCCAGTCCTCACGGGCGAAAGAGGTTTTCATCAGCGTCGATATGGGCGCGCTGAGTGAAACACTTTTTGAAAGCGAATTATTCGGCCATATGAAAGGCGCGTTCACCGACGCCAAAGAAGACCGCGCCGGGCGGTTTGAAGCGGCTTCCGGCGGAACTTTGTTTCTCGATGAAATCGGCAATCTCTCGCTGCCGTTGCAGGCCAAATTGCTGACGGTTTTGCAAAACAAGCAGGTCACGCGGCTGGGCTCCAATAAATCGCGTCCCATCGATATTCGCTTGATTTGTGCCACGAATATACCGATTTACGAAATGGTGACGCATAAAGAATTTCGGCAGGACTTGCTGTATCGCATCAACACCGTGGAAATTCACTTGCCGTCGCTGCGCGAAAGAGCCGAAGACATTTCCTTGCTCGTCGAACATTTTCTCGCGACCTATGCAAAGAAATATCAGAAGCCGGCCAAGCGTTTGAGTCCGGCGACGGTGAAAAAATTAGAAAAATATTCCTGGCCGGGAAATGTGCGCGAGCTGCAACACGCGGTCGAAAGAGCCGTCATCATGAGCGACGCGCCGATTCTGCAGCCTCCCGATTTTTTTCTGACGTCGCCGGAAGTCAGAGAAGACGGGCTGATTTTTGAGGATTATAATTTGGAGGACGTTGAAAAAGTGGTGATCCAAAAAGCGTTGAGCAAGCACGGCGGCAACATCAGCCACACCGCAAAGGAACTGGGCTTGACGCGCGCGGCGCTATATCGACGCCTCGAAAAATATGGCCTATAAAAATTTTCGCCTGCACTGCATTTTCCGCGTCGTCGTGCTCGGCGCGACGATCTATCTCTTTTTTTATTTGCTTTTGCAAACGGCTTTATACGCGACGATCGTCATCGTCGCCAGCGTCATTCTTTATCAAATCTACGCGCTGATTCATTACGTCGAAAAAACCAACCGCGATCTCACCCGTTTTCTCGAAGCCATCAAGCACACCGATTTCTCGCAAACTTTTTCGAGCACCGGACTCGGCTCCTCGTTCGAGCCGCTGAAAAAATCGTTCAACGAAGTCATCGAGCAATTTCGCCGCGCGCGCTCGGAAAAAGAGGAGCATTTTCGCTATCTGCAAACCGTCGTGCAGCACGTCGGCATCGGCTTGATCGCGTTCACCCACGACGGCGAAGTCGGCTTGATCAACACCGCGGCCAAGCGTCTGCTCCACGTCGCCTATCTCAAAAACATTAAAACCCTCGAGACGCTGAGCAAGCCGTTTGTCGCCACGTTGCTGCAAATGGAGTCGGGTGGCAAAGCTTTAATTAAAATCGACGACAAAACCGAATTCCTGCACTTGGCCGTTTATGCCACCGAGTTCAAATTGCGCGAGCAACAATTCACCCTCGTTTCCATTCAAAATATTCAAAGTGAATTGGAAGAAAAGGAAATGGAGGCGTGGCAAAATTTGATTCGCGTGCTCACCCACGAAATCATGAACTCGGTCACGCCGATTGCGTCGCTGGCCTCGACGGTGAATGATTTGTTGGACACGCGAAAAACTAGCGGGAACATCGGTACGGAGGCGGTT
>Ga0247727_10011217_pt1 | contig 15694 bp, 11 predicted proteins | sample WisWelCaveWW1625_FD_202498 | JGI IMG/M metagenome (GOLD analysis project Ga0247727, IMG submission 202498) | Biofilm microbial communities from Wishing Well Cave, Virginia, United States - WW16-25 | ecosystem: Environmental > Aquatic > Deep subsurface > Groundwater > Cave microbial mat | place...
TGTTCCACACCGGTATCGTCATGCGGACCCCCGGCGACAAGGCGCGCGACGTCAGCTCCGACAAGATGCGGCCGGTCCGGCTGGACGCGGTGGTCCGGGCGTTCCCGGGCCTGAGCGTGGTGGGGGCGCACCTGGGCGTGCCCTGGCACGAAGAGGCGTCCATGATGGCCCGCCTGCATCCCAACTTCTACGTGGATCTGACCGGGGCCTGGTGGGGCGGCTGGCGAGTCAACAAGAACGCCGACTTTTTCCGCTATCACTTCTTTTGGGAGAAGGCCTGGGAGAAAGTGCTGTTCGGGACCGACATTCTCGCCGTGGAGGAGCTGATCCCGGCCAAGCAGTTTCATGACCGCTTCATGCAAGAGATCGGTTTGCCGCGCGAGACCTGGGACCTGGTCTACGGCGGCACCGCGGCTCGTCTGATGCGACTGGAGGAATGAATGACTCGTCGATCGCTGCTGCTGGCTCTAGGGGCGGGACTGGCTTCGCCGCCTCGGGCGGCCTCCACCCCGGAGGAGACGGCTCTTCGGGGTAAGGGCCGGCTAATCGTCCACTCGCCGCGGCCCCTGGACCTGGAGACGCCGCCTGCGCTGCTCGACGACTGGATCACGCCCCTCCGCCGGTTCTTCGTGCGGAATCATTTCTACATACCGTCGATCGAGGCCGGCCGGTGGCGACTTTCGGTGGAGGGCTTGGTGGAGAAGCCGTTCCATCTCACGTTGGGCGAGCTGGGGCGGATGCCGCAGGTCGAGCGGGTGGCGACCATGGAGTGCGCCGGCAACGGCCGCTCCTACTTCACGCCTCGGGTGGCCGGAATCCAGTGGCGGAAGGGAGCGGTGGGGACGGCCCGCTGGAAGGGCGTGCGGCTGCGCGACGTGTTGGCCCGGGCCGGCCTGAAGCCCCAAGCCAGCCACATCGCCTTCGACGGCGCCGACACCGGCATGGCCACGGCCCCGGACTTCATCCGCAGCGTGCCGGTCGAGAAATGCCTGCACCCGGACACCCTGCTGGCGACCCACATGAACGGAGTTCCTCTGCCCCTCGAGCACGGCTTCCCGGCGCGGATCATCACCCCGGGCTGGGAGGGCGCCGCGGCTGTGAAGTGGTTGATCCGGATGACGGCGATCCCCGAGGAGTTCGACGGCTTTTTCATGAAAACCGCGTACCGCTACCCGACGCGTCCGGTGGCGCCCGGAGAGGCAGTCGACGCCAAGGACATGGCGGCCCTGACCTCCCTGACCGTCAAGACCCTGATTACTCGCGCCTCCGGACCGGTCGCCGGCGCGGCCTGGGCCGGGGAGGCCGATATCGTTCGCGTCGAAGTCTCGACCGACGGGGGAGGTAGCTGGCAGGAGGCGAAGCTGGGGACCGACAAGGCGCCCTTCGCCTGGCGCCGCTTCCAGCACGACTGGACAGCGCTCCAACCCGTCCCCAAGCACAGAGCCCAGCGGACAAAACCCGCCGGCCCCGGCCCGTTCACCGTGATGGCCCGCGCCACCGACAGCCTGGGCCGGACGCAGCCGTCCTCGCCGGCCTGGAATCCTTCTGGATACTTACACAACATACCGGACTCGGCCCGGGCCGAGGAGGCGGAGAAGCGCGAGGGGCCGCCGGCGGAGCTGCCGCCGGGCGAAGGCCGGGCCCTGGCGCAGGAGCGCTGTCTGGCCTGCCACGACCGGACCCTGATCGTCGCCCAGCGCCTGGACCCCGGCCGCTGGACCCGCGAGGTGGAGAAGATGATCCGCTGGGGAACCCCGCTGTCGGAGCCGGAAAAGGCCACCCTGACCCGCTATCTGGCCGAGCACTTCCGCTAAGGGCCTGTCACGAAATAACCATCGCAACCGCTCCCTCACGGTCGCGGCTCGGAAGCGCTTTCTGAGCCGCGCGCGTAAGCAAGCGGATGCGGCATCTGGCACAGTTATTTCGTGACGGCCGCTAACTTCCGGGGCTCTCTTGGGCCGCCGGCTGGCTGCCCCGGATCGCGCGCTGGCGCAGCCACTGATAGGAGCCGAACATCACCGCCGCGTAGAACAGGTCGCCGGCCAGGCTGTTCCGGAAGAACGGAAGAGCGGCCAGGTAGCAATCCACCAACCCGGCCAGCGTGACGGGGTACAGCACGCCGTGAATCCACACGCCGAAATTGCTGACCAGAAAGAAGACCACCGATCCAGCGAGCGACCCCGCCGCCACGCGCGCCACCGTCAGTTTCCTCCGCAGCGTCCACCCGATCAGGCCGACCAGCAGGAAGCCGAGCCAGGTGAAGGGGCTGAACCAGCCGTACTGGCCGCCATACAGGAACTGGACCACCGCGTAGTCGCTCACCAGCAAGGCTGCCAGCGGTACGACCAGGGAGTCCCGGCGGCTGGCAAATCGGCTTCCGCTGAACAGGAACATCGCCCCCATGGGCGTCACGTTCCAGGGGTGGGGAATCAGCCGGAGCACGAACGCGGCGACAACGTATAGGTACGGCATGCAGGCTCTCCTCTCGGGCCCCTTATGATAACAGAACCCCAGCGCCGGCGGGGCTCTTCTTCGCGGCCGGGCCCCTACTTCTTGGCGAAGATCAGCTTCTGCACAGCCTCCCCGAAATCGGAGTTGATCGCGCGATCGATGGTGAAGGTCTTGCCGTCTTCGCCCAGCCGCCAGGTGTCTTTCAGCCGGATCTTGCTGCCTTGCGCCTCGAATTCGGCTTCGGTAACCAGATCCTTGCCCGCCCAGCGCGTCTTGGACTTTCGAGTCGCGCCGGACACCTCGTTGGTGTTCTCCTGGCCGTCGGTCGTGTAGAGGACGTCGGTTTTCCTCTCGCCCTGCGCGGTCTTAGACGTGGTGTTGATCTTGAGCTTGGGGTCCTTGTGTTCAACTACGTAGGTCTGGCTTTCCGGGGGGGGCAAGGGACCGAAGTCGCTCTTGGACACCTGCAGCTCCCAGGCGCCGGAAAAGTCGGTTTTGCCCTCCTGGCCCGGCGCCAGTCCCGCCGCCAGCAGCAGCAAACACAGTTTCCTCATGCTTCCTCCGATCCCTTATTATCGCAGGGGCGTGGCCGGTTGGGCCGCCGGGGCCTTGGCGGTCTTGCCCGCCTTGGTCGCCCGCGCCGGCTTCTTCGAAAAGACCAGCCGCTGCGGCACATCGCCGCTCGGCGTCTTCATAACGCGGTGGGTGGTCAGGGTTCGGCCCGCCTCGGAGAGCTTCCAGCGCTCGGTGAATTGCACTTTCCTGCCCTGAAACTCCATCTCCGCCTCGATGACCAGCTCGTCGCCCACCCAGCGCGTCCGGGAGGTCATCAGCGTAGTAGTAGTCTTGTTGATGTTCTCCTGGCCGTCGGTGGTGTAGCGGTCCTCGGCCGAGAATTCGCCTTGCTTGATCTTCATCGTCGACCGGACCACCAGGTTCGGTTCCCGATGCTCGATGACATTGGTGACCCCTTCGGGCGGCGGCAGCTTGCCGAAATCGCTTTTGGCCAGCGCCAGCTCCCAAGTGCCCGACAGGTTCGGCCGCCGCTTCTGCCCGGTCGCCGAGACAGACAGGGTCAGGGCCAGCAGCAGGCTACACGCGAAACGAGAAGGAGACATCATGCCCCGCCGTCTGATTGAATCAAGATCTGAGAGAAAGTGTCAAGTGAACGGCGCCTTTTCCACGCCTCCCGCGCGCTGGGGGCCCATTCGCCCGGTTACCGCGCGCGCTACAATAGGACTTCTACACCGGGAGGTCCCCATGCACCGCAGACGTTTGTGCGCCGGCTTGGTTGCCGCGGTTCTGGTTATCCTTTCTCCGGCCCTCCCTGCCGCCGACGCCACCGCGCCGCGGGCCATCACCATTCCGGATGCGCTCGCCTGGAAGTCGATCCGCGCCACGGCGCTCTCGCCCGACGGCCAGTGGTTCGCCTATCAGAATGCGCCGAACGAAGGCGACGCCGAGCTGGTTCTACGCCACGCGCGCAGCGAAAAGCAGACTCGCTTCCCGATCGGCACGCTGCCGCAGTTCCGGTTCCGGCCGGGCCAGCCGCCTCCGTCGCTCTCGGCCGCGCTGGCCTTCTCGCACGACTCCCGCTGGCTCGCCTTTTCTGTGTATCCCGCCGACAAAGAGGCGAAAGCGCTGCGGAAACAGCGCAAGCCGCTCCAGAACAAGGTCGCCCTGGTCAACGTCGAGACCGGCGAGAAGACAGAGTTCGCCAAAATCGCGCGGTTCGCCTTTGCCGGCGAGAACCCCGCCTGGCTGGCTCTCCACCGTTACCCCGGCGAGAACCAGGCTCGAGACAAGTGGACCGGCGCGGATGTGCTGCTGGTCGAGCTGGCCACGCGCCTCGAGGCCAACATCGGCAACGTCTCCGAATTCGCCTTTGACAAGAAAGGCCAGTGGCTGGCCTTCCTCATCGACGCCCAGGAGAAAACCGGCAACGGCGTGCAGCTCCGCAACCTGGCCACCGGCGCCGTGCAGGCCCTGGACAGCGAAAAGGCCGTCTACAAAAAGCTGCGCTGGACCGAAAAGGGCGATGCCTTGGCCGTCCTGCGCGGCGTCGAGGATAAGAAATACGAGAGTGAACGATATTCGCTCCTGGCCTTCTCGAATCTTTCCTCGACCCCGCTCCGGAAAACGCTCTACGATCCCGCCGCGGATTCCTCATTCCCGGCGGAGATGACCATCAGCTCGAATCAGAATCCCGAGTGGATGGCCGACTTGAGCGCCGTCACCTTCGGCCTCCACGCGCTCAAGAAGAAGGAGAGCAAGCTCGGCGAGAAGCCGGAAGAAAAGAAGGACGAGCCGGCCCCGTCGGAAGCCCCCGGCCGCGACCCGGCGGCCCGCGAGCCCGACGAGGATAAGGCCGATCTGGTGCTCTGGCACTGGCAGGACAAGCGGCTCCAGTCGCAGCAGCAGGTGGAGGAGTCCCGCGACAAGAATCTCAGCTATCTCGCCATCTATCGCGTCGATGAGAGAAAGTTCATCCGGCTCGCCGACGACAAGCTGAAGCGCGTCTCGGTCGCGCCCGAGCATCAGTTCGCCGTGGGAACGGACACCTCGGAATACGAGCTGTCGGGCGCGATGGACGGCAGGCGCTATCAGGATATCTACACCGTCGACCTGAAAACCGGCCAGCGGAAGCTGGCGGCGAAGAAGGTGCGCTGGTATTTCGGCCCGTCGGCGGAAGGCAATCGCTTCCTCTACTACGAGGACGGCCACTTCTACGCGCACGACATGACCACGGGACGCGCGCGGAACATCACCGAGGGCGCGCGCGCGTCCTTTATCAATACCGAAGACGACCACAACGTCGTCAAGCCGCCGGTCTCGCCGGTGGGCTGGGTCAAGGGCGGCGGTTCTGTGCTTCTGTATGACCTGTGGGACATCTGGAACGTGCCGGTCGACCAGGGCGCCGCGGTCAACCTGACGGTCAACGGCAAGAAGGACGCCATCCGCTATCGCCGCCGCTTCCGCCTCGATCCGGACGAGAAGGGCATCGACATCTCGGGCGCCGTCTACATCGAGGCGCTGGCCCAAAAGACCAAGAAGGCGGGCATCGCCCGCATCGATGGAGGCCAAGCCGGCGCGCGGATGCTGCTCTGGGACGACGCTTTGTTCACCCAGGTGATCAAGGCCAAGAATGCGGGCGTGTACGTCTACACTCGCGAGACCCACGACCAGCCCGCCGATTACCACGTCGCCGACGCCGCTCTCGCCAGCGGCGCCCGCATCACCGACAACGCGGCCGAGCAGAAGCAGTTCCTGTGGTCCTCCGGCGCGAGGCTCATCGAGTACACCAGCGACAAAGGCGACAAGCTGCAAGCCGCCCTCTACCTCCCCGCCAACTATGAGCTCGGCAAAAGCTACCCGATGATTGTCTACATCTATGAAAAGCTAACCCAGAATCTCAACAGCTACGCGCGGCCGGCCGCCACCGGATTCAACAAGTCCGTGTACACAAGCAACGGTTACGCCGTCCTGTCGCCCGACATCGTCTATCGGGTGAACGACCCGGGCATGTCGGCGGCGTGGTGCGTCGTTCCGGCGGTCAAAGCCGCCATCGCCACCGGCATCGTCGACCAGGACCGCGTCGGAATCCACGGGCACTCCTGGGGCGGCTACCAGACCGCTTTCCTCATCACCCAGACCGACATCTTCCGCGCGGCCATCGCCGGCGCGGCCTTGACCAACATGATCAGCATGTACAGCTCGATCTACTGGAACAGCGGCTCGACCAACCAGCCGATCTTCGAGAGCAGCCAGGGCCGCTTCTCCGCCGACCCCACCGAGATCCCCGAGGCCTACACCCGCAACTCGCCCGTCTACCACGTGCGCAACATCCGCACCCCGCTGCTGCTGCTGCACAACGACAAGGACGGCGCGGTCGACTTCAACCAGGGCATCACCTACTATAACTCCATTCGGCGGCTGCAGAAACCCGTCGTGCTGTTGCAGTACAAGGGCGAAAACCACGGCCTGGAGAAGCCGGCCAACCAGAAGGACTACGCCGCGCGCATGCGCGAATTCTTCGATCATCACCTCCTGGCCAAGCCCGCGCCGCCGTGGCTCACCGAGGGCGTCGAGCACCTGAAGGTCGACGAGGAGCTGAAGTCCCGCCGGCCGACGCCCGGGCAGGTTTCCACCAGCCCCGCGGCCGGGGCTACGTCGCCGCCCGCCGGCCAGCCCTAGGCGCAGCCGGCCCGGCGATCTTCCAACACCCGCCATCTACTCTTTCCCCTGTGCAAGTCAGGTGGGAATCTTGTGCGGGATTTTTCAAGCTTGGGGTTTTTCGCTTTTGACGGAATAGCTCAGATGTCTAACGACTCGGGCGCTCAGGCGCGGCGCGATTTTTGCGCCGTCGCTTGCAGCGCCGTGTTAGCCCGCCTTAGACTCCCGCTTCACGTCCCGCGGCAGCGCCAATATGACTGATCGGAGTAATGAATTCACAGCCTCGGAGGTCTGAAACACCGATGCCACATCCGGATCGAGGACCACGGCAACCGTGCTGCCCTTCATCAGCGCCGCAAAACGGTTCGGTCGCGCCCTGCGATAATCGAAGTGGTACTCTGGCCGGATGTCGGCTGGGCCCGGGCGCCTGCGCCTACGATTGGACGTTGTCTTCATTAGTCTCGTCGCTCCCTCTTCGTGACCCTGCGAGCGCTGAAGATCCTCACCGTGTCCTCCCGCGCCGAGAAACAGACCACCAGCAGTCGCAGCTTGGCGGAATGCCCAATGATGATTTCCCGCTGCTCCTGCAAAGCGTGGTCCTCGTCTCCGAACCATTTATCCACCCCCTTCTCCCGTTTTATGCGACAAATTGGTGCTGCATAATCCCCCGCCTTTCCACACGCATCGGCTTCCGCAGCCGGTCGGGCGGGCCCGCGCGGGCGTCACGGAGCGGGCCTGATGCGCGCCAGCGCGTAGTCAGCCGCCTTGGCGACCTCGCTGTCTGGGTCACTCAAGAGCTTGGCGAGGGCATCGAGGGCCTTCGGATCCCGGCGACGCGCGATGGAGATGATGACGCCCACCAGCAGGCTTCCTTTTACCTTTCCGAGCGCGGCGCGCAGGGCCTCATCCACCGAGGGATCGGGAATCGGCTCCAGGCCGAAGCGGGCGTAGTGGGATAACTGCGGGTCGGCGAGCAGAGCCGCCAGCGCCGGCGCCGCGGCCTTGTCGCCCACCACGGCCAGTCGTTGGCAGGCCTTGGCCTTGGCGTACACCGACGCGCTCGGGTCCTGGAGAATCGCGATGAGCCTGGCCGGCGCGAGCGCCATGATCTGCGCCGCACTCCCGTACCTCTCGTCCACCATCGGCTGAATCGGCGTTGCTTGCGGCGTTGCTTGCGGCATTAAATCCTCCAAGGCTCCCGCATGGCGCGCGATCGCATCCGGTTGGCTTGGTCGTCACCCACAAAGGAATCGGTCGCCGGATCGAAAGTCAGCTTACGGCCGAGCTGAAACGCGATGTAGGCTGCGTGACAAGCGATATGAGCCTGGCAGGCGGCCAGGGCGTTGGAGCGGGGCTGCTTCCGGGACTTGACACAGTCGACAAAGTCCCGGACGTGGTTGGTGGTGGCGCCCCGCGCGTCGTCCGGCGCAACCTCCAGACGCTCGGCGCTGAGACCCTCCGACACTTCGATCTTGCCGCCGTCGGCCGTCTCGACCCAGCCGGCGTCGCCTTCCCACCGGATGTGACAGCTTCCCAAACCGAGGAAGCCCTTGTCTCGCATCACGAGCCGGAGGCCGTTGGCATAGCGACAGTAGATGGAGTAAGGGGTGTTGCTACCCATGCCTTGGGGCTCGTATTCGACAGGCGCCGTCGAATCGACATCGCCCACCCACTGGCAGAGATCGACGGTGTGGGACCCCCATTCCAGGATTCCGCCGCCGTGGAAGTCGAAGTAGCCACGCCAGCGACCCTGAATGTATTGCGAGTTGTAGGGCCGCCAGGGACTCGGCCCCAGCCAGCGGTTCCAGTCGACTACCTGCTTGGGCGGCTCGGGCTCGGCGGGCAGCCAGTCGTGGCTGGTGGCGGGCGGCCAGCGATCTCCGGGGCCGGCTTCGGCGTGGAGGGTCTGCAGCTTGCCCAGCTTGCCGCTGCGGCCCAGCTCGAAGGCGCGCGCGAAGTTGGGGCCGTTGCGCCGCTGCGTGCCGGCTTGATAGATGCGGCCAAGGCGCTGGAAGGTGTCGGCCAGGGCGCGGCTTTCCGCAATGGTCATCGAGCACGGCTTTTCGCAGTAGACGTCTTTGCCGGACCTGGCCGTGAGGATGGAAAGCAGGGCGTGCCAGCGGTCACCGGTGGCGATGAGCACGGCGTCAATGTCCTTGCGGGCCCAGAGTTCGTACTGGTCGCTATACACGGCGCAATCCCGGTTCCCGTATTTCTGGTCGGCCATGCTCTTGATGGCCTCGCGACGCTCGTTCCTGACGTCGCAAATCGCCAGGAATTGAACGTCCGGCTGGGCCAGGAAGGATTGCAGGACACGCGTTCCGCGGCCGCCCAGACCGAGGCCGGCCAAGGTCACCCGGTCGCTGGGCGGCACGGCGCCGCCTTGGCCCAACGCGGAGGCCGGAATGATCTGCGGGGCCAGGATCAGGGAACCGGCCTGGACCGCCGTCTTCAGGAGTCGGCGCCTGGAAAGGAGTTGTCTTCTCATGACCGACAGTATACCTCCTGGGGCCTACCTCGAGATCCCAGGGGGCGTGATATACTATTGGTGGAAAGGGGGGCGCAACGGCTTCGACGGGATTGAATCACAACCGAAAGGCATGCCGGGTTCCGAGCTCCCGTAAAACGATCGGAAAAACGATAACTGCCAACTCGCAGTTAGCTTTCGCTGCCTGATTCACTCAGGTGGCCGCTGCCGCTCTCGAGCCCGCGCGAGGGCGTGTCAGCGTCATCTAGCGGGATAGGCCCTCCGCCCCCGCCCGGGGCTGGCCGGCCGAGATCTTAAGGGCTTGGGCGGCGCTGGTTTGTCCGTCTCGAAGCGGCCGCCGAGACTAAAGACGGACTAAGCATGTAGGCTTTCGGTTGGGAGCTTTTCCGGACGCGGGTTCGACTCCCGCCGCCTCCACCACCTCCGCCCGGCCCTTGCAGCGACCTTCCCGGTAGCATATGATGCTTGGTGCAAGGTGGACTACCGCCATGAAGAACCAGTTGCTGGTTGTCGTTACCGGAATATTGGGCGCGATGCTCCTCGCCGCCGCGGACCGTCCCAACGAGCCACCCTATTTCGCCATCCGCAACGCCCGGCTGGTCACTGTCTCCGGCCCGGTCATCGAGAACGGCGTCATCATCGTTGCCAAGGGACTGATCGCCGCCGTCGGAACCGACGTCGCGATTCCCCCCGAAGCCTGGGTGATCGAAGGACGCGGCCTCACCGTCTACCCCGGCCTGATCGACGCTCTCACCACGCTCGGTCTCCAGGACCCGGCCTCGGCGGGTCAGGGCTTCGGAGGCGGCGCCGAGCTGGGACCTCCGCGCCAGCCCCAGCCGGCCACCCCGCAGCAACAGCAGCGGCAGCAGACGCCGCAGGAAATCGCTCGGGGCCCCGAAGACCGGCCGTCGACGACCACTTGGGAGCGGGCCGCCGACCGCCTGGTGACCAGCGACCGCCGCCTGGAGAACTGGCGGAAAGCCGGCTTCACCGCCGCCGTCACCGCGCCCGATCGAGGCATCTTTTCCGGCCAGGCCGCCCTCATCAATCTGGCCGGCGAGCGCCCCAATGAGATGGTGGTCAAGGCCGCTGTCGGCATGCGCATCAACCTAAGCTCCGGGGGCGGCTTCGGCAGCTTTCCGGGCGCCCTCATGGGCGTGTTGGCCTATGTCCAACAGGTCTTCCTGGACACGGAGCACTACGGGAAAGCCGTCGCTCTCTACGAGGCCCAGCCTGCCGGCCAGCAACGCCCGGCTTATGATCGGGCGCTCGAGCCGCTTCGCGAAACCATCACCGCGCGCCGCCCGGTGTTGATTCCCGCCTCCTCGGCCAAGGACATTCGCCGCCTCGTGGAGATGAGCCAGCAATGGGGCGTGCAGCCGTTGCTCTACGGAGCGCAGCAGGCCTACGAGGCCACCGACGCGCTGGCTCCCAAGAAAGTCCCCGTGCTGGTCAGCTTGAAGTGGCCGGAGAAGCCCCGCGACGCCGATCCGGAGCTGGATGAATCGCTGCGGACCTTGCGGCTGCGCGATCGCGCCCATTCCAGCCCGGCGGCCCTGCACAAGGCCGGAGTGCCCTTCGCCTTTTACTCTGACGGGATGGCCAACCCCAGAGACATGCTGAAAAACGCCAAGAAGGCTATCGACGCGGGCCTGCCCGCCGATCGCGCCCTCCGCGCCCTGACCTTGAGCGCCGCCGAAATCTACGGCGCCTCCGACTGCCTCGGCAGCCTGCAGGCCGGCAAGATCGCCAACTTGACCGTCACCGACGGCGACCTGTTCGAGGAAAAGACCAAGATCCGAATGGTGTTCGTCGACGGACGCAAGTTCGAGATTCGGGATCCGGGCCGGCCTACCGCGACGCCGACCGTGCGCCTGACCGGCAAGTGGACCATCACCGCCAATAGTCCGCAAGGGTCGCAGGAATCCACCGCGGATCTGACCATGGCCGAAGACGGCGGCTTGACGGGCTCGATCAGCGGATCGATGGGTTCGGCCAGTATTACCAGCGGCTGGGTGAGCGAAAACAAGTTCAGTTTCACGATGATTCGCTCCACGGGATCTCGCGCGATGGAGACGACCTACACCGGCACGGTCGAAGGCGACCGTATGACCGGCTCGGTGCGCCTGGGCACTTTTTCCATCGAGTTCAGCGGAACGCGTTCGGGAGGGGCCTGAGCGCCGGCCTACTGAACCAGGATTGACAACGTGACTGCCGGGCGAGCTGTTCCTCTCTTGTTGCTCGTCCTGCCGCTCGGCGCCGAGGTCGTTACCTATCAGATTCGGCCCGCCCCGGGAAACCGCTTGGCCCTGGATGTAGCCAAGACCGGACTACTGAGCGGCAAGAAGCACTTGTTCGTGTTCGAGCGTTACCAAGGCCTGCTGCGGTATGACCGCGACGCGCCGGAGCGCTCCCGGGTTGAGATGACCATCGAATCGGCCAGCATCGTCTGCCAGGACACCTGGGTCAAGCCCAAGGAGCTGCAAAAGATCACCCAGACCGCGCTCCAGGACATGATGGCGGCCGAACAGCATCCGCGGCTCGTCTTCTCCTCGACCAGCATCGCTCGCCAGGCGGAGAGCCGGTTCGAAGTGCGCGGAACCCTGACCATTCGGGGAATCGCGAAGCCGGTTGTGGTGGCGGTAACGATGACCCCGGGGTCCGGCGAGACCCTGACCTTCGCCGGCCGGGCCGAGGTGCGGATGAAGGACTACGGGCTCAAGCCACCCTCGGCGGCGCTGGGGATGGTCGGCACGCGGAATGAGATGGAGGTTGGTTTTCAGTTGACTGCCGTCGCGGTCCGTTAGTTTGCTGGCTGAAGCGACCAGTTGCAGCACCGAGCCGGGCCTGGCCGGACCGCGCCGCGCGGAGTTGCTGTTCAAAGACCCGTCCTGGTCGAGGGCTCCGACAAGTTTAGACGCGATCCCTTCGGGGTTGAACAGCGTTCCCTCGTCGAGTGACAGGCCGGGGCTGTGGCCTGGAGCGCGCGGCGCGCAGCCGGTGGCGATGCGTCCTCACGACTTCGCACCCGCCTCCGGTAGGGATTTCACGATCTGCTGGACCTGCTCGCGCAACTGCGGCAGATCCCGCACCACAACCACCCAAACCTGCCTCAGGTTCAAGCCGAAATACTCATGCACCAGGATGTTTCGCATCGCGATCACCTGGGGTGGTGGATCATCCAAACCTGCAGCATCTCGTCACGAAGAAACGACTCTTCCCCGCCATCTACCCGCCCGGAAAGCTTCTCGATCGCCTCGAGGATATCTTCCAGGCGCTCCAGGTCCGTTCGCACTTGCTGTTACAGAGGCCGAGCGTCGCGATAAACGCTGTCTCGAATGCGCGGTTTCACCCAGCCCTCGCTGGCCAGGTCGACCCGGCGACCCAACAGTTGCTCCAGTTCCAGCGACAGGGCGGCGTGGTCCAGGAGGCTTGCCGTCGGGTGCCACCGCACCAACAGATCGATGTCGCTGTCCGGACTTTCCTCGCCACGGGCGACCGAGCCGATCAGATGCACCTCGCTGGCGCCGAGCGGGCTGCGATGCGCAGGTTTGATCCCTCTTGTCGCTCAGCGTGTCACGAAGTGGCATCAGTTCTATTGTGACATGTTTTCGCAGCGGACTTCGGGCAGAGGGCCCCCGTGCGCGCCCCAGGCTGCGGTCGTATTCCCCCACCCGAAAGCCGTATTCGCGCGCGCCAGCCTCCAGCGTAGGACGCCGCCACCGGGGCCTGCCCGCCACCCCCCTCCTGCCGGGCGTACGGCTTCTCGTTGCGAAAGCTCGCTACCGGAGTGGTCACCTCCAGCTCTCCCCCGGAGGTCATCTTCAGCTCCGTCACTCCCCGGTAGGCCAGCCGGATTTGCTCCGGACTCGCCCCCGGCTTCACCACAAACGTGTACTTCAACTTGCTGGAGGTTCCGCTGTAGACCAGGTCAATGCCCGGCCACAAATCCGCATACACCAGCCGGGAGTAAGTCCGCAGACCCGCCTTCCAATCTTCGCGACTCCCCTTGAAGTAACTGATGACCGCCGGCGTGGGGTCCTCGGCGGCCGGCCCGGCCTCCGGGTTGGCGCCCACAAAATCCAGCTTCACCGCCCAACGTTGCGCCCTCGACGCCGCCGGCCGCTCCCAGGAAGTCAGCAGCGCACGGGGCGTTGGGGCTCCTTGCGCCCTGCCATCCGTCAGAGCGAACGTCACGCCCGAGGCGGTGAAGTACACGGCCTTGTCGCAGCCGCCGTTTACCGACCAGTCGGCGATGGCGCCGTTGTCAAACGGCCGCTGCCAGATCGGGGCGCCGCGGAAGGTTACGCCGGACATCATGGCCTCCAGCATGAAGGGGTTTCGGGCATTGAGCGGAAGCTGGGTGACTTGCGTCTGGTTGACGACGCCGCCGCACGTTGGGAACGGCGGAGCTCCTGGAATCGTAAACGCAACCCGGACGATTCCGGGACGGCATTCGCCGCCCAGGCTCGACAACTTCTGGCGGGATCAAACGAGGGAAGTGGACTTCGTCATCGATCGCGGGGGCAGTTTCGAGCTTTACGGGGCGAAATGGACCGAACACCCCTCACCCGCCGATGCTTCGAACCTCGCCGATCTGAGCTGTCCTGGCGCAGCAGTCGCTCTGCAGTACCAATCACCAGATTACCAAATGAACTTCACCCCCAACTGCACGTGGCGCGGGAACGTCGTTGACCCGAACCCCACTGTCGCCTTATTGATGTTGCCGAAGTTGGTGTCCTCGGGGTTGGTGTTGAAGTTGGCCGCGTAGAACAGGTACGTGTTGGTGACGTTGAAGGCCTCCGCGCGGAACTGGATCTTGGTGTTCTCGGTGATCTGGGTGGTCTTGTTCACCGAGATGTCGAACAGCGGCCGCGCGTGCAGGCGCAGGCGTCCGTCCCGGAACGGGGTGAAGCGCGGGGAAAAGCGCGGCGAGATGAGGAAGTTGGGTTCCGTGCAGCCGTAGGCCGTGCTGAAGGGCTGCGTGGTGATGCTGCCGTTGTCGTTCCAGCGCTGCACGCAGGGCCGCACGCCGTAGACCCGGGGCTTAGACCAGTCGATCTCGGGCAGCCTAGCCTCTTTCAGATAAAGCACGTTGCCAGGCAGATCCCAGGGCCGGCCGGACTGGTAGATGGTGAAAGTGGTGGCCTCCCAACCGCCGATGAGCCGGCTCCACACCCCGTGGGTGGTGTTGCCCCAACGCTTGCCCCGCCCGAACGGGAACTGGTAGATGACGGCAGCGGTGAAGCGGTGCGGGCGATCCCACTGCGTGAGGCCCTGCTGCTGCACCTTGTTCTGAGTGTCCAGGAACCCCTCCCGGCGCACCTGCTTGGACAGCGTATAGGTGCCCAGGAAGTTGAGGCTGGCCTTGGTGCGAGTCTCGAAGACCACCTGCAGGGAGTTGTACCACATCTGGCCGTCGTTGCGGGTCACTTCGGTGAGCCCGGTAAAGTGCGGACGCGGCCGGGCGAGCTGCGTGCGCGACAGCGTGGGGTTGGTGAAGTGGGTGGTGCCGCGGTAAGGCTCCTGGTTCTGGAACGGGTTGGGAATCAGCTCGTCGCAGAAGAAGGGGCTGCCGCCCTCCATGAGGTTGCACCGGCTTCGGAAGGCCGCGCTGATCTCGTTGAAACCCAGCCCCTCCTGCATGTTGTGGGTGCGGCTGCCCACGTAGCTGATCTCGATCTTCGAGTTGTTGGGCAGCTCGTACTGCACGCCGAAGGAGAACTGGTTCACGTAAGGAATGCCGAACTTGGGATTGACGAAGTTGAACCCGCGCCCGACGAAGGTCAGCAGGCCCAGCGAATTGCCCGGCGGCAGGATGATGCCGTCGGGGAAGGGGTTGTTGATGGTGTTGGGAATCGGCGTGCGGCCGCTGTCGTTGGAGGAGATGTAGGGTGTGGACTGGCTGAAGCCGTTGGTCTGGAGGTAGTCGTTGTTGGGGTTCAGGTAGGTGCGACCCCATCCGGCGCGCACCACCAGCTTGCTGCCGAATTGGTAGGCCATGCCGATGCGCGGCTGGAAATTGTTTTGGTCCAGATCGGCCGCGGTGCGCGGCACACCGCCGATTCCGGCAAACAGCAGCCCCCCGCTCAACTGCGGCACGTTGGGAAACTGCGTGCGGTTCAGCAGCCGATCCACCGGGTTGACCACCGCCGGATCAAACGACCGGTTCATCCGGTCGTAGCGCTCGTTGGCCGACACGTTGAAGTCCCACCGCAGCCCCAGGTTCAGGGTCAGCCGGGGCGTGACTTTCCAGTCGTCCTGGAGGTAAGGCGCAAAGTACTTGTAGAGGTAGGTGGGGAACAGGTTGAAGTCCACCGTGCCGCCGGTGGGGGTGCCCAGCAGCCAGGTGGCGACGGAGTTGCCGCTGAGTGCGTCGCCGCGGTTGAATTCCCTCTGTGTGTAGTTGCGGTTGGCGCTGAACTGCAACGGGTTGCCGGCGTTCTGCGTCAGATACTGGATCCACCGCATGTCCACGCCGCCTTTGATGGAGTGACCGCGCCAGATCTTGGTGATGGTCGGGTGGGTGGAGAAGGTGTTGGTGTAGTTGAAACCGAAGTAGCGGCCCAGGTTGATGTAGCC
>Ga0247727_10011218_pt1 | contig 15694 bp, 16 predicted proteins | sample WisWelCaveWW1625_FD_202498 | JGI IMG/M metagenome (GOLD analysis project Ga0247727, IMG submission 202498) | Biofilm microbial communities from Wishing Well Cave, Virginia, United States - WW16-25 | ecosystem: Environmental > Aquatic > Deep subsurface > Groundwater > Cave microbial mat | place...
ACACCGCCGGCACACCGAGTCCGACCGCTTCCAGCCCAATGGTGGAGGATGCATAGAGGACCACGTCCGCCCACGCCAAATCTTCAGCAACGGGTCCCGTGGACACTTCATAGGCAAATCGGGTCCGGCCGTTCGGCCTAAGCTGCACCGCCTCCTGCAAGGCAATCGTAGGATGTGGCCTGATCCGTAGCATCCGGCCATCGTTGCCGCACAATCCCGTCCCCACGAATGCCTCATCGAGAAATGCCAGGGAGAGCACGTACTCGTTCAGATTGGTGGCCAGCGCCAGGAGAACCCGGACCACCCGCGCGGACCGGCGCGCGCGCAGTTTGATATCTCCGGTCCTCGGTTGCCGTAACGCACAACCGGCCTTCAGGAGTGCGGCTGGGTGATGGCCGTCTCGAATGAGCCACTCCCGCGTCACGTCCCCAAGCGTTACGATGGAGTCCGGGAGAGGTGTCTTTTTGACTTCATTGTTGGTCAAAAGAAAGTTAATGTGACTGGCCGTCACTGATGCATGTTGATAGCCAACCATACGTACCGTTGGCCGACCGGCGCGCATACCCAGCAGCAGCATTTTTTCCCATGCACGGTTCTCATAGGGATACCAGCAACGGGAAGCAGCCAGGCGCTCGGCCAGCCGGGTGGCGCAGTGATACACATATAAATTCCGAAAGACATCGCCGGAGGCGTGAGCTTCCCGGACGGCGTGCCGGACCAACTCATCCAGTGCAATTCCCCTGATTGCCAGCCGCGTCTCCCCGGTAACCTCCGTGCTGCGCCAGTGTACGAAGGCCCGTAGCGCGTCCCATCCGCAACGGAGGATCTCACCGGAGGCCAGCAGCGTGTCGAACGGAACTCGACTGTCTCGCGAGGCGCCAGACCGGAAGGCACGCGCTAACTCCAGAGCCTGCCCCTGGATAATGCCCGCCACCGCGACCGGCACGTTCCAGGCGGCCAGCCACTCGCTCAAGCTACCGAAATAGGTGTCCCGAAACCGCCCCTCTGCCGTGACCGAATGCGGATGGACCAGGGTGATAATCACCGCCGGTCGCTTGCCGGTCTCGCCCTGCGCGTGGTCCCACAGCCCGAGCCGGAACCTCGCCCACAGCGCGCGGACCATCAACAGCAGAATGGCCAACGGCGCCAGCCGGCTGATGAACCTTCTCACAGCCCAGCCCGGCCGTACGGCATTGACAACAGGCACCCCTTCCGTCTTGCCCCAGGCTTCTACTTGCGCGGCCAGCGATTCGCTCTCCGTCACGACTACTAGCGCGGCCTCTTTCTTGCGCGCAAGATCTACAATGAGGAGGAATACGAAGGCATCGCGGCACAGATCGGTGGAGATCGGGTTTTTCGTCGTGAAGGGCATCGCCCACCAGTCTCGCGAAGCCCGGTCTGCGTTGAGATGGCCCAGTGCCTCCGCATACGCGGTCTGAAACCAGGCCGATTGTTCCCGGAATAAGACCGCCCGCGGCAACTCATGGGATTGCCCGCGTCGTTGAAGATAGGCCCGAATGTTCAGGCTTGCGTGGGACTCGCGAAGGATCAGGTAGCGCAGCCGCTCGGTTGGAGATGGCAGGCAGGGCTTCAGCGAAGCCAAATCACGGCACAAGATGACTGACGTCATAACCCACGAGCAACCAGGTCGTGCAAGTGGATCATGCCCACCACCTTGTCCTGACGATCCAGGACTGGCAGTACCAGGAACGGTTTGTCCCGTTTCTCCATGATCTCAAGCGCCCGGATCGCCTTTTCGTCCGCGTAAACGAAGGTCGGCTTCGGATTCATGATTTCGGTGATGTGCATGCGCAGAATGTCGCCGCCCTTCTCCAGTGTGCGCCGGATGTCATAATCGGTGACCAGTCCCAGCAGATGGTGTTGGCTGTCGACGATCGACACGGCCCCGGCGCACTTGCTCGTAATTTCGCACAGCATGTTCCGGACGCTGTCGTTCACAGGCACAATTGGATTCGTGTCTCTCGAACGCATGATGTCAGCAACCGTCAGCAGTAGCCGCTTTCCAAGTTGCCCTCCCGGATGATACAGAGCAAAATCCTCCGGCTGGAATTTTCTAAGCTTCATCAGCGCCATAGCCAGCGCATCCCCGACTGCCAGCGCAGCGGTCGTGCTGCACGTAGGAGCCATATTCAGAGGGCACGCTTCTTCTTCGATCGGTGTCACAAGCACGATGTCTGCCTGTTTGGCCAGCGTCGAGTCGGTTCTGACCGTGATGGCAATGATCCGTGCGCCGATCTGTCGGATCGCTGGCAGCAAACCGGTCAACTCGTCACTTTCTCCTGATTTACTGAGGGCAATGATGACGTCGTTCTTATGGGCAATCCCGATATCGCCGTGAAGTCCCTCGGCCGGATGGAGAAACATGGCCGGCGTGCCCGTGGACACCATCGTCGCGGCAATTTTCTGCGCAATGATTCCGGACTTGCCCATGCCGGTCACGATCACCTTGCCGGTGCAGGCATAAATGAGGCGAACTGCCTGCTCGTAGGCAGGGCCGACGCACTCGCGGAGGCGCACCAGCGTACGGCCTTCAAGTTCCAGGACACGGATGATTTCAGACAGAATGTTCATATAGTGGCCTATAGTGCGATAAATCAAGCATGGACAATTATGGGACTCCACTTACGACATATGGACTGATTGTCCATTTGAATCACAGCAAGACGATGTCGAATAGGACCATCTGGGCTATCTAAGGAAGGGGAACGGAAGGGTAAGACCATGCACTTCTGCGCAGCACGCAATCAGCATCTTGAGTAGAAATTCTCATCGCCACGGCCCCAATGCGACTTATACCGCTTGAAACATCTCAGAGCGTCCCTGAACCACCGCAGAAGGTCCCTGAAGGTATGGACGTGGCTCCATGGCCTATTCAACTGAGCGCTACGATCCATGATGTATTGACGTACCTTATCGGCATTAAGCATTGAAGCTATTCGCGGTACGGAAATGGTTTCCAAGGCAAAATCGTGCAAGTCATACAAAAGCGATATCAATATAAGAGCTTCCGCCTGATGGGAATCCTTGGGCATCCATGGCAGTTGAGGATTGAGCGGATCTTTCAGATACAACGCGTCGCCGAACACCAGTTGACCAGCGCTTAAATGAGGACGATGTTCATAATTTTGTCTGACCCATTCCACACGTCTAAGTTTGAATAGCGTAAAGCCACATTCAGATAGAAACGAGTCTACCTCAAGAAATAGTGGTTGAGACTCGTATAATCTTGCGAATTCAATTTCCACCTCGACGGCAACAACTTGATTCCGCAACGTCTCTCTTGCCCCATGAAGAATATCGAGTTCAGAACCCTGCGTATCGATTTTCATGAAGTCTATGTTGTTCGGTAAGCGCACCTTCTGGTCCTTTAGGAGCCCATCAAATTCTCGAACAGGAATGCGCAGCGTGTCTACCACATCGTAGCGACAGGCGTCTGGGAACCGATCGAGAAAGGACCGATTGGGCTGATACACTGAGCTGACGCCCCTTGAGCGGCACAGGTTAAGTATCTGCTGACCGTCTGCTCTTCCGAGCCCAAACGGGAGAAACGTCAAAGAACGATATGACGTATCTTTGCGAAGACGTTTGTTAAGCTGCTCACATTCATCGACGTCTGGCTCAAATCCTACTGCTTCGATGAAGGACGCTGCTTCCTTGAACATGTGGTGTAGGCCATCCCTGGAGCCGACATCGATAACACCGAAACCTGTTTGCTGAAGAGCTTTAAAGACATCTTGGACCGTCGTGCGAAAATTCATAATTTCGTCTAGCCAATCTGAAGAAAGAAAAAAATATGGCAGCGCTCTCCCCTTAACAACAGTCGGTGTCTTTGCACTATATCAGTACGGATCGATGAAGGCTCTAGAGAGGCTTGCGATTACCACGCCTGGCAAGGAGGCTCAACGCCCTGCTGACCAAACTGAGTTGAAGGTTTTCGGACATTACCTCTTCTCTAAAGATGCAAGGACCAGTTCCATCGCCTTTTTCAATTATCAAAGCGGATTCGGCTGTCATCGTTTCCTTGTAATAGCAATCCTTGGGCAAATATCGTTCGTGCTGCCCTCCCAGGACCATGTAATGCTTAACCAAGTGCACGACCCTCGGTCGAGGCAAGAATTGTTCGATCTCTTTAAGAAGCTCTTGGCTATTGAATACGATATAGGGTACCCAGAAACCGGCATGGAACTGGCAGGATCGCGTGGGGTTCCGAACCGTTTCGCCTACGTCTCTGGTCCGAACACGCATCACCAGCAGGTTTTGGGTCATATCATAGAGCTGCCGAATGAAACCGACCGGATCTGGCTGATGGTGAGCCACATCCCGACAGAAGAGGATATCAGGATTCAGATGGCTCACTGCCTTTAAACACACATCCGTCTCAATAAACAGGCCTTCGGCAGGGTATTTCTGACATGCACGCTCAAGCGCTGGCCTGGAAATATCGCATCCTGTATAGGTGAGTCGTGGATGACGGAGTTTCAGGTAACGATACATCTCGCCCGTAGCGCACCCAACTTCGAGAAGGCGTGTCTGACCAGTCCGCCGATCCAGCGCCTCATTCAACAGCTGTATCTCGTTGAATCGTTCATATGACCGACGCAACAAGAATCCTGGGAGGCCGCTCAGTGCGTCAAAGTGGACTGCATGTGCCTGGTCTGCCCAAGCCTTATGGGATCCGGTCATACTCTTCTCTGTGTTCATTTGCATCGATGAAAGATGTAGTTTTGCGACCGAAGCCCATTCAACTGCTCAACCCAATCGCTTTTTTTCTTCAAGATATACCCCAGTCCCGTTAATTTCTCCACCGCCCAAGAAATGTCGTCACTCTCCTTAAACATCACCTCAACAAGGATGGACCGAAGTTTGCCAGACGTGAGCACGACCGTCCCCGCACTAAGAATCTTCTCTTCCAATCCATCTACATCAAGTTTGAGAATGGACGGCTGCGGCAGTCCGTATTTTCCCACGAGGGCATCCAGTGTGACTGATAAGTTTCCTTGCTTCAAGATCACTGACTCAGAATCTTTTCGCCAACAACTTGACGCTCCCAAGGAATGTTTGGCAGACCCTGGCTGCAACTCGTACACGTAAAACAGCTCAAAAGCTTCCTGATCAGAAAGAGGAAAACCGCACGGGGCGACGTTCGTGAGACCATTCAAGAGGATATTTGCGCAGAGTTTAGAAAAGTTCTGGGACTCAGGTTCGAATGCGTATACCTGACATGCGGGTCGAAGTTTGGCAGCGTAGATCGAATACAGTCCAATGTTCGCACCGATGTCGTAGAATACATCGTTGTCTTTTATGTTCTGACGAAGCCACTCTATAGTCTCTGGCTCTTTGGTTGCATAGGTCTCCGCTCTATACTGCTCTATCTCAGAGGAAACACCAACTATTATGCTCTGCCCACCAACTTGACAATGAGCCACTGTTTTAAATAGGCGAGCGGAAGCCCGTAACATTGACCTTGACTGCCTGTACCAGGATTTTACAAACCCAGGCACTAGATGTCTGACCCACAGAAACACGATCTTTCTCACACCCGTGTCCTACTGGATCAGCAGTGCATGACCGAGATGGCGCCGGAGGCGAATTCCTTGAACACCAGCGGGCGGCTCCATGGAGTGGCCATGCCCTCGACTCGCAGACGAAGCTCGACCGGCGCAAGCCCGGCCGTGTTGGCCGGCGTCAGCTCGAACCGATGGACGCCGTTCGGTTGGATCACAGCTTTCCATTCCAGACTGTGGTCAGCCGTATCCTCCACGACCAATCGGATGTGCTTTGGACGGGAGACGCGATTGAGCATGATGACGTTGAACCGTTCATACTCGGCAATGTTGACGGGAATCTCCGGCGCCCATTGATACTCACGCACGGCCGGATACCATCGGCCCGGTTCAGGTCGCCCGGCCTGATAGATGAAGGTTTTATCCACGCCGTGCACAAAGGTCGGCTGGCCAACTTGATTCACATAGCCGATATAAAATCGGTCCCAGAAATAGAACGGCTGAGCGTCGCCGAGCGTTTCCTTCACCTTTGTCGGAACCGCGATGTCGCAGACCAATGTCCCGAACTGCGGGACGGCCGATGGCGGAAGGTTGAACTCCCCCAAGACGCGCGACAGCCTCAGCTTCAGACTGCCCAAGTGGCACAGGGGGAACTCCTTGCGGCCCAGCACGCCGCCGCGATGGTCAAACACGGTCAGCGATCCTGACGTTGCCGTATCCAGCGCAGGATAAAAGACACTGAAGTAATTTTGGATCGGCAGGAGCGTGTCCAGTCTGCCATCGGACACCCAGTAATAGAGATCCTGGACCGCTCCGATTCCGCGGAGGCCGACATGCGCGGGATGGGAACTTTTCAGCAGCCAGCGCCGCGCAAAAGACTTGACCGACCGGGGCATGTAGCTGGCCACCGTCATGGCCGCTTCATCCACCCACATGAGAGTTCTCCTGTTTCGAATCACTACCCGCACCCCGCCAGGCTGCGATCGCCATCCCCTTCAACCGGTTCTTATCCTTGTCGTTAGAGGGCATGAGAAAGGCCTGCGCCGGATGGGTATGCTCCACCGTGACGCCTCCGAGGCTCGGCATCGCGTTGATGATCAACGGAGCCAGCGCAGCATCATCGCTGTATGCGACAAAGGTGAAGGTGGCCAGTCCGTCTGCGGGGTCCATCGCCTGCCGGATTATCTCGGGAGCGATCTCACGGCCCAGATCAAGTACCTTGACGGTGAAGGCCGGCATGGTGATGGTCCGGTCCAGTACCTGGCGACCGGATTGGTCGAACACAAAATAGCGATACCGGGAAGAGGCAGCATACCGTGAATCCATTGAATAATGGATCGGCACGGCATACGTGCGGACCGTCGAGGACAAAACGATCTTGGAGGTGAACGTCAAGGTCGTCGAAGGAGGCGCGCCGGGCTTCCGGACATTCAGTCGCGGCGGCGTTTCGTAAATGACACTGCCGTTCCCTCGCCCCGGATAGCTGTACTGAATGAGCGAGCGCCACATGGAGTAGTCCGGCTCCTGTTCCATCTCCAGCGGCTCATCCACTGAACGCACCTGCGAGGCCAGCCTGGCCGGGACACGGTGGACCACCACCAGATGATCCTCCGATGACACGAACCGTCGTACGAGCTCCGAGAGGGGAAAGAGCCGGCGGCGGTGCGGCGGAATCTCGCCCAACTCTTTGCGCTCGAGCCATTTGCCGTCCGGACCATACAAGCTCAGGTAGGCCATGAAGGGCTCCGAGGGACGCCGCCCTACGACCGGATCATCCGAGCTCAGCCCCACGTTCAACTCCAAGCCAAGTGAATTGAGCACGGGCACCGGCGTTGAGATGAGGTTCAGAAGGCTGGTCTGCATGGTCTACGAACGATTGGTTGGCTCAGGCATGAGCCCGCTGCGATAACGCTCGTTGACGTTTTCCGGACTGATTTCCTTGTCCGCGACGAGATCGTACAGGTCTGTGTTGGAGAGCCGGACCGCGACTTCAGGCGGCAGGTTGTGTCGGTTGGTATAAACCAGCGCGTCCGCGTGGGGAAGGAGCTGATCGCACTGATCGCAGTACGGGAACAGACGGAATTGTTTGGTCTGGTGCGCCCAACGGAGGAGACGGTACTTCTCGTCGTTGAGGATCTCCAGCACCGGCCGTTCGAACGCATTGCCCAGAATGATCTGGTTGTTGTAGTCGTAGCAGCAGGGAATCACTTCCCCGTTCCACTGAATTTGCAGCGGCCCGTTTTCAGGACGGCCACAAGACGTTTTGACTTCCACTGCCTGGTGCCGCTCACGATAACTTCGTCCATCCCCGAAGTTGTGCGGTTTCCAGATTTCGATGGCATCCGCTTTCGGCTCCCAGTAGGCCCGGAACTCGTCCACGTCCGACTCGTTCTCCTTCATCACGAGGTAGGACAGCTCCAGCTTGGGCTTCTTCAGCCCTCGCAGCGCCCGCTCCTCCAGAAAGCCCAGGAGATTGCTCGTCGCCACGTGATAATCCAGTCGCTCCATGACGACATTGTACGTCTCCGGCCGCATCCCGTAGAAACTCACCCGCATCTCGTCCAACCCAGCCTCGATCAGGCTCTTGGCGCGCGCCCGGGTAATCAGCGAGCCGTTCGTAATGATGTAGGTGTTCATGTTTTTTGACTTGGCATAGGCGATTTTCTGTTCAAGCGTCCGGTCAATCAGCGGCTCACCAAACCCTGTCAGCACGACTTTCTTCGCGCCGAGCGCGACCACTTCGTCAATACTGCGTTTGTATTGCTTCAGATCCATGATCCCGTGCGGCCGCGCATCCTCGTGCTTGTCTCGCGGACACATAATACAGATTGCGTTGCAGTGATCAGTCACCTCATAGCGCACTTCAGGATGGCGGAGAGTCTCAATCAGCTGATCGTTCTCTGTTTTACGGCGCAGGTCAGCACGGTCGAAGCCAGACCAGGCCATGCTGCCGTCATCCAGCAATTCCGGCTGCCCGACCATCTTAAGTTGCCTATCACCATTTCCAGCCATGAATTTCTCCTTGCTTCGCTAAATGCGACTGCCTACCGATTCACGGATGATCGTGGCGACCTCTCGCGAACCGGCCGGCTTGGCGCCGTACCACCGACCAAAATTGTCGCGCACGCGCGCACGCGCAGACTCGTTAAACAGAGCGGTATCCAGCACATTGGCAAGCTCGCTGTCCGATCCTGCGACAAAAGCACAGTCTCGTGCCACCCAGGGCACGGTCTCATAACCCTTATGCATGCGCAGATAGGTTTTCCCTAAATCGTTAAACAGGACGAACAGCGCCGGTGTGCCCAGATAGCCGGCTTCGACCCCGACTGAAGAAAATTGCGTTATGACAAGATCCGCGGCGCAACAGAGTCCGACCGTCTCCCGTTCATGCGTCACGTCCACAACATTCCGGATTGCTGCAAGTAACGGCGTGTACGCACCCTCATGATACGCTCGCTCGCGCGGATGCGCCTTGAACAACAGCGTGGCGCCGGTCTTGGCCAGATACGAAACGAGACGGGCCAGCGCTTCATAGGAGCGGGCCACTTCCGGCTGCCCTGCCCAGAGCACGACCCGGGCCTCTCCAAGTCCAAGCCGTGAACGTGTCGTGGCTCGCAGCGCCTCCCGGTCAATCGCACGAACCCCATCATACCGCGGATTACAGACACAGTGCACGAGGCCCGGCGAAACATCGTGGGATGCGTGCACGTCCCGCATCATCTCGTCTTCGACAAACAGTCCATCCAGCCTGGCGCCGGGACGATGCCTGTAATTTCCAGGGAAATCCTCAATAACAAAGAGGGGAATTCCCTCGTGAGCCGCTGCCAGAGAAACCTGTTCCTCGATGTTGCCCGGCAGCAACCCCTCCGAGGTGCTGCAGATAATAGCTTGGACTCCGTGTGCTTTCAAGAACCGGTCCAGAGTTCCGCTGTCTCCACAGACCCGCTGGCTATCCCAGAAAACAAGCCCGGATGCCTGCCGCGCATCCCGGGACACACCCTCGACGAAAAACAGCGAATACCCGTTGCCAAATTCCTCCGCCAGCGGCGCAATGGAAAGATAGGGCCCAAGATGCACTGCGACGAACAGAACCGGCCCTTCCATTGCTACGGTCAATCCAGGAACAATGTTGTCATCACGCCTCCTCGGCGTCCCAGCCATCTAAAGGTGTGCCACCTTCAATTGGAAATTGACATGAGAGCAAAGCCAGGCCTTCAGCTGCTCCGGCCCCGAGATGATGGGGATCCCATGGGCAGCCCTGTCATCGCTCTGCAGTTGACCGGTGGGATCATAATACACGGAGGGCTTGCCCATCTCCCTAGCGATCAACGCCGTCGAAGTAAACGGCATCGAAATTACGGCGCAACTCGCCTCGATGACCCGCAAGGCGGAGATATCCGGATCGACCAGTACAATGTCCCCTCGCTTGGATAGCCTGTCCGTAAAATGCCGGTATTGCGGATGGGCAATGGTGCCGATTTTTCGTTTACGCTTCCACAACATCACTGCATCCATCTGATGCGTGGCATCAGCAATGTGCGTCAGAAATCTTATGCTAATGGCAGGGACGTAGAATTCGTAATCGGCGCCCAATAAGCAATATCGGGATGGTCTGTGAGGCGTGATATCGAACACTGCCACTCCGGGCTTGCCCGTTTGTGGCATCTCGACGGCGCTGCTCTGGAACCAGATCGGGCCGACGACACTTATGTGCGCGCCCTGGCCGACGGCACGGCGGACAAAATCCGCTTGATACTCATCCCATACCAGATAACGAGGCCAGTTCATGGCCTGCCAGCCGAACGTGAATTTGGGGTATCCATCAATTCGTTTAAACGATTCGGAATTGGTTGAGTAGAAATAAAAGATTATCCGTGAGCCATGCTTTTCCGCTTCGTACGTCCAGAGTGGCCGGTAGATTGGGTCCGAGTTGTGGAAAAGGTAGTCCCGGGCCAAACTGCCGGGCTCCTGCATGCGTACCGTTGCAGCCAAAGAGGTTTCGCCAAGCATAAGCGCATGCCACCAACGGCCACGCAAAAGATCGAAAATTGCGAGTGCGCTTGACGCAATACCCCACCCGATGAAGCGCACCAATGCGCCAATCTTGGTCAATGGCGTGACCGCTGATGGCAACGGGATCACGGGCACGCCTTCAACAGCGCCGGGCGCGACACCTCGGACACTGTGGCACAGCGCATCGAGTTCCCCCGCTCGCCCGGACCATTGTTGATACCAGGTCAGAATGTCGTGGCTGCGTCCGTCATTGCAAGGCTGGGGCAGGTTGCCAGCGGCAAGTGTGCCAAAATACGCAAACCTTCCCAAAGCTCGAAACGAAGGACGAACGATTTCCTTGACGCTGCCAGCAAGTTGTCTTGCGATGACCACCATTCCGTACACGAGGAGCAAGGCAACAAAACCGTTCCACGCTAATGCCGATCGGATATTTGCAACCTTGAAACCGTGCTGCTCGATAACGTTCCGCCATTCAGGAGGCAGAGGGTGAATCACATCGGAACCTGGCTTCCCGAGCGCATAGAGCAGTGCTCTGTTGAGATTCAGCCTGCCCGCACGGACCAGCAGATATTGCCGGACGATAAGTTCCGCATCCCTTACGCCGGCGCCAAAAACATGCTTGGCAGCACGGTGCGCGCATTGGTTCAACCTGGTGGTTGCTAAGGACTCTTTGACAGCTGTAAATTTGCCAAGTTGGTTCGACACTTTCAGGAACCGATAGCCCCGCATCCTGCGCTTCAGACGTCGGCGCCCCCTGCGCTGCAGCAAATCAGTAATCCAAGGTATTTTCATGCGAAACTTGAAATGTGCTCAAAACCTGGAGAGCTGATGACGGAACTACTCTTCGTGACTTTCAAGACACCAGACCATGGTGAGTGCCCCGGGCATGGGCTTCTGAACATGGGGAGTATCGGCCAGGACAAACCCAACCTTCTCGTACGCCTTTACGGCCGCGAGATTGTCCCTGCTGACGCCCAGCACAATCTGCCTGATATTGCGGTGCTCTTTGAGCCACCCTGCGCTTGCATTGAGCACCTCCACCGCCACCCCCTTGCTCCGGTAGGCGGGGTCCCCGATTAACATGCCCATGACGGCATAGCCCAAGCCGGAGTTCACCGGTTCATATTTGATATTTCCAATGTGCAGTCCGGAGGCCTTGTCGAAGATACCGAGGAAAAGAATGTCGCCTCGTCCAATTCGCTCACGCACATATTGCCTGAGGTCAGAGAGTTCCCGCACTGCCGCCACAGTAGCGATAAACTTCCCGGATTCCGGATCGCTCAGCCAACCGAGATATCTTTGCGTGACATCCTCTTCGGTCAGCTCACGTAACAGGAATCGTTCGGTAGTGATTTCGACCGTGGCCATCATGACAATTTCGTTTTTCGAACTTCTACCGCATCCGTTAAGACTCACGCGCCGTTACCAGCAGCAACGCTGCAATCTCGCGCAGCAATTCACCGTTTGCAACGGCGTCCTCTACCCTCAAAGCAATCGAATCAAACGCTTTAACGCTTTGCACACCGAGGAAGCGCAAATTTCTGATGCGTCGTTGATCAATAGATTTGCATCCTATGACGAATATTTCGCTATTCAATCCGACGAACCAATTCGAAGGCTTCGGCGCATTCCCGTCCGACAACAGTTCCCCACCTTTTCGCAATCACTCTCAGCCCTTCAGGTGAACGAGGATGAGGGAAAACCCTCGCTTCTCCTTCATATTCAGCTAGTGCTTTGATTTTTGTCTCAATAGTGTTTGTGACATCGATAAACACGCTCGGCTTAAACATCGGTAACAACTGCTGAAAGGCCCACTCCGTAGAAGACGGCACCTCGAAGAAGAGGAGTTCCCTGACAGGGCAGCCGGGAACGGTGCGGGTGGCAGTGAGCACGGCGCGGGAAGTAATACTGTGATCGATATTGAGGTCCCCACCGTGGTGGGTATAGACCACTTGCGGTTGGAGACGCGTGATCAACGCTTCGATAATCTTGATCGCATCCAGCAACGGCACGGTATCGAAACGGTTGTCCGGCAGATCGTGCAGGAACAAATCCTTCGCGCCCAGCAGAGCCGCCGCCCGGCGGCTGCAGTCCTGCAGGGCCTTCACCTCCGCCGGATTCCCCTCTTCCCTCCGTGCGTGGCGTGCGGTGATTCCCTCTCCCAGAATCGCGATGTAGACCTCGCGCCCCTCGCGGGCCAGCCGGGCGATGGTCGCGCCACAGCCGAGAACTTCATCATCGGGATGGGCGGCAACAACCAGCACCCGCTCAGACATGGCGTTTCGCCGCCCCCTGCGGCACCGAAATCCGGTCCTGTTCCTTCATCAACACCTCCAGGCTTCGCGGCCCGCAATTGAACAGCAGATCGACGACGGACATCGAAAGCTCGCATACCCGCCCCTTGCCCTGGGGGTATTCAGGATGGCGATAATTCTGATAGGCGACTGCAATGCCGGCTCGCTCAAACAGCTCTTCGCGGAGATAGTTCCTCCCGAGCGCGCCGGACAGGTAAAGATCGGCGTTTGATTTCTGGCAGAGGTCAAGCACCACCTCGTCCTTGGCCCCTTGCGTGTTCATGTCGGAACTGAACAGCAGTGTCGTCGTGATGCCCAACGCCCGCAGCAGATAGGCGGTCGTGTCGCGCAGCAGATCGGAGAGCAGATTCCATTCGCGTTCATAGATGCCCTCGAAATACGCGGCATGTTCCTCGAAATGAGGAGCGCGCCGGTAGCTCTGGCAAAGCGTCTTCCAGTGTTTGGTCCGCCAGTCCGCCGAGTTGTCGATCTCTACCGACCGGATGGCGAGATCGCCGAACCGTCCCTTCGTCCTGAGGGGGACCGTAAGCCAGCACCATCCCTCGGAAGTCCGTATCCTGTTCCGATTGGTGAAGCTGTTCTTCTCGAACTGTACATGATCGAGCACGACATGCACGTCACTGGCGGCGATGCGGTGGAAATAGCCCAACCATGGAAGATAGGCCGGTTGATTGACGGAAACGATCATCCTCGCTCGGCGTCCCGATACAGGTAAATTGTGAAGTCCTGCGGCATATAGTCGTGCCGGAGGGTGACCCACGGCGTCAGCGTCCGGCAGAATTCGACCGTGGCGAACGGATCAGCCTGGAATTCTCCCGGTTCCTTCCGGTCGGCCCATGCACTTAACGCATTGAACGCGACGCCTTTTGTGCAGGCGGCGAACATCGCCGCGACGGTCTTCTTCATTAAGTCGAGGTCGCTGAACGTGAATAAACCGCTGCCTACGACATAGTCGGCGGTCCACGACGCCCCTGCCTCTAGGATGTCCCCCTCCTCGAACCGCCAATCAGAAGACCGCTTGCGGGCATTCGTCACCATCTCGGGCAGGACATCAATGCCAAGATACCGACCCTGAAAACCATGCGCCGTGAGGTGCTCGACGAGATGGCCAACACCACATCCCACATCCAAAATCGAGGCCCGCAGGTAGTCCCCGACTTCCAGCAATACGCGGAACCGCAGGTCCTGCCCATGGGATGATCCCCAATCGACCGCGCGGAAGGTCGGTCCGTGCCGGTGGAGTAACGGCAAATAGTGCTCGCGCATCCGTTGTTGGTGCCGTTCGGCTGTTAATTTCTCGATCATGATCGGCGCAGGATCATCTCGCAATGGCCTGCCGGACAATCTGGGGCATGGCCGGTGTCAACAAAGCCCGCCTTGGCGAATGCCGACAAGGATGAGCGATTGTCGTCTCGGATATAGGCATGGATTGTCTCGATCGGCCACCGGGTAAAGCTCATCGAGCAGGCCTCCGACAGGGCCTGCACACCAAGCCCCCGACCTGTGAATTCGCACAAGAGATAGATCGTAACGACGGCCCGTTGCTCGCCGGTTCGGTCCAGTCGCACCGTGCCCGCACCGACACCGCTGTCGCATTCGATGATAAGAAGCAGGTGCTGAGTGTCCGCCAGCATGCGCTGAAACCATTCGCGGTGCTCATCCCAGGTGATGGGTTGCTGGCTGCTTCCCAGGGAAATAATCCAGGGATTATTGCGCCAGGCATACACTCGACGCATGTCATCAATGGTTGCAGCTCGAAGTTGAAATGTCTCTCTCTCCCTCATTTGAAATGTGCGTGCGAACCATTCCCCAGAACAGCGGATCGCTTCTTTAAGACAGCCACTACTTCTCGACAAACACAATCAGATGAAACCGATGGTCTGCATTGGGAAAGCTGGGTGATGGTTTCTGGACTTTCGCACGGCAACCCAGCTCGTTCCAGCATGCAATCAAGTCATCGGGGTCATACCACGACGCCTTCTCGTTCCTGGCGATGATTTCCATTTTTTGCTCTTGCGAGAGATGCGGCGCACTGCGCACTCCCTCCAGGTAGGAGCTCAGAAATTCCTTGCGATGACGGGCATCAGGAATTGCGCCGATCAGAATGCGTCCGCCGGGGCGCATCACGCGTCGAAGCTCGCGAAAGACCTTGCGCACCTCATCGGGCGCAACCAACTGGACGACTTCCAGCAAAAGCGCGCGCTCAAAGCTGCCATCAGATGCCGGAATCGCCGCGCCGTGTCCGGCTTCAACCCGTACGTTGGGACAGTCAGTCAGATTCTTCCGCGCAAGCGTGGCCAGCTCTTCCACCGGTTCGACGGCCAGCACGCTGCGGCAGCAAGAGCTCAACGCAATATCCAGCAGCCCGTTCGCGCACCCCACATCCAAGGCATCATGCTCGTGCCGCAAGTCCAGTAACGCGATTGTCTCTCTCACGACGTGCAGGAATCCGAGCGTGTGGAATTCCCTGCCCCGTCCGGCCTGTCCCAGCGGATCCGCCAGAGCCGCCTTCTTCCTGTATTGATCGATGAAAAACTGATCCGGCACTGCGTTGCGGTCTCCACCAACGCTCAGAACGGCATCCTCAGCACCGGGCACCGATGTGGGTATCGCCGATTATCTGCAGGAGTGAATTGATGATATCGTTCTTCGCGAACACCAAATCATCGGTGCGCACAAAACGTGGTTCGTCCTTCAGAGGCGCAGCTAATTTCTTTGAGGCTTCCCCGTACCCCACCTTGGGCATCCAGTACGAAGTGGGTACTTTGACCGTCAGGGTCTCCACAGGCCGGTCGGCACGGACAACCCCGTACCTTTGCACCTCCGCCCACGCCCGTTCGG
>Ga0247727_10011219_pt1 | contig 15692 bp, 14 predicted proteins | sample WisWelCaveWW1625_FD_202498 | JGI IMG/M metagenome (GOLD analysis project Ga0247727, IMG submission 202498) | Biofilm microbial communities from Wishing Well Cave, Virginia, United States - WW16-25 | ecosystem: Environmental > Aquatic > Deep subsurface > Groundwater > Cave microbial mat | place...
GTGCAAAATCGTCGCTTTGATTTGTTCCATTTGCGCTAATGAAGCGCCATATTCAAAACGATGCGCGGCCGTTTTAAAAAGCGACGGCGGCTCGCTCACACTTTCCGGCGCGGGCGGAATGGCCAAGCGCGCGACGCGCTGCACGTGCGCGACAAACGGCAAACTTTGCAACGCGGCAATTTCATCCGGCGTGGCGAAAATACTCACGGCATTCAACCAACGCAACGTAACAACCGGCGCGAACCCGCGGCTGGTGAGTTCATTGACATACGGTTGATAAACTTCGATATCCGTCTCGTCAACCAAAGCCTCTTTGGAAAGAACTTTGGCGCGACGTTCGAGCGCTTTGGTTGAGAGATTTTGTTTCGCTTCGTTTAAAAGGACGCTGCGTTTGCCCAAACTCAACGGGCCTTTATCGCGAAAAAATAGCCAATACTTTTGGCGTTCAGCGGCGACACTATTTTCAAAGAAAAAAGAGAGCAGTAAAATTGCTCCACCAGCCAGCAGCAGAAGACGTTTAGAGTTCATTGCGTTTGATCACCTTTACTTTGTTCATGACGACGGCGTTAACCGGCATTTGATTTTGATGCGCAGCGGCAACAATTTTATCCGCAACTTCCATACCTTCGATCACGCGTCCGAAAACCGTATATTGCCCATCCAACTGAGGCGCGGCCCCGACGCAAATAAAAAACTGACTCCCCGCGCTATTGGGGTCGCCGCGGCGCGCCATCGAAAGAATGCCGCGCTCGTGAGGAATATTATTGAACTCGGCAGGAATGGTGTAGCCCGGATCACCGGTGCCGTCATTTTGCGGATTGGCATCGCGCGACAGAATATCGCCGCCTTGAATGACGAACCCGGGAACGACGCGATGAAATTTGACGCCGTCATAAAAACCGTTGCTCGCCAAACGTTTGAAATTTTGGCAATGAATCGGCGCAGCCTTGGGATAAAACTCCAGCACGATGCGCCCCAAGTTGGTTTCGATGACCGCGACTTCATCTTCGGCCATATCCACCATCGGCGCGGCTTTGACTTTTTCAATCAAGGCTTTAATTTCTTCCGTCGTTAAAGGCTGCGAAGGCGGGACTGGTTGCTGACAACTCGACATGAAATTGGCTCCGATCAGTAATAAAATTAAAAAGTTTTTCCGCATGAGCATCTCCATGATTAGACAAAAAAACAATGGCAAAATTATTTAACCATTAATCAAAATAGAAAAAAGGCGGGGAAAAAGCAAGAGACAAAAAAGCCGGCTCGCTGGGGATGAGCGAAACCCGCTTGCGAGCTTGAAATTCTTCTGGCGGTGCAATTGCATCCCAAAAGTTGAAGCTTGTGGCCGTCGTATTTTGATTGGTTAGCAACATAAGCCGGACGGAGCCGGAACCAAAAAGAAAAGCGCACGCAAAGACGCAGAGACGCAAAGAATACGCAAAGAATACCTTGACTTCAGGCTCTCATTAAATAGACAAAATAATTTTATCTTGACAATGTTAAGTTGGCTTGAACAAAAGCCAAGACAGAAAAATGAATGACAGAAAAATGGAGCTTGACATTATGCCGGTGAAGTTGACGATAAAGAGGTGGCGCAGACCGCAAACATTTTTCTGTCCTCCATCTTTCTGTCTTCTGAATATTTTTGCGGGATCTCTGCGTGAATGCTTTTTAACGAAAAGCCAAAAAGTTGGAGACTTTTAAAAGTATGATGGAATCCTTATAAATACTGGACGAAATGACAGGCATCGGAAAAATCTTTGCTTTTTTTGCACAGATTTAACTACAATGGAAAATCGGAGTCGGACTTTTGTAGATAAAATTAAGGAAAAACAAAAGCCGGTTTGCAGATCTGCGAAACCGGCTTGCGAGTTTGAAATTTTTCTGGCGAAATAATTGCCAGCCTAAGAGTTGAAGCTCTGGCCGCGGTAGAAATCTTTAACTCCCGGTTCTACGCGTAAGCTTCTTGAGGTTCTAAGTAGGTGCTCCCCATAAAAACAGGCGGCTGGAGGAGATTGTCGACACGTTGCAGCAAGTCGTCAATCTCGATGCGGCGATTGACCCAGCCGTCGGCGCCGCGCTGCGCTAAAACTTCTCCGGTTTGCCCGTCTTCATCGCTGATGATGGTCAACACCGGAAGGCGGTTGTACTTGCGTTTGATTTTTTCCACCAATTTGCCCACGGTGCGACTGTTGTGGTTGAAACAGTTGTAATGCGCATCTAACAGCAACAAATGGGGTTTCTTGCGACGCAAGAGGCGCATGAGCGCAAGCTCGTTTTCCGCAATTTCGATCCGATAACGAGGACACAGTGCCAGATAGATTCGCATCTGGGACTCCAGATCCTCGTTGAGCATGACGATTCGGTTCATAGATGCAGCCCGAGTTTCTCCCTTCGACAACGAACCAATCGATCATGAAAGTCCCTTTTCGGCGACGGATTGGAGGAATTTAAAATGACCGCGGTAAAATTTCCGCACGTGATCTCACTTACAAAATTGCAATTTGAGATCATTGCGTCCTATGGGCATAGCCCAATCCCTGACGCAATTGCGTACAGCGCTCTCACGGCGGCTTCAGCTTTAAAAAAAATGAGGTGGCAAAACAGCCCCGACCCGGCGGGGCTAAGGTGTTTGACAACGAGGAAATAACTACGTTAATTTGTAGGGTCAATGACGAGGGCTTGCGGAAAAGTTGCCAAAAATGTAAGAGCCCTTGGGAAAGTTAGAAATTGCGACTGACCGGTCACTTAAAGTTGTTGAACTGATGAAATTTTACACACAAAAAGTGACCGGTCAGTGGCTTTTAAAGAGGCGTATTCAAAAAAGTCGGAAGCTCGGTTTCTTCTTCGCAAAAGCGATTAAAGAATTGCAAACAAAAATAAATGATCAACGCCGCAACGGCCAATAAAACGGGCTGCACGTGATTTTGCCCCCACCCTTGCCAGAACAGCCATGACGGCGCCAATTTTAAATTTTCGAAAAGCACCGCCAGCAAATTGTTGATCGCATGCACGATGGCGCTCGGAATGATGGAGTCGCTTTTCCACGCCATCCAGCCGAGCAAAACGCCGAGCGTGAAAATCTGGAGCAGCCACCAGAGCAAGCCGTGCGTCGCGGCAAATATGGCTGCCGTGATACAAATCGCGATGAGTGGTTGGTGATAACGCTCGAACGTATTTTGCACGAAGCCGCGAAACACGATTTCTTCAAAAATGCCCGGCAAGATCACCAGCGCGAGAAAGATTAAAATCCATTCGCTGGCGCTATTGGCGGTGAGCGCCAAAGCAAAACGCGCGCGATATTCTTCGGGAAACGGCAAAACGATATTGATCAGGCTATTCAGTTGGTGGGTGAGGAAGAACGCCGCCAATCCCAGCGCGAGACTCAAACCCATCACGCGTCGACTCACGAGGTTTAACCGAAAAATCACGCGAATATCATAGCGGCCATGGCGCAAATAGAGATAAGCCGGCAACGGCAGAATCGCGCCGCCGAAAAAGAGCAGCCATTTATTCGGCACTAAGCTGCCGCTGGCGGTCGTCATGAAAAAACCGATGATCGTATAGAGCAAAACCGTGCAGATAAAAACCCAAATCACGCTGCGCCGGGAAGGATATTTTTGGGGAAGCATGGGCAGGATCCTAGAGGCTTGAGGCTCGAGGCTCGATCCTCACTATCTTGATTTTTGGCATCAAGGATCAAACCTCCCGCCTGGAGTTACCGACTCATCTCCGCCAATAAAATCGCGGAGGCAATCGCAACATTGAGCGACTCGCCGCCGCCACGACGGGGAATCGAGACGCGATGCTGGACCATCGCGCCCAGCTCCGGGGAGATGCCTTCGACTTCGTCGCCGAGCAACAAAACTTTTTTGGGGGCGTAGCGCAAGACGGAATAGGGAAAATCACCGGATTGATCGGCGGCGTAAAGCACGGCGCTAAAATTTTGAAAGCGCCGCATGGTGCCGGCGAAATCAGCAATTTCAAAAATCGGCAGATGAAAAACCGCGCCCATGCTCGCGCGTACGACTTTGGGATTATACACTTCGACGCATTGCTTGCCGGCGATGACGCCGTCGACGCCGAGCCAATCCGCGGTGCGCAAGATCGTTCCCATATTTCCCGGATCGTGGAGCTTTTCAATGCCGATCCATAAACAACGCGGGACTTGCCGCACCATTTCAACGGGATCCTGCTCGGGGGTGCGTTTTTCAACGACGGCGATAATGCCCTGTGAATGCATGGTGTCGGAGAGGCCCACAAACACCTCGGTCGCCACTTCATCGAGGGAAATTTGGCGCTCTTCCGCGAGCTGCAAAGCCTGGCGGGCGCGCAACGATTGCAGGAAAGAGGTGCAATAAATTACGCGTTCGACGTGCCAGTTAGATTTAATGGCCTCCTCACACAGCCGGCCGCCCTCGGCAAGAAATCGATTCATTTCGAGCCGATATCTTTTTTGCGTTAGGCGGGCGATATCTCTGAGGTCATTTTTGCTCAGCATAAAACCATCAACTTGCGCTGCGATGAATGCTTTGCTGCAGAAAAGAAATTAACTCACCCAAAGCCACTTCGCTTTGTTGGCTGCTGGTCAAATCACGCACGGCGGCGTGCTGCGCTTGCAGCTCGTTGTCGCCGACGATAATGGCGAAACGAGCTTGTTGCCGGTTGGCTTCGCGCAATTGCGCTTTCAAGCCGCGGTTCAACAAATCCATTTCCACGGTCATGCCGAGCTGACGCAGTGCCTGTGAGGTTTTGACGGCCCAAACCACCGCGGCTTCGCCGAGCGGCGCGATAAAAATAATCGGCGCCGGTGTGGCGTTGGGTTGCCAGCCAATTTGTTCCAACACCATCAAGAGACGCTCCATACCCGCCGCGAAACCTACGGCCGGCGTCGGCTCGCCGCCCAATTCTTCCACGAGCAAATCATAACGGCCGCCGCCGCACAACGCATTCTGCGCGCCGAGCTGGTGGCTCACAATTTCATAGGCGGTGCGCGTGTAATAATCCAGCCCGCGCACGAGGCGGAAATCCACTTCGTATTTCATGCCGGCGGCTTCGAGCAGTTGCTGCACGCGAGAAAAATGCCGGCGGCAACCGTCACAGAGACCATCAACCAATTTCGGCGCTTCCGCGGTTTCCATTTGGCAGCCCGTTTCTTTGCAATCCAAAACGCGCAAAGGATTTTTCTCAAAGCGCTGCTGACAGGTTTTGCACAAGCGCTCAAAACGCGGGCGCAAATAGTCGCGGAGTTTTTCTTTGTACGGCTCACGGCAGATCGCATCACCAACGCTATTCAGTTTTACGATGAACTGCTCGAGTTGAAAAGCGCGATAAATCTCAATCGACAGGGCGATGGCTTCGACATCGGCGGCGGAATCGGGCGAGCCGAGAATTTCCGCGCCGAATTGATGAAATTGGCGCAGCCGCCCGGCTTGCGGATTTTCCTGGCGAAAAACCGGCGCGAGGTAATACAGTTTATTCACCGGCTGTTTTTTGCCGAGGTTGTTTTCAATAAACGCGCGCACGACGCCGGCGGTCAGCTCCGGACGCAGCGTTAAACTCTTTTCGCCGCGATCGGCAAACGTGTACATTTCTTTGGAAACAATGTCGGTCAATTGGCCGATGCCGCGGGCGAACAACTCGGTCTCTTCAAAAATCGGCGGGCGAATCTCGCTAAAACCGAAGCGCGCCATCACCTGGCGGAGCAACGCCTCGGCGGCCTGCCAGCGGCCGATTTCCTCCGGCAAAATATCGCGCGTGCCTTTGATCCGTTGAAATCGCATGGGTTTGTCGGTTTGCAGAGCGCAGAGGGCATAGCGCGAGGGCATGGTCTCGTTTCGCTATGCGCCATGCGCTTTGCTCTATGCCCTCCGCTCTCTGCGCCTTAATTCTCCAAATACTTTTCTTCTTCACGCACAATCGCGTTGAAGGCCTCTTTCGAGGTTTTGGCAGCCAGGAGTTGATCACGAAATTCCGGCTTGTGCATCAAGCGTGAGATGCGGCTGAGAGCTTTCAAATGCGGCCCGGTCTGATCGGGCGGGCCGACGAGCATCCAGATAATCCGCACCGGCCGGTCATCCATCGCTTGGAAGTCAATCGGTTTTTTGGCAATGCCCAGCGCGATCGTCATGATTGGCGCCGATTCACTTTTACCGTGTGGAATGGCAACTTCATCGCCGACGCCCGTGCTCATGACGGCTTCGCGATCCAACACCGCTTTGAGAACGTCGCTGCGATCTTTAATGCAGCGCGCCTGGAACAACAATTCCACCATCTCTTCAATCACCAGTTTTTTTTCCTGGCTCGTCAGATGAATTTTAATCAAATTTTCCGCAAGAATATCTTTCAACTTCATTTCAAAAAAACTCCTTAGAGGCGCAAACCGCTGGGCGCAGCCGGGCCGAATCGTCGAAGCTTTGTTAGTCTAAGTATTATTTTGCTGCGCGCGAACGCCAATCGACCTCATCCCTGAAAATTCCCCGATTGATCACCGTTCATCTGTCGCCAGAAAACATCCTCGGTGTTCCTCTCCTGTCAAAAAGGTAAAGATAACAATTTAGGGCAGCGCCGCCACAATTGCAAATAGTTTTTCTGTCACGGCGATGGTCGTTTTTTTCTTTCGGCAAACAAAAGCGCGATTCCCGCCGCCAGCGCACCCAGACTTATCCACAAGCCCAAAGTGAAAGATTTCGCTTGTGAACGAAATTCAACCTGATGTGTTCCGGCGGGCACGGCGACGGCGCGAAAACAATAGTTGGCGCGGTAGGTTTTAACCGGCTGGCCGTCGACATAAGCTTGCCATCCAATGGGATAGTCATTATCGCTCAAAACGAGAATTTGCGGCGCGGCGCTTTGGGTTTCGATTTCAATATGATGCAGCTCATACTTTTTAATTTGCACGCGCGCGGTGGAATCCGGTTGCGGCGCGCTCTCCGGCGTTTCGGCCAATAGCACGCGGCGATGCGGATCGAAGCCTTGTTCTTTTCCCGCACGCAAACGGGTCAACGCGGCTAAAGGTTCGTTTTGCACGTCAACTTCACCGACGAGATAGGCGCGGGGGAGCACTGTGGGATTTTCATAGATGCTCAACACCTGCGGGTTGTTGCCGGCATTCACTTGAAATTGTTGGCGCAACACCCAGGCGCTATCGGGTAAGTTTGCGAACGTAATAATATATTTGGCATTCAACAAATCAAGAATATGGTGCGGCGGAAACCCGGAGGCGGCTGGTTGTTGCAAGCCCATCGCCTCGCTAAAATCCTGGAAAAAACGCGGCTTGGCGGGATGATAGCCGCCGACGCTTTGCAGGCCCTGCGCCGACCAACGCAGCTCGCCGTATAATTCTCCCGCTGGAAAAATGCGGAATAGCGTCGTATCCGTTTTGAGAAATTCCGTGATCGCATCCGGCTGGAGATAATCCGGCTTCTCTTGCTGCGGATAGGTTTGACCGATTTTCGCATCGACGAGCCACAGATCGATGATCGTGAGCAGGACGATCACCGCCGCGGCAAAACTTGGCGCTAATTTTTTATTCAGCGCCAACGCCAGCATGGCAATGCCGCCGCTCAACATGAGAGCGACGATCCAAAAATCTTTGAACAACATGTCAAAGCGAAGTTGGTCCAGCTCCGTTTGATAATCCGACGGATATTGATCCGGATACAGCCCGCGCATGAACTCAAAAAAACCGCTGCGGAAAATGGTTAAGAGGAGTGCGAGACCCGCGATTGCCGCGAGGCCGATCCATAAACGCGATACGATTTTCGCTTGCGCCACCGACTCTTCTTTTGCAAGCGCCGAACGGGCGCGCGCCAAAATCGTCTCCAATCCCAGCCCGGCGAGAATTGCCACGAGACACTGCACCAAAATCAAAATCATTACCGGCACGCGGAATTTGTTGAAATAGGGCAGATAATTATAGAGGAGTTTATAAAAGGCGGCAAAGTGATGGCCGAAAGAAATCAACAGCGCCAAGAGCATCGCCAAGCCGGCGAAGACGGCAAACAGTCGTTGTTGGCCGCCGGCGCGAAAATGCAGCACCAACGCGGCCAGCGCAAATGCCAACACCAGAATGCCCATGTAATTCGGATAATCCGTGAACGGCATGTTGCCCCAATAGAACGGCTGCCCGCCGAATCCGTAAAACGACGGAATGAGAAACGTCATCATTTCGCCCGGAGAAAACGACCATTGCGTGGCATAGTCAAAACCGACGCCGGTATCTTTGACGCCGGTGGCAGTCTGCAACACCGAAGACGAGCCCCGAATCGAGAGCGGGGTATATTCTTGCAGCGGCAGATACATCACGGCAGCGAGCGCCGCGGCCAAAACCACAGCGCCGGCAAAACCGCCGAGGATCGGCAAAACTCTCTTTGTTTCTTTTTGCCGCATCGCATAGATGAGATGGCAGAGCACATAAAAGCCGACGAGCAATAAAATGTAATACGAAATTTGCACGTGGCCGCGCTGAAATTGAAAACCGAGAATGAGACCGGTTAAGCCTAAATTGCGCCAAGAAAATTTTTCCACGAGGCGATCCGCCGCCCACAACGCCCACGGCAGGTATGCGGAGGTCATCATTTGCGAGCCGTGCCCAAACGCTTGCATGGTGATGAGATACGGCGTGAACATAAACGCAATGCCGCCGAAGAGCGCAGGGAAAAAACCGGCGCCTTTGCGGCGCAGAAAAACGAAGACGCCCATCGCGGCGAGTATGTAGTGCAAAGCCGGCGAGAACATGGCCGGAAGCGTGAACAGGCGCGAGAGCGGCAGCAACAGCGTGCCGGGCATATAAATCAACGGCGCGTACATGAGGCTCGCGAAGCTGGGAATGCCGCAAAAAATATAGGGCGACCATTGCGGCATGGTCAATGTTTCCCAAAAGATTTTATCCAACGGCGCGGTCATGGCGCCGGCGGATTGCGCATCCGGCGAAACGTAAGTTTTGCCGCCGAAGAGGACGTTAAAAAAGAAAAGCATCGCCAGCAAAGCATAAATGCCGAGCGCCGTGCGCCTCGGATGTTGCGCAAACCAATTCGACCGGTCGCTCACCGGTTTTTGCGGCACCGCCATCGGACGGGTCGAACGTACTTTTTTAGCCATGTGAAGTTAATTCCCTTTTCAAATCTTTCATGCGCATCGAACTTAAGGCATGAACGGAGTCCACGCGTTCGTTGCATTTTACGTGATCAACCATGCAGATTAAAGAAAGGAAATTTTACAGATTATCCTGAACAAAGGCAAGTGTTTTCTTCGAAAAAAGCGCTTGCTTTTCAGAAACAAAACTCTAAATTTGAGTTGTTACGGAAGAGTTGTGAGCGGTGTGATGATCACAACGACGAAAGTAGTCGCTTCGGAAAAATGTCGCTTCGAAAAAAACGTTTTGCTTTTTAAGTGATATAACTTTAAATTATCGCTTTTTGGCGGGGGTCCATGAGTTACGAACCTGGCTCGAAGCTATTTGTTGATGATCAACACTATTGGAGATTCTTATGAATTCTCAGGAAATTCTTAAACAAATTACTGCCGCCTTTCAAACTATCATAAAAGAACGTAATCTTCACCCTACCCACCTAGACATTGAATCAACGATGTCAGGTACAGTCCATGTTTACATGACGGCGCCTGAATTTTCTGGCAAAGACAGCGCAGAACGAGACTTAATGATTTGGCCCGCTTTGGAAAAAAAACTTACAAACAGAGTTTTGTTTAAAATTTCGGTTTGTTTATTATTCGCCCCAGAAGAAGATCCCGAGTTTGAAAAGCTGCAAACCGCTTGACTGCGTTTGCCTTCAACGCCGCACCCGCGCCACGGATTTTTCCGCGCGTGTTTTTTTAAACTGCAGCCAGGTATGATAACGGGAGAGATTTTCGCGATATTGCGCCGAGAGAAAATCTTTGAGCCACCACCCCATCCGGATTTCCCGCCAAACGATTTTACAAGAAAAAAATATGCCGAGCCACAAACCTAAAATTCCCGCGAGCGCAAAGTAGCCGTTGACGCCGCTATAAACGGCGTAGGCAAACCAATAATCCAGCGTGTAACGCAACTGCGCGACTGCGTCTTCAGCCAACGGAATGCGGCCATCGGCATTCGACAGCTTGAGCGTTATTTTTTCTCCGGCAAGCAACATGCCGGCGTTGCGAATGAGCATTTCCCATTGCCCGACGATCTGCGAATAATTCGGCACGAAGCGCGATTGATAGAGAAACAACGGATCCGTAAATTCGCGTTGATAGGGATATTCGCCGATCTCGCGGTAGTACGTGCCGAAATAAATCGAAACGCCCGCCAACTGAATCAAAAATCCGCTTAAGAGCAATCCGAAAAAGCAATAGCGCGATTTTTTCAAGCCAGTTTTAAGCAACCCCCCAATCGGCAAAAGTAAAAAGGGAACGAGAGGCACTAAATAGCGCGGGCCCCAACTTCCTTCGCCGGCCCAAGATTTGAATTTGGCGTAAAACAATAAATTAACGATGAGCACAGCGCCAAAGAGAAACGCTTCGCGTCGATAGGGCCGCGTAAATTTGGGGAATGCGAAGAGGCCCATAATGGCCAATGGCGTAAACCAGAAAAATCCTTTGCCGGAGCTGAAGAGCATGCCGTGCAGCCCCACATAAAGCGGCGTGGAAAAGCCGGCGAGACTGGCTTCGCGGCCATAGCCGGTGGTAAAAATATTTCCGAACCGCGCGAAGTTGTAGGCTTGCGTGACCAGGCCAGCGAGCAAAATCGGAAAAACAAAATAAAATAGATGACGCCAAAATCGGTGTGGTGATTTTTCTCGTGACACCTTCACGAAATACCAACTCAACAAGGCGAGGTTCAAGATGAACGCGGCTTTAGTGAGAAGCCCCATGCCGCTGAAAATACCCGCCATGATCAACCCCCGCGACGAACCGGTTTGCGCGTAAACGAAAAGTCCGTAAAACGCGCCCAAGAAACACAGCGTCTGCAGCGGCTCGGTGAGAAATGATTTGGTATATGGAAAAAAATATGAGCTGACGCCGAAGCCCAAGGTCAGCCAGAAGGCCAGACGCCGCGAGTAACCCAAGCGGATACAGATCAGAAAGAAAATCAAACACGCGCCGGCGCTGATAAAAGCATTGGTCAACGAGACCAGGCCTTTGGCCGCCAACCCTTGCAAATTAGCGGGGGCGAGGGCCGCGGCGGCTTTACCGGCAATATAAAATGGAATCGCGACGAGCGATAAGCCGAGGCCGCTCCGCGCGTAAAGTTTGCCGTCACGACCGGGCGTCGTATTGCCGCCGGGCACGGAAACTTCCCCGCGTTCGACGAGGCTTTGTGTGACATAAAACATCGTCAAGCCGTCGCTCGAGGCAATGCCGCCGGTGCTCGTCAGGATGTAGATAAAAAGGAAAAAGAAAAAAACTCCCCACGCCAATTTCTTCGAAATACTCGTCGGAGGCGAAACCATAGCCTTGTTGTTCGTTCAAAGATGCGCGGTCTCAGGTATGCAAACTTGCGAAAATCCATCTCGCCCAAACGCCAATTTGAAAATATACCGGCAAAGTAAAACACTTGCGGAGTCTTCCGTTGGCAAAATACCACGGTTACTTTTTTATAAAGCAATCCGCAAATTTTGTCATAAAGCGCTTGCTTTTCTGCGGCAGAGTTTTAAATTGAAGCATTGGCATCTTTTTTTCAAGCCGTGAATGCAGTAGGTCAACGAGCGAAAATAACCAATGCGACAGGCAATTCGCGCGAGTGTTTACCGGCAGGCTGCCATTGCACGGTTAGCCGAAGCCGAATATCTCAAAAAAGAGCACCCAGCGGGAGCGATCTATCTTGGCGGCTATGTGATTGAGTGCATGTTGAAGTGGGCGATTTGCCAACGTCATGGAAAAATATATTTGGAAGACTTGCCGGATCAAAAATCGGCAGAGCGTGTGATTGGCGCCCGAGGCCACGATTTTGATTTTTTGCTCGATGTAAGCGGCCTCCGGCCGTTGCTCAAAAGAGACAACCAACTATATAGGAATTTTGGCCAGATGTCCTTCTGGAGTGTAAAGTTACGTTATAATCCTAAACTGGGTAATATTCGCTCTGCAGTCAGATTCTTGGCTAGTGTGAACGAATTGCGCGATTGGCTCGAAGGCATCTGTTGATTTAACCTCCAAGGAACACTTATTATGGAACCTCAAAAAATACTTGAAGCCGTTAATGCCGCTTTTCAAGCAATCATTCAAGAGCGCAACTTTCATCCCACGCGATTAGACATTGAATTAACTCTCTCCGAAACTATACATATTTATATGACAGCTCCAGAATTTTCTGGCAAAACCGATACGGAACGAGATTTACTGATATGGCCTGCTTTGGAAAAAAAACTTTCGAACAGGGTTCTAATGAATATTTCAGTTTGTGTGCTTTTAGCGCCCGAGGAAGAGGCCGAAACTGAAAAAATGGTGGCAGCCTGATTCAATTTTTATCGCTTTTCACAGACTTCCTTTATTAACCTCACCATTTGATTCGCCTTTTCCTGCCAATCATTGGCAGCGGCGAGCGCGCGGCGTTGTTCGCGGCGGCCATGCGTTTGCAGCAGGGCCTGATCAATTTGTTGCAAAAAACTTTGTGGATCGCTCGCGAGAAAAATTTCGTGCTGCAGCGCCACGACTTCCGGCGAGATATCGATGCTCACCACGGCCTTGCCGGCGGCGAGATATTCGTAGAGCTTGTTGGGATTCACCCCGCGCGTTAATTGGTTTTTGACGAATGGAATCAAACAAACATTCGCGGCGAAAATATACGCGGCAATCTCATCATGATTCACTTCGCCGAGATGCCAAACATTCGGCGCGGCCAAAAGACGCTGCAAGCGCGGACGCATCGCTGCGGCCACCGGCCCCACGAGCGCCAACGTTTTATCCTGATGGGTGGCCGCAATCCGCTCGAGCAAATCAAAATCAATCCATTCCGAGAGGGCGCCGAGATAAAGCAAAATCGGCCGCGGTATTTTTTGCAGCGCCTCCGGAGGCGCGTCCATCGTCCGGGAAAAAAGCGAAATATCCACGCCGTTGCCGATGAGAACCGTCTTCTCGCGCGCAGCGGGCGGAATGATCTCGCACAGCGCTTGCGAGCTGCAGGTGATGCGCTCGGCGCGGCGGCACAGCGAGAGAAAATAATTTTTTGCCCAGACTGGCGTCAAAGGAAAGGACAGATGATCATCATTGCACTCATAAATCACGGGACGATTTCGCAGCAGCAGGCGGAGAATGGGCGCATAATAAATGTTGGATACCATCACGATCTCGGGCCGGCGAAATCCGGTTGAACGCAAAATCGACGAAAGCCAAAGCGCATTTAACACAATAACCACGCCGCGGACGAGCGAAACTTGCAACAAACACTGCAGCCAGCGCTGCGGAAAATTTTTGAAATAGGGCACGGTCAAATAGACGATGTTCTCCTCGCGCTGCGGGCGAAAACGGTTGTCTTTGCCAACGGCATACGGCTCGATAAAAAGAATCTGCCAATCTTTCGGAAAGCGGCGGAGAATCTGCTGCTTGCGCGTGCGCAAATAGCGCCATTTGATTTCGGCGAGAAAAAGAATTTTCATGCAGGTTTTCTGAGAACGGAAGTAAACGTGGCGGTATCGACCGTATACGAACGATCCATTTTATCGAGCCAAAGGGCGAGATACTGATTCAACCAAATCGGCATGAGCAGATAACGCAGCGGCCCTTTGCCGAGGCGGTTGAGCCAATAGTTAAAGCGCAGCACCGCGGTTGACCAGTAACCGGTATCCGGCTCGATCGAGATCACTTCGAATCCGGCTTTCTCCGCCAAGTAGCGCAAACCGTAACGCGTGTAACGAAAATAATCGTGCGGCTGCTCGTGCTCGCCCCAAAGGAAAGGCGTTGTCAAAAGAAAAATTCCCTGCGGTTTCAAAATGCGAAACGCTTCCGCCAGAAAGAGCTGCGGCTCACGCACATGTTCCATGACTTGAAAAGAAACGGCAGAATCAAAGCTTGCCTCACTAAACGGCAAACAAAGCGCATCACCCACGACATCGACATGTTGAACGCCGTGCAGACTTACGGGGTGCTCTAAGCCAATATATCGCGTAAAATGTCGGTGCAAGAATTTCTTGTATGGTTTTGTCCCACAACCGATATCGATGACTCTGCCTTTGAGGTGAATCGCATTCTTTTTGACCGCAAGCACACAATAATGGTGGATTAACCAATTGTGCGGCTTGGCGTTCGAGCTTTTCTCAAAAAACATTTTCAACCTTGCGCAGAAAAGCGCGATTTTGCCACTGCCAGAAAACTTTTTTAATCTTATGCCTGATTTTGTGCACTAAACTTGTTGGCCGCGGGGTCGGCGAATAATCTATGGCCATCTTAAGAATTAGATGCAAATATTGATTTTTTTCACCGGCGTCGACATAAGAAAAATAACAAGGTTGCAAGGCGGTTTTTTCTAAAATTTCGGGAAGCCGCAGCGTTTCATCGACTACTTGCAGCAACTCCGGTTTGTTTTGTTTGAGATATTCTTGATATTCGGCGCTCGGGCAAGTGATAAGAACTATACCCGCGGGGCCCAGCAGGTTCTCGAGTTTATTAAATAACTCATTCTGTTTCGACAAGGGAATATGTTCCAGCACATCCGCCAAAAGAATCACATCGAATTTCCCATAACGATTTAATTCAGCGGCATCTGCCGTGACGTCATAAACTTTAAACTCGCAATTGGGATCGGCGACATACAACTGCGCCATTTTTATCGCAGTTTCGCTGATATCAAGCCCGAGCAAGAAGGCAACTTTCTTCTGCAGATGCTTGGAAATGATGCCGGCACCGCAGCCGATCTCCAAAACTTTTGCACCGTGAGGGACAAAGCGGTCACAAAGTTTTTTGATGGCCTCTAAACGCGCATTAACGATGCGGAAATCTCGCAAAAAAATCGTTTTGGAAAATTCATTGTAATAATTTTTTATCTCGGAGGCCTCTTTCATAGACAATAATCCGCTTACGATTTTTGCACGATGTTCGTATAAATTTGCATCAGCTTTTCAAATTGATTAGCGGCATTAAAATGTTCGGCGACATGCCGGCGTCCGGCTTTGCCCAATGCCGCCCAAGATTCGGGATGCTCGATCAAATGAATCAAGCGTTCCGCCAAGGCGCCGACATCACGTTCGGGAACGAGGAAACCATTCACGCCGTCTTGGACAATTTCCGGAATGTCGGCATGATAAGTCGACACGACGGGAATTCCCATGGCGAGCGCTTCAATCAGCACAAGCGGCGTACATTCAGTGTCGCCGTCAGATGCGGTTATACTCGGTAGGATGACGAGATGTGCTTGTTCCAATAGTTGCCGAAAAGCCAGTGGCGCAACATAGCCAAGCAATTCCACCTCGTTGGCCAAATTTAACGCAGAAATTTTTTGTTCAATGAGTGGACGCAATTCGCCGTCGCCGGCCAGAATGAGCTTAAAACAAACACCATGTTTCTTTAATAGAGCGGCCGCTTCGAGCGCATACGGGATGCCTTTTTTCTCGCGGAAAGTTGCGCCGATTAGTATTTGAATACATTCGCCCTCCCGCGGCGTCCTTTCACGAAAAGTAAAATCCTCGGCGACAATCGCGACGTTGAATCGCCGCAGCTTATGTTCCGCACAACCGGCTTCCATCAAATCCTGGCTCATGCGCGGTCCGAGCGACAAAAAA
>Ga0247727_10011220_pt1 | contig 15691 bp, 9 predicted proteins | sample WisWelCaveWW1625_FD_202498 | JGI IMG/M metagenome (GOLD analysis project Ga0247727, IMG submission 202498) | Biofilm microbial communities from Wishing Well Cave, Virginia, United States - WW16-25 | ecosystem: Environmental > Aquatic > Deep subsurface > Groundwater > Cave microbial mat | place...
ACCATAATAAGTTTTCAACGACATGAAATTTTCTGGAAGCAAAAGTTACCATCGATTACAGGCCCAAGGGTTGAGCAGGGATAATGGTCAACCCCAAGGCTGTCCGAGAACTGAACAGCCCTGAGTAATCCCCAAGGAGAAGGCATTATCCACTATTATGTGGAACAAACGCTTAATGGCAATAGGTTTGTATTGGACAGAACCACCGGCTTGATGTGGCAGAAATCCGGCTCGGCAAATTACATGGTTTACTCCGAGGCCGAAAAATACATTCGCGAATTGAACAACAAATCTTTTGCCGGCTTCACCGATTGGCGTTTGCCGACGCTGGAAGAAGCGATGTCGTTGATGGAGACGCAAAAGAAGAACGGTAATTTGTATAGTGATTCAAAATTTGGCCAAACGCAGCGGTCGATTTGGACGGCGGATAAGGATAGCGCGGGGCGGGCGTGGTATGTCAGTTTCAGCGTCGGTTTTTGCTATCTCAACGATCTCGGCCATGACTACTACGTCCGTGCTGTGCGCTCGTGACGATCTGGAGTATTTGGGCATTTGAGTTATTTGATCATTTAAATCTTGTAGATGAGAAGATGCGGTGCGCAGTCAAAAGGCGACGGCCTGAAGGCCGTCGCCTCGAAATTTTTTTTGAAATCGTAAAAGTTCAGCGAACCCCGTATTGGAACTGTCATTCTGGAAGAATCTTTTTTGAATCCAAGCCAGGTGCTCGAATCAAAAAAGATTCCTCCGGAATGACAACGTAGCTCGGTGAACATTTACTTCGGATCGCTCATAAAGCACTTGGCCCTTGGTCATCACTTCGCGGAAAAACGGATCACCGATTTTTAAACGATGCGCCACTTCTGCCGGCGTGCGAACAATAACATCCATCGCCACGCCGCGTGGACGTGCCGCAGTCGCAACGAGGCGATCACGCGTAAAGACGTTTTTATCACGATAACAATTGGTACTACAACGTTAAGTCGAGACAATTACCTTCCCGTAGGGACGATTTGACAATAGCCACGTCATTTATGACGTGGTAAATGGGGAAACAGAGTAGAAGTCCCGCTAGGGACGGTTGAATATAGCGCGTGCTTGTCAAACAAAATCGTACAATTTCACTCGTCCCTTCGGGACTTGCGCTCATTTTCTCCACTTTACCCCGCGATCAATCGCGGGGCTATTACCGTTTCGTCCCTTGGGGGACTTTTCAAACCACGAATGAAAAACTTCGGTATTTAACTTAACGTTGTAGTAATTGGTTACCACCAACAAATCGATATCGCTATGAAATTCCGGTTGACCATAAGCATACGAGCCGAAAAGAATGATCTTCTCCGGCGCAAATGCCTCCACAATGCGTCGCGTCATTTTCTTTTAAAATGAAAATTGCGCCCCACGTTTATTGTGAGGCAGTTCTTGCTTTTCATTTCTCGAAGCGTTATATTTCGACAGATCAGTGGGATGACGGCGTTTCATGAATAAAATCCATTGCGGAGATAACTATGAATAGCATAGCAGAAACGGAGAATGTTGGGCGTATTGTCGTGGATCTCGATAATCTTGTCAACGAGATCTTGCAAGTCCGCCGCCGCGTCGCGGCGTTGGCCGGCGACAATCAAACCGAGCGCACAGCGGCTTCGGTGCGTGACGCCGAATGGTTCGGCATGTGGGCGGATCGCGAAGACATACAAGGTCTTTCCTCGCGCGAATGGTTGACGCAGCTTCGCGCGCAACAATGGGGGCGCTGATGGCCGGCAAATTGCTCGACACCACGGTTCTAATTGATTTGTCGCGTGGCAAGTCCGACGCCGCTGATTTTGTCGATAATGAGCGGCGCTTGGGAACCGATTTGTTTGTTTCAGTCGTTTCGGCAATGGAACTGCTCGTCGGTTGTCGTGACAAAGCCGAGGTGCGCAAGGCTGAAAAGCAAATCGCCGATTTCAAGCTGATTCAATTGACTGCGGCGATGTCACAACAAGCCTACACATTAATCCTCACCTATACGAAAAGCCATGGTTTGATGATCCCCGACGCTTTGATTGCCGCAACAGCCTTGATCGAGTCGCTTGAATTGATGAGCGACAATGATCGCCATTTCAAGATGATTCCCAATTTGATTGTAGCTCGCCCTTTTTGAGCGGCAATCAAAATCTCTTGCAAAAATGTTCGGATAAGTAGGTTAGAAAGTTGAACCCCTATTTCAAGCCCAGTTTTTCGCGGACGAACTTGCGGACTTCTTTCATCGCGGCAATGGCGAGGCGAGCATCATCTTTATCGGCAAAATAACCGGGATAGCGTGTTTCCGCTTCAAACGGATTCAGTGTTTCTAACAAATCGCTGATGAGGCCGAAAGAGCCGTCAACTTTCATGCACAGTTCATTTAGCTTTGGGAGATTGTGAATCCAAGGGAAAGCGACATCGTGTTGCAAAAGAAAGGCTTTCACATATTTTTCCGCGCATTGCTGACAATGATAACATACGGAATCCAATTGTGGTTTCTTACGCCATCGCATCATACGCGTCGCGGTTTGAAAATCGCCTTCAGCTTTCTGCATCCATTCGGCGACGAGCTTGGGATCGCTCATATAAGATTTGACCTTTGTTCATTACTTCTCGGAAAAACGGATCGCCGATTTTTAAACGATAGGCCACTTCCGCCGGCGTTCGCACGATCACGTCCATCGCCACGCCGGGCGGGCGCGCTGTTGTTGCGACCAAACGATCACGCGCAAAGACGCTTTTGCGGCGATGTCGATTGGTCACTACCAACAAATCAATATCGCTGTGAAATGCCGGTTGGCCATACGCATAAGAGCCAAAGAGAATGATCTTCTCCGGCTCAAAGGCCTCCACGATACGTCGCGTCATTTCGTGCAGCAAGTCTTCCGTGATCGGCGTGTACCACGAAGGAATCGCTTCGCTTGATGAATGTATAAACGTCTTGATTTTCATAGCTATTTTTCCGACGATGAGATTATGCCGTTGAAGATACGCAAATCTCTTGGAATAGTCAAGCGTTGCGCTTTTAAAATTATGCCGGTCCGTTTTCAATCAATTAGTTCTCATGTTCCCCAAAATATACAGAAACAGAAAAAGCGGTATTTTCAGCGCCGCAATCGGCGTGGCCGCGGGCAAATGGTGCACGGAAAAATCCTCGCTGGATTTCGTGACCACCACGGCGCGGCGCACGGCGTCATTTTGCGCAAAAGTTATCAAGCCGGAATTTTTTTGATGGCCGCGTCGTCGCGATATTTGATCTCGATGGGCAGAAACTCCCCCGGCAGTTGCACCACGGCGTCGACCTCCTTCTGCGTTTTGGCGTCGCGCCAATAGCCGAGGGTTTGGGCGCGGTGATGAAAAGCGGCCACGAGGTGCGCCACCGCCGCGGTCTCGGTAACGATGCCGGTCTCGCGATTATCCGCAAAAATGGCGCTGGTGCGCAGCAGCACGGCGCAGCGCAGCGACGCATCGACCGCGTAATATTTGTAGCGCGCTTTTAAATATTTTTTCCCAGATAAATCCAGCGGCGCCAAACGAAAAATCAGGCCGGCCTGCTCCAGCACAGTGAGCAAATTGTTGATCGTGACTTTCGTCAGTTCCATGGCGGAGCAGAGCTCCTGCACGCTAACGATGCCGCCGCTTTTCAGGCAAATATACAAAAACAAATTTTCTGCATCCGTCACCGTGCGCAAAGAGAAAAATGAAACCAGATCGCGCTTGATCACGGCTTCGAGCACGTCCTCGCGGAGCAGCCGTTGCGCCTTTTCCAGATCTGCCATTGACGCGGTTTCCGGAAACCCGCCGACGAGCAAGTAGCGTTGCAGATGCGCCTGCAAGTGATTACAGGTCGCGGCAAAATGGGCGCGGTCGCGATCCGTCATCGCAAAAAACTCGTCCAGCGTCGGCAGCGGTGACCGCGCCGGCGGCTCCACTTCGCGCAACGCGAGATATTCGGGAAAGAGCAACGGCGGAATGCGAATCGTCAGAAATCGACCGGCGGCAGATTCCTGGCCTTGCGTCTGCACCGCAAAACTGGCCGAGCCCGTCGCCACGATGCGGGTATTTTGACGAAAGTCCACAAAGAGTTTCACCCAGGTCGCCCAATCCTTCGCGTAATGGATTTCATCCAGCAGAAGATAAACCGTCTGCGTTGGATCGCTTTCAGCGGCTTCGGCATAAATTTTAAAGATCGTTTCAATGGCAACCGCGCGGAGCAGTGGATGATCCAAACTGACGTACATGATCTGCGCTGCCGGCACGCCCGCAGACAAAAGCGCTTCGACCAATTGCAGCAGAATCGTGGTCTTGCCAACGCGGCGCGGACCAACCAACAAGACCGCTCGCTGCTGCGAAGTTTCGGCAACGGCTTGCTGCACCGTTGTAAAAGCATGGCGGCGAAATTTTTTCACTGACAGTTTGGCGCCTTGCCACCAGGGATTAAACGAGCGCAGGGCGTTTTGAATTTCCAGTGTGTATTCAATAGAATTAGCCATTTATTCGGAATTTATGGTAAGTATAATAGCCTTTTTTACTGGAATATAGGCATTTTCATGCAAAAGTCAACTGTATTTTCTATTTTAATTTCTCTTGTATGCGGATTGTTTTTCCCAATCCTTTCCGTTGGCCAAACGATTTCTAACGAGCAACCCAACGCTTCAATTGCCGAATCCCTCCCCATCACCACGCATCCCGAAGCCGATCTCATGCCGGCTCTATCACCGAACGGCAAATGGATCGCGTATGTTTCGCGCGCGAATAAAAATTACGACATTTGGGTGAAATCCGCAAACGGAGGCCTTGCAACACCGCTCACGACGCACACCAGCGACGATTACAGCCCCGCGTGGGCGCCGGATGGGAAGCATCTCGCATTTATCTCGCGGCGCGATGATGCGGAGGGCGATCTTTATTGGCTCGAATTGAAATTTGGTGAAGAGACGATTCGTCCTGGCAAAACAAAATTGTTGGGCCACAATCTCGCCCGTGAAAACTTTCCCGCGTTTTCGCGGGATGGTAAAAAGGTTGCGTTCAGTTTGGGCGCACCAGGCCAAGAACAAATTTGGCTTTACGAAATTAAAACGCGTCAAAGATATCCGCTGACGAAATTCGGCGGCACGCAACCGGCTTGGGCGCCGGATGGAAAACAAATTGCCCTCTCATGTTCAACGCCAGGCGTTTCCGGCCAGCAAATTTTTCTCATCAGCGCCGACACGACAAAAGCCGAACGCGTGCAAATCACGTTCGAGGGGGATAATAGTTTTCCCACGTGGTCGCCGGATGGCAAGAAGATTTTGGTGCAACGTTTGATGTTTGATCGCGAAAAAAGCGCGACGCCGCGGCGATCACATCTTCGCCTCATTTCTGTGGAACGATTGGAGGCGCCTCGAGAGCTGCAAATCACCCCGGTCAGCGAGAACGCGCGGTTTCCTTTTTGGGGAAGCGATCGCGCGATTTATTACGGCGCGGAGCGTTATGGCAATCTCGATATTTGGCGTATTCCGGAAAGCGGATTGCTGCCGCCGTATCATTCGCCTCGCGAAGGTTTTCTGGCCGCGCAAGCGCTGAGCGATCCTGAAATGGCGTTGCTCACGTTTTCTTCGTTGCCATATTATTTTCCCGATTCGACGCAGTGGTTGAGCCGCGCCGCGGTTGAGAGCGGACGCCGTCACCTCGCGCTCGGGGATACGACGATGGCGAAAAATATTTTTCAACGGGTGAACCGCGACTTTGCGCAACACGAAGAAGCCGCGGCTTTTGCAGAAATTGAATTGGCGCAGCTCACGCGCCGCCTCGATCTTTTTACGGAAATCAGCGCGCGTCACTCATCGCGGCCGGTGGTGCAAGCATTTTGCGCGCTCGAAACCGGCAAAGCACTGCAAGCTGACAGTCAACTCGAAGCGGCGCTGCGCTATTTTCAAGTTATCCCCTCCAAATATCCCACGGTCCATGAGGCTTGTTACGAAGCGCTGTGGCGCGCCGGCGATATTCAGTTTAATTTGAGGCGCACTGAGCTTGCTGAAGCCGCGTATTTGAAAATTATCACGGATTATCCAGCCCAAGAAAATTGGCGCGTTAATGCTGTCGCCAAATTGTTGGATGGCATTTTACGCCAAGCGGCTTCCGCTGACACTTCGGCCATTTATCAAAGGCTGATGCAAAGATACGCGGCCACGCCGGCCGTGGCATACACCGCGCGCTGGCGCATTGCCCAACGGCTGTTTCGTGAAAAAGAAATCAAGCTCGCGGAAAACGAATATCAACAATTGGCCGCGCTGCTGGCCGGTCAAGGCGAATCCTATCTGCAAACCCTGCGCGCCGAGACGCTTTGGCATTTGATGCGCTTATATATTCATGAAAACGATTTTCCCGCCGCGGTGCAACAGTACACGAATCTGCGCGCAGATTATTCCAGTCCCGTTGAAAAACGCGCCGTCCGTGAGGCGCGTCACGAGCTGACCGCCGCCTTGATTCAGCGCGCCAGGCTTTTGGTGCGCGCGCAAGATTTTGAACTGGCCCGCACGCTCTATCAACAAGCGCGGCTCTATAATCCCCAAAATCTCGAAGCGCAGCGCGGCTATATCGAAACGATGCAGGCGCTGGGTGACATCGATGACGTCATTAATGAATATGAAAAAACAAATTCGTTGACGGCCACGGCCACGCCGGTGGAAAACGAAATCACTTTGTACGGTTTGGGTTTGGCCTATTCATATAAAGGAGAAAATAAACTTGGTTTATTGAAGCGTTCGTCGGCGCTGATCGAGCGTGCTTTGCGGATCAACTTTCGTTTGATCCCCGCTTATTTGACGTTGGGTTTCAATTATGAGGGCCTCGAAAGATTGGAGCAAATTGAGCGCGAGCGCAAAAAAGGCTTTTTTGAAAAAGCCGCTTTGGCGCTGCCGGAAACGCTGGATAAGCTGCGCCGCTTGCTTACTTTCCGCCCGCCGCAAACGCCGGTGCGGTGGTATGAAAAGGCGATCGAGGTTTTGACGATCGCCATCGCGCTGAATGACGAGAAAACCGATCCCGCCATGGAAGCGAATTTGGCGCTGAACCTTGCGAATAATTATTATAATCTCGGTGAGTACGGTTTTGAGTATGCGCTGCATTATTTTCGCCGCAAGCTCGCTTTCGACAGCACGTTTGTTTCGGCGCGGCAAAAAGCGTTGATCTTCGAGCGGATCGGCGAATGCGCTTGGGCGACGCGGCGCTACGACGAGGCGATTCCGTATTTGAAAACTTCGGCGCAACTATGCCGCGATTTGCGTGACGTCGACGGCGAGCTGCGCAATCTGAATCGCGTGGCTTTGGTTTATCAAAGCATGGGCGATTATAACACCTCGAGTGAAAATTTTGCGAAAGTCGACACGGTGAGCCGCCGCGAAAATCGCGCGGAAGGATTGCCGCTTATTTGGCGAAATATTGCGTACAATTATCAGCAAAACAAAGAAACCGATGAAGCCATTGCCAAAAGCGAATATTCCGCCGCCTTGTTGGAGCGCGCGGATAAAGCGGCGTTTCCCACCGCGAAAAACGGCAAGCTCACCATTAAACTGCTGGATCTTCTCCCGATCTTTTGGATGACGATCGATCCTTTTGGAGATTCCCATACCGAGGGCTTATCTTACGACCAGGAAAAAGCGCTGCTCTACAGCATTCGCGGCGAAAGTTTTTTAGCGGAGAAAAACTTTGCCAATGCCATCGCGCTCTTTGGGAAGAAGGCGGAAACGTTTCGCCAGGCGAAGAACGGCGAGGGCGAAGCGCGCGCGTTGAATAACCTGGGAAATCTTTGGTACAGCTATCAAGAGTTTGAGACCGCGTATAATTATTTTGCACAATCTGTAAAGCTTTGTGATCGTCTCCAGTTGCCTGCCGGCAAAGTCGTGAATCTGATCAATATGGGCAATATCGCCGCTCTGCAAAAAAATGACGCGCGCGTCCAGCGCATTGATTCGCTGTTGCAAGCTTCGACGGCTGATATCGAGCAGATTGCGCTGCAATCGCCGCGGCAAAAATTGGCGGTGTTGAACACCCTCGGCAATCTTTATTTAAATGTGGCGCAACGGTTGTTTGCGAAGAATGGCGCGTCTGCGCCTCAAGGCCATGGCGTCACGAAGAATGATCTCGCCGGTCAAGTCGAGCGAACGTATCACGCTTTGCAAAATTTGCGGCGCGCCCAGGCCGCCTACGACACCGCGTTGGCGATTTCCCGCACGAATCATTTGGCCGCCGATGAAGTGACGATTCGCCGTAATCTCGCGAGCTTGTTTGTGCTCTCGGGCGATCATGCTTTGGCGCTTGCACAACTCCAGGCCGCGCACGAGATCAGCGTGTCGCGCAATTTGATTGATCGCACGTGGCGTATCGAGCACGCCATTGGCGCATTGGCGCAGACGGTGCGTCTGCCGGCGACGCATCCGTTGGCAAAAAAATCGGCGCTCGCCTGGTATCTCGGCGCGATTCAACTTCTCGAAGGTTTGCCCGAAGAACCGGAAGGCAGCGAGCAGCGCTTGGCCGAGGCCGAGGAACAAATCGCGCTTTATGAAAATGCGGTGGCGCTGCTGGCCGCGCAAAATCAGCCGCGTGCAGCATTGGAGCTTGCCGAACGCGCCCGCGGCAATCGATTCGTGAATTTGATCTCGACGCGTTTCATTTTGCCGAAGAAGCAGCGGCATCGTTTGATCTGGGGCGGCGGCGGCGGCGACGCCCTGTTTGTGCAGCGCAATGTCAGCCGTTGGCGCGGCGAAGTGGCAAAGCTCGAAGCAGAAGAACTACCGCGTCCGAAAGAGTTGGCCCGCGTGCGCGCTGAATTAGCTGCCGCCGAACGTGAATATCAGAACGTCGTGCAAGCCGCGTTGGTCGAAGATCCGGAATTGGCGAGTTTTTTCAGCACACAGCCGTTTGACACGCAAGCCCTGCAAGATTCGCTCGATAATGAAACCGCGATTTTGGAATATTTTGTCGCTGAAAATGAACTAGTTGTTTGGTTGTTGAGCCACGCGCGTTTGGAGCAAACACGCGTGCCCATTTCACGACAACGATTACGTGACCGTGTGACGAAGCTGCGGAACGCTTGGCAAAATCGTCGTGAGGATCATGCGGGCTTGTCGCGTGAATTGTCAGCGCTCTTGCTCAAATCCGTGCGCGGCCTGGAAGAATTTCGCCGTATCGTCATTGTGCCCGACGACTGTTTGCATTATCTGCCCTTTGCGGCGCTGGAATATGACGGCGAGTCTTTTGCCGATTTGTTTATGTACACGACGTCGCCAGGCTTGTCGGCATTGAATTTTGCGACGCGCCATCAAAATTTAAACGAAACGCCTCTGGTCGTTTTGCAAGATTTTAAACCGGCGCCGGGCGACACGATCGCGTTGCGCCTCGCCGCTAGCGGCATAAATTTGCAAACGTGGCGTGGCGTCGACTGGTATTCCGATACGGGCCGAAAGAAAATTCAGCCCGTCGGCCTCTTGCACATTCAAAATCGATTTACCGTGCAGCCGCAACGCCCGCTTGATTCGGGATTTCAACTCGGGCTCGCCGATAACGCCGCGTCACCCGTAAAACTTGTGCCGTTATCCCGCCTCTTTGAGCTTGATCTGACGGCGAGCCTTGTTGTGCTCGACAATACGAATATTCTTTATGCGCCGGATCGCACCGGCGATGAAATGATTGCGTTGCAGCGCAGTTTCATCTCTGCCGGAACGCCGACGCTGCTTTATTCGCAGTGGCAAGTCGAGCCGCCGGTTCGCGAGATTTTTTTTAATGCGTTTTATAAAAATCTCGCGACGCAACCGGCCATCATCGCATTGAGCTTGGCGCAGCAGGCCGTGCGTGAAAAATTTCCGCATCCGCATGATTGGGCCGGATTCCAAATCGCCGGATTTCCGGGGATGGCGGCGAGTGAAAAAAAAGTTTTTGCGAATCGTTATTTTGAAGAGACCGTCAAAAAAGGCAATGCTTCTCAAGAAAATAACGAGTTCGTCGACGCCGTGCGTTATTATCAAACCGCGCTGACGATGGCGGGGCAGCTTGACCAACCGGAGGCGATTAATAATCTCCATCTGCTGATCAAATCGAGCGCGATCTCCGGCAATGATTACGCGACCGCTTGCGAGGTTGAAGCGAAAATTTTGGAGAAGGCGTTGGCGGCCAATGACATGAGACAAATCACGCGCAGCTATCGCAATCTCTCGACGTGGCAAACACAGTTAAAAAATTATTCCGCGGCGATTGAGACCGAACAAAAATACTTGACGCTCGCCGAAGGCGCGAAAAATTCGCTCGCGATCGCAGATTCGCGCTTGCAGCTTGCGCGCATTCATGAAGCCGCCGGCCAATACGGCGCCGCGATGGCGGAAGCTGAGCCTGCCACCGAGATTTTGCGCCAACAGAATCAAGCTTTACCGCGTTTCAACGCCGAGACGTTCTTGGGAAAATTAGCGTTGGAAGATGATCAATACGGCGCGGCGCTCGATTATCTCGAAAAGGCGACGAGCGCATTTCTCCAAACGCGCCAACCCGCGAATGCCGCGGAGCAGCGTTCGCTCGCCACGGCTTATGAGTTGACCGGCGTCGTTTATAGCCGTTTAACGGCTTACGGTCAAGCCTTGACGTTCCATCAAAAAGCGCTGGAGTTGTTCGAGACGTTGGCGGATACGGCCAATCGCCTTCGCAGCATGCAATACCTCGCGAATGCGTATTGGTTGAACGGCGATTTTCAAAATGCGCTTTTGCAACAACGCCGCGTTTTGCATGCGGCGCGCGCGCCGCGCGAAAAGTTGCTCGGCCAAAGCACATTGGGTTTGATTCTGCTCAGCCTCGGCAATTTTGACGCGGCGCTGGAAGCGGAGATTCAAGCTTTGCAAATGGCGCTGGAGACCGATGATCGGCGCGAGCAAGCGACGATTCACAAAAATATCGGTTTGGTTTATTTGCAAAAGGCGCAATATCAACAAGCGCTTTTGCGGTTTAAACAAGCAGCGGCGCTCGACCGACAACTCGGCTATGACTATGGCCAGTTATATGATTTTCTTTTCCTCGGGCAAACCTTCCAAATTTTAACGCTGCCGGATTCGGCGCAAATTTATCTCGCGAAAGCCGAAGTTTTGGCGCGCCAGCTTAATGATCGCCGCGTGCTCAGCAAGACGCTTTATAGCCAAGGCCTCGTCGCACTGGATCGCGGCAACAAAACGGCGGCGCGCGCAATTTTGACCGAGGCGCTGGCAAAAGCCGCCGAGTTTAAATTAGAAGAAATGCAGTGGCGTTGTTTGTGGAAACTCGGACTGTTGGCACACCAAGCCGGCGAATTACCGGCGGCATTGGATTTTTACACCCGCGCTCTTGCGGCGCTCGAGCGTCAAAGCGCCAAAATCAAAGTTGAAGAATATCGCAGCGGGTTTATCGATAACAAGTCGGAGATTTATGAAGAGGCGGTTTTGTTGTTGCTGCAAATGAATCGTCCCGCGGAAGCATTGACGATTGCCGAACGCGCGAAATCGCGCAGCTTTGCGGATTTGCTGGCGAATCATAAAATCGATTTCGGCAGCGGCGCGGATCGCGGCTTGCTTGCCCGGCGCGATCGTTTGGCCGATCTCATGAGTTTTGTGCAAGGCAAAATTTTCGCATTGCAACAAAAGACTGAAACAGCGGAGAGTCATCGCTTCACGATTGCGGCGCTCAATGACACGTTAAATGCTTTGCAAAAAGACTATGCGAATACGCTCGCCGAATTGAAGGCCGCCAATCCGGCGTTGGCCGATATGGTGAGCGTCGAGCCGTTGCCGATGGCGCAAGTGCAGGCGATGTTGGCGGACAGCGTGGCGCTGGTCGAATATTTTTTTGCTAAAGATCGCTTGATCAGTTGGGTGGTGGATCGCCAGCAAGCGCGCGCCGTGCAAATGCCTTTGGAGCGCCAGCGTCTGAATGAGAGTATCACGCAGTTTCGCCGCGCCCTCACCAAGCGCGCTTCCACGGAAATTTTCTCGCGGGAATTGTATGATTTACTGATCAAGCCGAATGAACCGCTGCTGATGAATGCCAAGCAACTCGTGATCGTGCCGCACGGTATTTTGCACTATTTGCCGTTTCCCGCATTGCAAAAAGCCGACAGCACCTATTTAATCGACCGTTTCGCGCTGGCATTAGCGCCAAGTGCAACCGTGCTGGGATTTTGTTATCGCCAAGGCACGGCGCGGCTCCAACCAACGCGCGAGGATTGGCACGTTTTGACTTTGGGCAATCCGGCGGTGGGCAATCCGCTTTTCGATTTGCCGTTTGCCGAAAAAGAAATCAAAAGTATTTCCCAGACGTTTGGTGAAATCGAAAGTTATACGCGCCAGCAAGCCACGGCGCAGGCGCTCATCAATAGCGCGAGCCGCGCGGATTTGCTGCATCTTTCTTGTCACGGCGTTTATGATGAGCGCAATCCATTGTTCTCGGCGTTATTATTAGCGCCGGATTCGAGCAATGTTAATGGCCGCCTCGAAGCGCATGAGATATTTAGTTTGCAACTGAACGCTTCACTCGTCATGCTTTCCGCTTGTGAAACCGGCCTCGCGCGCGTCACCGGCGGCGACGAAGTGATCGGCCTCGCGCGCGGTTTCATTTTCGCCGGCGCGCCCTCGCTCATCGCCAGCTTGTGGACGGTGGATGATCTCGCCACGGCGATTACGGTGAAACGATTTTATCGTTATCTAAAATCCGGCATGAGCAAAGCAGAGGCGCTCCGCGACGCGCAACGTTTCGTGCGCGATCATCACAATCGCCATCCCGCGTATTGGGCGAGCTTTGGGTTGACGGGGGATTGGAGGTAGGGATGATAAAACGTAAAGCGTAAAGGAATTGCAACATGCGCAAATTCTCGAGTCTGCAACCGGCCGGGTTGAACGGTAAATAAGAGAAACATAACTTTTTTGACGAAAAGGAAACGTTCACGGTTGCAATGATGGCAAGGATGCTAATTCCCAAAACAGTTTTCGCGAGCTTCATCTTTATTCTTTCCGTTTCTGCCTGCGGCGGTGATTTGAAGTTCGAGCATCTCTCGGTGGAACAGGGGCTCTCGCAGAGCACGGCGCGCTGCATTCTGCAAGATCGGCGCGGGTTTTTGTGGATCGGCACGCATGACGGCCTGAACCGTTACGACGGGCGCGCGTTTAAAGTGTTTCGGCATGACGTTGCCGATTCCACTTCGATTTCCAACAATTATATCCGCGATCTCGTTGAAGATCAGAACGGCTATTTATGGATTGCCACGCGAGCCGGGCTGAACCGCTTTGATCCGGCCACCGAACGCTTCATTCACTACGAGAACATCGCCAGCGACAGCAGCAGCCTTTCCACCAACGAAGTCTATTCGCTGTGCCTAGATCGTTCCGGCATATTATGGATCGGAACTTATGGCGGCGGATTGAATCGCCTCGACCTTAAACAGAACAGGATTTCTCGCATCAAGCTTCTTCCGCAAAATCACCAAACGCTGCGCCATAACAAAATTATCGCGCTTTTTGAAGATCGGCGCGGGAGATGGTGGGTGGGAACGCAGGCCGGCGTTTATATTTCATCGCCGGACAAAAAAAATTCAGTTTTCACGATCTGAGCGACAATGCATTTGACGACGTGCAGAACATCGTGCAGCGCTTTTATCAGGCGCAGAATGGCGTCGTATGGCTCTGCACCAATGACGCCGGCTTGCTGCGATACGATCCGGACACAGGCAGGCGACGAAGATATACGCACGCTGCCGATAATCCCAACAGCCTCAATGCGAATTGCGTCTATTTTATTGCGGAAGATCAGCGTGGCCGTTTCTGGATCGGCACGCATCGCGGGCTGGCGATTTTTAATCCAGACCGGGAAATCTTTACGCAATATCATCATGACGACGCCGACCCTTTCAGTTTGAATTACGATGAGTTGTGGTCATTTTATCTGGATCGCACGGGAACGTGTTGGGTCGGCACCAATGGCGGCGGCCTCAATAAGCACACGCCGATGGCGGAACGCTTTGCGCATGTTTTGGTGCAACCGCATGAACCAAACTCGCTGGCGGAAAACACCGTGATGGGTTTTTGCGAAGACAGCGCCGGCGCGTTGTGGGTCGGAACCGATAGCGGTCTGCATCGCTGGAATCCGCGCACACAGAAATGGCAACGCTTTCAGCATGATCCGAACAATCCGCGCAGCATGAATGCGGGCGAAGTCATGGCCGTTTATGAAGATCGTGCCGGAACCATTTGGGTCGGCCTGCAAGACGGCGGTTTGGGCAAGTTGACTCGCAAGGGAACGGCGCCGGACAAAACCGGCGAGATCGCAGTTGAGTTTGAGCGATTGGTTAATGACCCGAAAAATCCGCAGAGTTTGAGCGACAATACGATATTTACGATTTACGAAGATCGCGACCGCATTTTATGGATCGGAACCTTTGGCGGCGGGTTGAATCGTTTTGATCCTAAAACAAAAAACTTTTTTGCCTATAAATATGATCCCAGCGATAGCAACAGCATTAGCGGCAACGCGATTGAAGCGATATTCGAGGACAGTCGCGGCATGTTGTGGGTGGGCACCTATGACGGCGGGTTAAGTTGTTTCGATCGGCGCGCCAGAAAATTTCAGCGTTACCAAAACGACCGCCGCGATCCCCAAAGTTTGAGCAATAACCATGTCACCAGTCTTCATGATGATAGCGCCGGAAATTTATGGATAGGCACCGCGGATGGATTGAACAAGTTGGAGGCGACTCGCCGCCATTTCACCAAATATTTTGAGAAAGACGGGCTGAGCAATTCATACATTTACGGCATTTTGGAAGATGACGACGCCAACCTGTGGCTCAGCACCAACAAAGGGCTATCAAGATTCAATCCCGCGACCGGCGAGTTCAAAAATTTCGGCGTCCAGGACGGGCTGCAAGGCAACGAGTTTAACGGCGGCGCTTATTATAAAAGTAAAACCGGGGAGATGTTTTTTGGCGGCCTCAACGGCTTTAATCGATTTTTTCCGCAAAGCATTGTTGATAATCCGCATGTGCCATCGATAGCGCTTATCGACTTTCAAGTTTTCAATCGGATAGTGCCCATAGGTGTGATGCTGGGAAGTGGAGTCAAGATGAATCTGCCACGACTGACAAAATCAATTACTGCGACCGAAGAAATTCGGTTATCGTATCAGCACAGCGTTTTTTCATTTGAGTTTGCGGCGCTGGATTACTGGGCGCCGGAGAAAAATCAGTATGCTTATAAAATGGAAGGCTTCGATGCCGAGTGGATTTCCGCGGGCGCGAAAAACTCGGCGACCTATACCAATCTCAATCCGGGTGAATACATTTTTCGTGTGCGCGGCGCAAATAGCGACGGGGTATGGAACGAGCAAGGCGCATCCGTCAAGCTAACGATTGCGCCGCCGTTTTGGATGACATGGTGGTTTCGCGGCTTGGGGCTTGCGGCAGTCATCGGTTTGCTGGCGCTCTTGCATCGCTATCGCGTGCAGCGACTGCTGGAAATAGATCGGTTGCGGGTGCGCATTGCCAGCGATCTGCATGACGATCTCGGCAGCACGCTCAATGCAATTGCCATCAAGACCGAGATGATGCAGACCGGCGTGGCGCCGGAGGAAAATTCGCAGCAGTTAACGCAAATTGCCCGCATGTGCCGGGAGATGATTAAAGCTCTGCGTGACGTGGTCTGGTCCATCG
>Ga0247727_10011221_pt1 | contig 15690 bp, 11 predicted proteins | sample WisWelCaveWW1625_FD_202498 | JGI IMG/M metagenome (GOLD analysis project Ga0247727, IMG submission 202498) | Biofilm microbial communities from Wishing Well Cave, Virginia, United States - WW16-25 | ecosystem: Environmental > Aquatic > Deep subsurface > Groundwater > Cave microbial mat | place...
GACCGATAAGAATTGCGCCGCAGTATTTCAGCGTAAAAGCGAGAGCAACAAGCCGGAATGAAATATTTTCAGGTAAAAAAAATTTTACTTTCCGGATGATGAAAAGTAAGATAACAAACCAGGATAAAATAATCAGCAAGCTGCCTATCATGGAATCCGGAGAAAATATTTTTCCATTCTTCCCGATTGGTACAAACGGAACAAAATGTAAAGTATAAAAGGTATGGCAATGATTTTATAGCGGACAATGGCTCCCGTTACAGGGACAATCAACCCGATGAGAATAAAAATGAGAATGAAAAAGGATACAGAAAAATAAAACAGCGGGTCGGTGGTCTGGTTGTTTTTCAGGATTGAAATTAAGGCGAGAATCAGCAGTAGCAGTATGGCAAGGTTTTCTGCAGCGGCAAGAAGGATTAACATACCGGATGCTTCAAAGACATGAGGACGCAGCAGCGTTCTGAAAAAAGCGGGCGCTGACTGAATAAATATAACAGCCGCTGAATTATTGAGGGGTGCAATTTCAAGAACATGATTCGGCTTCTCAATTTCCACCGCTCTGAAAAATTCTCTCTGCTTCACGTCAAGGTAATGCACCACATCAAGCTTGGGTGAAATATATTTTAATGCAAGCGCCGCTGCAACCATTGCAATATGTGCTGCAATAAATTTTAAAATGATTTTTTTCCTGTCAACGGAGAACCATAACCACGCAGCCAACGCAGGGAGCATCGCCATTAAAATGTAAATCTTAATCAGCGCCATCAGGACGGATGAAAGGATAAATGTCAACATGCTGAGTGACCGATAAGCGCTGCCGTTGACCATGCGGCTGAATGAATAAAGCATGCAGCCGGCCGCAAAAAGAATTACCCCGTCTTTCAGCAGACCGGAGCCCCAGAAAAGCAGGGAAGGAAATAAAATGATGGCAGCAAAAAGAAACAATCGGTTTCTTTCTATACTCATAAAGAATGTTTTGCAAAGGAAAACCAACCCGAGCAACGACAGAAAATTAATAAACACTACGTGAAGGTAATAGTGCTCACCCGGCGTAAGAAAACGGAAGACCGTATTCATGCGTACCATCATGCGATTGGATGAAACGTAAAAATCTTCCGTCATCCAAGTATTCATTTTGTAGAAGTAGGGCTCAAGCTCCGGGTCATCCATGCCGATGCCCGTAAATAGCTCGTAGAAGTGCCTGGGATTAACGGCAAGCGCTTCCATCATCACACCGCTGTCGTCAAAAAATTTAAAAGTGTCTGCCTTCATGCGGTCGGTATAATGATGAGTGTATAGCCATCCGAGAGCGCAACCCGCAACAACTTTAATAGCAAAAGCAAGAACAATATATCTTGCCTTAACGGAGGGAAGTGAGAAGAATTTTAATTTGAAAATAAAGAAAGATAAGACACCTGTGTAGAGCAATATCAGCAGGATTTCCTTAAGCATTATCAGGCGGGTTGGTTCAAAGATAAACAGAAATAAAATTCTTCATGTACAGCAAAAATTTTGGTTATCAGAAATGGCAGCACTAAAAATATTTCGTGTAAGTTTGTTCGCTTGTTTAAGAAAAAACATGGAGTAATTTAATGAGCGAAGTAACTGAAGAAATACATATAACCGTTGACACTGCAACGCAACTTGGGCTTTTACCCGAAGAGTTTGAAAAGATAATTTCCATCCTGGGCCGCGCTCCGAATTTTACCGAGCTGAGTATTTACTCGGTAATGTGGAGCGAGCATTGCTCCTACAAGAATTCCATCCGTTGGCTCAAGACGCTTCCCCGTGAAGGTAAACATTTGCTTGCAAAAGCAGGCGAAGAAAATGCCGGGCTTGTTGACATCGGTGACGGGCTTGCCTGCGCCTTTAAAATAGAATCGCACAATCATCCCTCTGCCATTGAGCCGTACCAAGGAGCTGCTACGGGAGTGGGGGGAATTAACAGGGATATTTTTACCATGGGCGCACGCCCGGTCGCGCAGTTGAACTCGCTTCGTTTCGGGAATCTTAATAATGAAAGAAACAAATGGCTGCTGCGTGGCGTGGTGAAAGGAATCGGTGATTACGGGAATGCTTTCGGCATACCGACCGTTGGAGGGGAAATTTATTTTGACGACTGCTATACGGTGAACCCGTTGGTGAATGCGATGTCGGTCGGAATTGTCGGGACGGGAAAAACAGCATCTGCAATTTCGTATGGCAAAGGAAACCCTGTTTTCATTGTGGGTTCTGCTACGGGCAGGGACGGAATTCATGGAGCTACGTTTGCGTCGGGCGATTTGCATGCAGATTCACATGAGGATTTACCTGCTGTGCAGGTAGGCGACCCGTTTACGGAAAAACTTTTGTTAGAAGCATCATTGGAAGTGATTGCAAGCGGGGCTGTTGTGGGTATGCAGGACATGGGCGCTGCGGGAATTATCTGTTCCACTTCTGAAATGTCTGCAAAGGGAAAGCACGGAATGATAGTTCACCTTGACCAGGTGCCTGTGCGGCAGAAAGGAATGTTACCGTGGGAAATTCTTTTGTCCGAATCGCAGGAGAGAATGTTGGTGGTGGCAAAAAAAGGACGCGAACAGGAGGTGGAGAAAATTTTTGAGAAGTGGGATTTGAACTGCGTTCTGATTGGGGAAGTTACCGAATCGGACCGGCTGCATTTTTATATGCACGGCGAACCGGCAGCCGATGTCCCTGCTGAGTCGCTGGTGCTGGGCGGAGGCGCTCCCGTGTATGAGAGAGAGTTCAGCGAGCCAAAATATTTGCAGGAGAATAAGAAGTTCAGCCATGAAAATATTTCCGTTCCTGAAAACCTGAAGGATGTTGCATATTCCCTTCTTAAAAATCCAAGCATTGCATCAAAGAGATGGATTACCACACAATATGATTCTATGGTGGGTACGGTAAACATGACTACCAACGAGCCAAGTGATGCCGCAGTTATAAATATTAAAGACACCGATAAGGCGCTGGTGCTGACGGTTGATTGCAATGCACGTTATGTTTATGCCAACCCTGAAACAGGCGCGGCTATTGCCGTTGCCGAGGCAGCGCGCAATGTGGTATGCGCAGGAGGCGAGCCGCTTGCCATAACCAACTGCCTTAATTTCGGTAATCCGTATAATCCTGAAGTATATTGGCAGTTTGTGAACGCCATCAAAGGGATGGGAATGTCATGCAGAAAATTTGATACCCCGGTCACGGGCGGCAATGTCAGCTTTTATAATCAGTCGTCCGATGAGGGACCCGTTTTTCCCACACCCACCATAGGAATGTTGGGACTGCTGAAAAGCAAAAAGCATTTTATGACGCTGTACTTTAAAGAAGCGGGAGACCTCATTTATCTGATGGGTTCATCGCGGGATGATATTGCCTGCTCCGAATATCTTTATTCATATCATAAAGTAAAAAACTCTCCTGCTCCATATTTTGAGCTTGAAGAAGAATATGCCGTTCAGCAGGCGGTGATGAAAGTCATACGGGGAAGGTTAGTTGCCTCGGCACACGATGTCTCTGACGGAGGACTTTTTATTTGCCTCGCCGAAGCGGGTATGCACCGTGAACTGGGCTTTGACATAAGCGCCGATGAGGACATACGCAAAGATGCTTTTCTGTTTGGCGAAGGGCAGGGGAGAGTGGTGGTAACCGTGAAGCCCGAAAAGGAAGACGCTTTTATTGAAAACATATTGCACAGCGCAGTGGAATTTGTGAAGCTGGGCGAAGTAACGGAAGGTGAAATGATGGTTGACGGAGAATCGTTTGGGAATATTACGGAAGCAAAAGAATACTACTCCAATGCCATTGGTAATTTGATGCAGGATTGAAGGTACTTTTTTCATCCTGCTCATTAAAGAATTTTTATGCGGAATTTTTTCTGGGGCCAGGTTCCGTTTCTGCGTTTGCTGGCAGGAGTTATTTCGGGTATCCTGCTTGCTGTATATGCCAATGTAATTCCACTTTCCATGGCATGGGCGGCAGCGGTTGTTGTGGTTCTGTCGTTGAGCATTGTAATCTTCCGCGGAAAACTTTTTTCATCGTACCGTTTCAGGTGGCTGACGGGGGTGTTGTTCTATCTTCTTGCTGTTTTTCTCTTTTACATCATCACTCTTGAGAAAACTTCTTCAAATTATCCGAATCATTTCAATAAAAATATTTCAGATGTCGATGGATTTATAGGTTACCTGTGCGAAGAGCCGGTTGAGAAAACCAAAAGCAGGAAGGCAGAAATTGAAATTACGCAGGTAAAAAAGAAAGGCAAATGGATTGACTGCGCAGGCAAATGCCTCGCTTACATAAGCCGCGACTCGCTCAGCAGCAAACTTTCTTATGGAGATGTAATTGCCTTTACAACTATCCCCTCGGAAACCACAGCTCCACAAAATCCATCGCAGTTTAATTATAAAGAGTACCTCAGTTTTCAGCAGGTATATCACCAGGTCTATCTTGCTCCTGAGAAATGGATTGCACTTAATGTAAAAGCAGGGAGCGCATTGAAGCGTCTTGCACTTGATGTGCGGAAAAAATTGTTGGCAATTTATTCTGCAAATGATATCAGCGGGCAGGAGCTGGCTGTGCTTTCATCGCTAACACTCGGATATACCGATGACATTGACGAGGAAACCCAACAGGCATTTGCCGCCTCGGGCGCGCTGCACGTTCTTTCGGTTTCGGGATTGCATGTAGGCATCATCGTGTATGCGCTTGGTTTAATTCTTTTCTTTCTTGACCAGGGAAGAAGAAATAAAATTATTAAGACCATACTTCTTGTCATTTTTATTTGGTTGTACGCATTGGTAACAGGACTCTCACCAGCCGTACAGAGGGCAGCAGCAATGTTTACAGTGATTATTCTGGGCAGGGCATTTTTGCGACAGACAAATATTTTCAATGCCATCGCTGCTTCTGCTGTTATTCTATTATCTATCAACCCATATTTTATCATGGAAGTGGGATTCCAGTTGTCGTATCTCGCATTGACCGGTATCGTAGCCATTCATCCCTGGCTTTACAGGCAGATATATGTGAAGAATTATTTTCTGGACAAGGTCTGGATGCTGACCTCGGTTTCCATTGCGGCACAGCTCGCCACTTTTCCGCTGGGAATTCTCTACTTCCAGCAGTTTCCTAACAGCTTTTTGCTTGCAAATCTTATTGTAATTCCGGTTTCAACTTTAATTATTTATGGCGGAATGCTGATGCTGATGTTGAACCCATTAGGCACTCTGTTTACTTCTGCCCTGGCATTTCCCGTTAAATATCTCACCCTTGCATTGAACCGGATTGTACTGAACATTGAGCAAATTCCGTATTCATTTGCTTCGGGTATTTCGGTCAGCATTTTCCAGGCGTGGCTCATTTATCTTGTCATTATTTTTTTCTGCGCTTTCATGGTAAGGAAAAATATTGCATGGTTGTCGGCATCGCTGATGCTGCTCGTTTTCTTTCTCTCTTCACTGTTGTATAATTCCATTCTCTTCAGCAGGCAGAAACAGCTTGTGGTTTATCATGTAAATGGAAAAAGCGCTGTTCAGTTTACACAAGGCAGAAGCGCAGTGCTTTTTGCAAGCGGGGATTTGCTTTCAAACAAAAGCAGCTTGCAGTTTAACATAAACAGAAATATTTACAACAGCGGAATTATGAACATGAAGCAATTTGAATCGGAATCATTGAAGACCACCGGCACTATTAACGAAGCAGGAATGTTTTACAAAGACGGGTTCATTTATTTTGACGGAAAAAAATTTCTTTTGATAGACAGTTCACCCGAATTTGCCGAGAACTCAGAAAGGAAAATCCTTTTGGATGCCATTATCCTTTCGGGAAAATCGGTTCGGAATCTTTCAGCTTTGACGGCTCACTTTACTTTCAGGAAATTGATAATGGATTCATCGGTTCCGAAGTGGCTTAAGGATAAGTTAATTGCAGAATCAACGGCAAAGAATATCTCCTGTTATGCTGTTGCAGATAAGGGGGCGTATGTGATGGAGAGTTTGAACTGAGTCAGACCCTGCAATGTTGCGGGACAGGCGGGCTATGTTTGACCTGAGATTGCTTAAGTTTCAGTCAAGATGCGCTATGATTGGGTCAAGGTTGGCTATGATTCAATCAAGATTCCCTATGTTTTGGTCAAACCTGACAATGTTTCCGACCAGATGCCTTATGTTTTAGTCAAGTATGACAATGTTTCCGGCCAGATACTCTATGTTTGAGTCCAAGTGGGCTATGTTTTGATTTTTTTCGTTAAAGATGGGGTTTCAGATGGGAGCTTGTGGTTGGAGGACGAAGTTTTTGATGATGGTTTCGCCTTGTTTGACTTCGAAGGGTGGTGTTTTTTGTGTCTGGATGGTGCTGCCCGAAACGGTGAGGGTGATGGTTGCGGGGGCATCGGGTTCGAGGACAAATAAGCCGTCAACATCGGAGGTGGTTTGGATGTTTTGCTCGTTGATGATAATTTTCGCGTTGAAGACGGGGGTTCCATCTGGGGAGACGAGTGTGCATTTTCCTTTGATGCGTGTGGTTCCCTGTCCGAGGTCAATAATTTCGCGGGCTTTTTGGTAGTCGCTCAGGTAATGGGGGTTTGCGGCTTTGAAGGAAATGGAAACGGGGTCGAGGGTTTTTTTGAGAATAGCATTTGCTTCGGAAAAAAGTGTTACGAGTTCTCCAGTAAGTGTTGCTCTGTGGGTGATTGCGATGCGGGGGTTGGCGAGGGCATCGAGATAGTTGGTGATGTCTGTTTGCCAGGAGGTGATGATGGCGGGTGTGATTCCGTAATCGCCAAGTGAGAGGATGAGGGGGTTGACGATGTCGAGCAGTGTTTGTGCGTCTTGTCCGAGTGCGTCATCGTTGAGCCGTTGGAGGTCGGTGACGGAAAGATTCATTTGTTCTTCGAGCGTGGTGTCGCCAATGGAAACAGCATACGCTTTTACGGGGCTGATGACGGAGAAGGTGCTTTGGACGAGGGTTTCCTGCAATTGGTTTTTGTTGGTGGTTACTCCTGAGATGGCGAGGTCTTGCTCGCCTGAGGTGGTTTGTATGGCGGTGATTTTTACATTGAGGGCGATGATTCCGTTTTTGAATGCGAGAATGGTGTCGGTAATTGCCTGGTTGTTTGATGCGTGCTTGGACACGGCACGGAACATATTGAGGTGGTTGAACTGGGTGTTGTCCATGGGAAATTAATTTGAAGATTAAAAATTGATGAGGCGAAGATAGGATTTTTGGGAATAACTAATTTTTATTTTTGTGATAGAGGTATTGTCCCCTGTTGGGCGAGTTTCGAGCATAAGGAATAGCGGTGGACAACTTCGTCCTGAACTTTATATGTAAGGAGCATAAAGCAAAACTAAACATCTTTTGTCAACGGGCGAAGTTGTCTTACCCTTTGGCTTGCGCGAAACTCGCCCAACGGGGGTTTATTCTTTCCGCAGGATTACAAATCCTGCGGAGCGGATTTATTGTACAATTATCTTTTTTTTGTTAAAGTACTGACAGAACTGACTATGTATATAATTAGAGGTATCGCTATTCAATACATTGAATGAAATAGAGGGAGCGATAGTATTTATTTTCCGGACATAAGCAGTATCGCCTTTGGATTCTGCAAGTTGTTTCAATTGTTCCCTATATTCATTAAAATAAGTTTTACCTTTTCCGCTGGTTGCATCTGTAACTATCAGACTTATATTTTTAGAATAATCATTAAAGCCATAGAGTATGAGAATGGTTGCAACAACGGCTGCATACTTTATTGCAGGATTATTAACAAACTTGTCTGTCAATATATTTTGGCTCAGCCATTCTGCAATAACAAGAACAACAGACAAAAGGAATACACAGCTAACAATATTTATTATTCTTTCGGGAGGGTATCCACCAGTAAGTTTATACATTAACAAATAGGGTAACACTAAAGCTCCGTAAATAAAAGAATATAAAAGTGCTTTGTTTTTAAATACAATAAGTTTAAACTTTTCATTGATGCGAATACCGGCATCCGGCACTAAAAATAAAAGCAACAGAAATAAAAGAACGGGTGATCCGAAAAGCCAATGATACACATCAAGAAATAACGATTTGTTTGAATAAAAAAGTAACTGAAAAATATTTAAAGGGTCCTGCATAAAACCCTTTCGTTCAAAATTTCCGGGAGCAGTAAACATCAGAACCGTACCGGAAAGTGTAATTAAAAATGCGAGGGAAATTTTTTTTCTTAACTCTTTGTTTTGGTAATTAATAAAAATCAGATAGATAAACAACCCTAATAGTAACAAATCTATTATTTCGTTAAAGGTCGCAAGCAATAACAATAGAATAAACCCGACAATGCGGGTTATTTTTTTTTTACTGAAAATGAAAAACAAGCTCCATACACTAATTATCATTGGTACCGTATAAGTAACAGAGGCAGGCAACCAATAAAAAGATGAAGGAACAGAAGCAAACATTTGGGTAATTGTTAAACTAATTGCAGCTACTGTAAAATCTCTTTCCAGCTTGCTTACAAAGACAAAACATTTTTTAACTATGGCATAAATTGTAAAGTAAAAAAACAGAATAATAAATAATGAAACTAATTGGTAAGCCCAAATATTTCTGATAAAATATTCACCAAAGCTTATTACAAAAGTTGGTATTATCCGTCCTGACCAATGTAAATACCAATACTCTTGGGCTCCGATCAGACCGTATAATCTCGTGATGTAAGAATAAATATAAACATCTGCCTCAGGAGCAATGAAAAAACAGTTTATGATTAAACATACTATTAATAGTAATGCTGCAATAATAAATAACCAGCTATAATATCTTCGAAGTGTAGTGTGCTCCATTGTTTAATATTACCGTGCCTTCAGTCATGAAGACTGACAGCAAAGAAATGCTGAAAACATCAATAAGAATGGTTTACCTTTATTGCTTTACAATCTTTTTCACACTTCGTTCCCCATCAACTGTAACATCAAGGAAGTAAACTCCTTTTGGCTGGTCACTTAGGTCAAGCGTTTTTGCGTAAAAGTTATTAAGATTATTTTCTTGTTTGCTGAAGATAGCTTGCCCTAAAGTATTTTTAATTTCTAGCGTCAACAACGTTATATTTTGTTTTTGAATTGTGATGGAAATCGTATTATTAAATGGATTGGGAGAACAATGAATTTCATGTTGAGATTGATATTCTGAATTAACAATATCAGGTGCAACACGTTCTTCGTCTCCGGATACACAATATACATCTGGGAGTGGTTCAAAGTTGTATATATACATATTGCCATCGCAGTTTCTTAATGAAACAATACCAAAAATTTTACAATTATTACTATTTCTACCCAAATAAATTTTGTTAAACACACCTAACTGCTGGTCAACAGGAAAAAATTCTTTATAATTATTTATAAGCGTGCCGTTTTGGATATCCAACTGAAAGGTAAAGAAATCACCATCATAATCTCTGTGTGCGATTATTTCTTCAATGCCATCAAAGTTAAAATCTACTGCAGTTACCCCATTCCATTGATTTGCGGATCCGCTGGTAAGATTATATGAGTAAATTGTCGGAGCAAATTCTTGTGTGGCATGATTATAATTAAAAACCCTGATTTGTGGACCTGTATTACTATTATTAATTGTTATTATTTCCAAACCGTTATTTACATTTCCATCCAGGTTACCAACAGCAATTCCCCTTGGCACTGAACAAGTATAGGTTGAATTCGAACTATTATTTATGGGAAGATTTATAATATTAACTCCATCATATTTATACATAAATATTTCTCCATCGCTTCTCAGAGCTACAATTTCATCTCCAGCCACATTATCAAAATTCCCTGCTGCCAAGCCAATCCACGTGTAGCTCGTGATTGATTGCACAACAACATCAATATAATATGAGTCATTTGTCTGCTTTAAAAGATATACCTTCCTGTCACCATTATTAATTGCAAAAATTTCATCTTCGGGAGTGCTGGTGATAAAGTTACCCGCAGCAATACCTGCCCAATCACTGGAAAAAGTATAATTAACAGCATTTGCAGCTTGCTGCTGAATAACGTGAGTAGAAGCATCATAATGGTGAATTTCCAGTGCTCCGCTTCTGCCTCTTACGCTTGCAAAATCCTCAATTCCATCACCATTAAAATCACCGCTTGCAACCCCTTTCCATTCAGAATCAACCCATGTATTACGCTCTGTTGCAATAGGATTAAAGTAACTTGTAAACCCTTCTACTTTATCTTTATAGTAAGCCAAATTAGCCACCGATTCACCGGATATGTCCCGATAAAATGGGCCATATATGGCATAATCTGCAAAGCGATCGGAAATAATATGATAAACATCTCCATTATATTGGCACAAATAAACATATCTTCCAACATGATTTAAATATTCAAATAGTACTGCAGAATTATTAATGACGGTATTATAATTCCAAATTGTCCAATCAACTCCTCCAACACCGAGAGAGAAATTTAAAGGGCCTCTATAAATCTTTTTAATAAAGGTATTACTAAATTTATCCATATCATTGGAATCAAATAAAGATAAAGTATTGTTATCATAGTCCATAACCGAATATTTGTGACATAAATAAGCAAACTCAAAACAATATGAACCATGAACTATATCCTCTGTCCAGCAATCACTACCATCACAATCGTGAATCCACCAGTATGTATTATCAAGTGCATTGATCACTAACTCATTTTTTAATTGCGTTGCAATTCGGCTAGTCTTATGATGATAATAATCTCTCAAAGCAATATTATTTTCTCCTCTGTAAATTAAATACATTAAAAGTGTTGATCTGGCCATTGTCGCCTGCATATTTATAGCGCCAATAGCACCAGGGCCACATGTTCTGCAACTAGTATATGCAGTTTCATTATGATTCCAATCATAATCATGATAATCGTGTATAGTTTGATTAACCATTGCTTTAAGCCATTCGGCAAAATCTGCATAATCCTGTATTGCATATGTTGGTATTCCACTATTGTCGGGATAAACGCCACTAAGCTGACTGGGTACAGCAATAGTTTGTAATGATGGTTCTTCAAATTTAACAAGGTATGCAAACTCAGCCAAAGGGTATGTTATACAGCCATCTTGTACTATATGAGTATCCCACTGTCCCGTCATATCTGTCGACCAGCCTTTGCTTCCCGGATTATTTGGAATAGGAGATGTAATGGTCGATTGGTTACAAATAAAAGGATCCGGGTAGAAAGAAGGATTATTTGCATTTGCATCCGTAGTTAAAATATAATCGTCACGCCTGTCAATAGTTTTTTTGCATATACAAGAAACAAATCTAAATACACTGTGTTTCCGGTAGCTCTATACATCATAATATACGACTCCATTATATGAGAATTGTAAACGTGTATTCTGTTACCTGAATTTGGAGCACATGAAGGATATGCGTAGGGAGGTACATTATTAAAGGGTACTTCAAGGTTATAAAAATTGTTTTGAAATGTTTGTGATAGCCCAACCAATGGGAGAATGAATAAAACAAACAGTTTAAATTTTTTCATGATGCACGGATTTTAGAAACGTTAAAACATTTATTAAATTAATTTACGAGTATGCAATTATACAAAATAATACAGCTTCTTGAGAGAAATTTACAGTTTTTTTTCATAGGGTGAATTTCTTTCAATGATAATGTGAGTATATTTGATCTCATTTTTTAAAAAAGATTGTGAGAGATACAGAACCCGCTAAGCTAAGCCCGATGGTAGGGAGCTCCTGCGACCGGACAGCGGGACGGTAGGAAGTGAGGATTACAGAAGGTTGCTTCCGTCAAAAAAAAAGACGGACACGTCCAAAAAGTTTTATTTTTCATTTACAACTTACTGATTATCTTTGCACTCTGAAAAAACTAAAAACCATATAAATCCATATAAAAAATGACAAAAGCAGAATTAGTAGCAGAAATTTCGGCTAAAACGGGAATTGAAAAATTTGTTGCGCTTCAGACGTTGGAAGCCGTGATGAAGATTATTAAGAATTCGGTAAGCACCGATGAAAGTGTTTACCTGAGGGGGTTCGGAACTTTTTTCCCGAAAAAGAGAGCTCAGAAAATAGGGAGAATTATTTCCAAGAACCAGGCGATTGTAATTCCTGAACATTTTATTCCCGGCTTTAAGCCCGCAAAATCATTTGCAGGAAAAGTAAAAGCAGGAATGAAAAGCAAAGCCGTTCCCGAACCGAGCGCTACATGAACCGTGCGGGGCTACTTCAGGCAGTCCTGATTGTTGCCTGCATCGGGCTGACGGCGTTCCTGTATTTTTCACCCAAGACCATGCTCACCCCTAAGGTGAGCAGCAGCAAGCCGGTGGGTTCCGATTTTATTTTTGAGGCAGCGAAAAGTAAATTGCAGCGGCAGGAGGCAGCGTCAATCCATGGTCTTGAAAAAATTCTTGAAACAAAAACGGGGAATGACCGGCTTGCCTTACTTGATTCTCTTGCCTGGCGTTGGGATATTTTGGGAGAGCCGGCAGCCGCAGCGGAATATTACCGCAAGACAGCCGAAATTAATTCTTCTGAAAAATCATGGAGCGATGCAGCGCAGCGATACCTTGCAGCACTGCGCACTCAGAACGATTCTTTGACAGGCGCATGGCTGCTGGAACAGGCAATATATTGTTACAATAAAGTGGTGAAACTGAATCCCGGAAATGTGGATGCAAAAATGGACCTCGCTCTTTGTTATGCCGAAAGCAGCGAGCCCATGAAAGGAATTATGATGCTCAGGGAAATTGCACAAAAGCATCCAGAAAATGACAAGGCGCAGATGAACCTCGGTTTGTTATCCATACGTTCAGGGCAGTTTGATAAGGCAGTGGAGCGGTTCAATAAAGTTCTTGAATTAAATCCTTCTCAAAGCGAGGCGTATTATTTTCTTGGATACGCTTTGGTGCAAAAAGGCGATTCGGCAAAAGCGGCAGAAGCATTCAAAAAGTACTCAGAATCAGGAAAAGACGCGCAACTGCTTAAAGAAGCTAACGTATATATGAATCAATTAAATATGAACCAATTAAAAACCAACTAATAATTAACCAGATATGAGATATTAGATTTGAGATTTGAGAAAAAAATCTGTCAAAGACAGAATTCTCATATCTCACGTCTCACATCTCACATCAAAAATTTAACCCCATGCCAAGCGGTAAAAAAAGAAAACGCCATAAAATGGCGACACACAAAAGAAAAAAACGCCTCAGGAAGAACCGGCACAAAAAGAGGAACCGGTAAGTAGCGTTGCATGTTATACGTTATAAGTTATACGGGACATTCTATTGCGTTTTTCGTATAACTTATAACATATAACGTATAACTGCTCATTCATTCCCTGAACCAACTTTTAACTTTCGGTTCCGGAATATTTCCATACAGTTTATTTTATACACAAGTGAATCATGAATTAATTATCAGCTCCGGACCTGACGAAGTAAATATTGCGCTTCTTGAAGACAAGAATCTGGTAGAGCTGAACAACGAAAAGAAAGACCATAGTTTTTCTGTCGGTGACATATACCTGGGCAGGGTTAAAAAAATAATTCCCGGTCTCAACGCTGCCTTTGTGGACATCGGCTACGAGAAGGATGCATTCCTGCATTACCTTGACCTGGGTCCGCAGGTGCAGTCGCTATTAAAGATGGTGAAGCAGACGACCATGCAGAAAATTGCCGACCCGCTTTTTAACAGCTTTACCAATGAACCCGACATAGACAAAGGCGGAAGAATAACCCAGGTGCTGAACAGCAACCAGTGGGCAGTGGTTCAGATTGCCAAAGAACCTATTTCAACCAAGGGACCCAGAATCACTTCGGAGCTTTCGCTTGCCGGAAGATACCTGGTACTGATTCCTTTTTCCGATACCGTTTCCATTTCGCAGAAAATAAAAAGTTCCGAAGAGCGCATGCGGCTTAAGCGGCTGGTGCAAAGCATTAAGCCAAAAAACTTTGGAGTGATTATACGGACTGTTGCCGATGGAAAAAAAGTTGCAGAGCTTGACAAAGACCTGAATGATTTAGTGAATAAATGGAAGGGCATCGTGGAGAAACTTAAAACATCCGCACCGCACCAGAAGCTGATGGGCGAGATGGACCGCACATCCACCATCCTTCGCGACATTCTTAGCCCGAATTTTAATTCCATTCATGTCAACGATTCCGGGTTAGCTGAGGATGTTAAGCAATACATCCGCAGCATAGCGCCCGAGCAGGAGCAGATTGTAAAATTATATAAGGGAAGAGTTCCCATTTTTGAACACTTCGGCATAGAGAAGCAAATCAAGTCGGGGTTTGGCAAAACCGTGAACATGCCCAATGGCGCTTACCTCATCATCGAGCACACCGAAGCGCTGCATGTTATTGACATCAACAGCGGCGTGCGGTTCCAAAACAGCGAGAGCAATCAGGAAGCCAATGCGCTGCAAGTAAATCTGGAAGCGGCAGCAGAAGTGGCGCGGCAGCTACGCCTGCGCGATATGGGCGGAATCATTGTGATTGATTTTATTGACATGCGTTCGGCACAGAACCGCAGGGTGCTATTTGATAAGCTGAGGGATGAGATGAAACGCGACCGCGCCCGGCATACCATTCTTCCCATGAGCCGTTTCGGGCTGGTGCAGCTTACGCGGCAGAGGGTTCGCCCTGAAACAAAAATTGTTACCGCAGAGAAATGTCCTTCATGCGATGGAACGGGAGAAATAAAAGCCAGCATCCTTGTGCTGGACCAGATGGAAAATAATATCCGCTTTCTTGCCAAGGAGCAAAATGAAAAAAAGCTGGAGCTGCACGTTCACCCGTTTATAGAGGCATACCTGATGCGCGGATTTTTTTCTTCCATAAAAAAGCAATGGCAGAAGAAACATAATATCGCTCTCAAAATTCTGCCTGTTTCCAAATATCATTTTCTGGAATATCATTTCTTCAACGATAAAGGAGAGGAAATAAAAATTTAGGGAATACGCACAAACTTTGTGCAGATTGGTATCTACGAAATACGAATTTCTGCGAATATACGAATAGCCGCACCGAACCAATCCGCGTTCATCCCTATTTTCCGCGTCATCAGCGGTCTATTTTTTTCCTTTTTTAATTCGTAAATTCGTCCGTCAGTTGACGAATTCGCTATTAGTATCCAAATGAAAACCATTTTAATCACAGGAAGCAACAGAGGTATTGGTTTGGAGATAGCCCGTCAGTTCGGAAGAAAAAATTTTCACGTAATTCTCTCCGGGCGCAATGAAGAGAAACTGCATCGGGCGCAAAAGGAGCTTGCAAAAGAAAATATCCATGCTGAAATTCTTTTACTCGATGTAAGCAATCCTGACAGCATCAGTAAAGCGGCTAAAGAATCCGGAAAAACTAACAAGCAGCTTCATGTGCTGGTGAACAATGCAGCCATAGGTCTTAGGGGAGACACAAGCTTGCTGCGCAACAGTGAGGATATTTTAACTCAAACGCTTTTAACTAACAGTTACGGTCCGCTTCGGGTTACCAAAGCATTTATGCCTTACATAACTTCACCCGGAAGAGTGCTTATGATTTCAAGCGGTGGCGGCTCCATGACGGATGAAACAGGCGGCTGGTGGCCCGCTTACTGCGTTTCCAAAACATTGCTCAACTCAATAACGCGGCAGCTTGCCTACGAGCTGGAGCCAAAAAATATTGCAGTGAATGC
>Ga0247727_10011222_pt1 | contig 15687 bp, 12 predicted proteins | sample WisWelCaveWW1625_FD_202498 | JGI IMG/M metagenome (GOLD analysis project Ga0247727, IMG submission 202498) | Biofilm microbial communities from Wishing Well Cave, Virginia, United States - WW16-25 | ecosystem: Environmental > Aquatic > Deep subsurface > Groundwater > Cave microbial mat | place...
TTGAGTAGTGCAAAAGCCGTTGAACCACCGAGGCAAGCTCGGTGGCGTTTGGCGCTGTTGGTGTAACTTATGCCCCGACACTTGATCTTAGGCACCGCTGGCCACATCGATCACGGAAAGACGTCGCTCGTGCGCGCGTTGACCGGAATCGACACCGACCGGCTGCCGGAGGAGAAAAAACGCGGCATCACGATCGACATCGGGTTCGCGCGGCTCGACCTGGGCGATTACCAGCTCGGAGTCGTGGACGTGCCGGGCCACGAGCGGTTCATCAAGAACATGCTGGCGGGCGCATCCGGCCTCGACCTGGCGATGCTGCTGGTCGCGGCCGACGATTCGGTGATGCCACAGACTCGCGAGCATTTCGAAATCCTGCAGCTGCTTGGGCTACGGCATGGTCTGGTGGTGATCTCGAAATGCGACCTGGCTCAGGATGAGACGTGGCTCGATCTGGTCGAGGAAGAGGTGCATGGGCTGATCGCCGGGACGTTTCTGGAAGGTGCACCGATCGTTCGCACCGCGGCGACGCAGGGCAAAGGCATTGACGAGGTGAAAGAAGCGATCCGGCAGGTCTGTTCCAAGATTGATGCGGGGCGCACGGGCGAGTTCTTTCGACTGGCCGTGGACCGCTCGTTCTCCGTGGCGGGGCACGGCACGGTCGTTACCGGCTCAGTGTGGTCAGGCACGGCCAACGTCGGCGACGAAGTCGAACAACTCCCGGCCGGCACGCGGCTGCGAATTCGCGGGATTCAAAACCACGACCAGCCGGCCGAGGCGATCGAACGCGGCATGCGGGCGGCGATAAACTTGACCGGCGTACACCATACCGAAATCATCCGGGGCCACGAAATCGCCACACCCGGTTACCTGAAACCGTCGCAAGTGCTGACCGTTCGGCTGCACGTGCTGCCGTCGAGCCCCTGGCCGGTGAAGCACCGCATGCACCTGCGCGTACACATCGGGACGGCGGAGATTCTGGCGAGCGTTTCGCTGCTCGAAGGCAACGTGCTCGAACGCGGCCAGTGGGGCAAGGCCCAGCTCTTCTTGAGCGAGCCGGCCGTGGCCACGTGGGGCCAGCCGTTCGTAGTCCGCAGCGAGTCGCCGATGCTGACAGTCGGCGGCGGTCAGGTGCTTCAGCCAATCGCCCGTCGCATCCGCCGCCGCGAACCGAAGCAGATCGAGCGACTCGAAAACCTGTGGGCGAATGACGCGGTCACGCGCGCGAACACCGTGATCACGTTCTGCGGCCTCCAGCCTTGGACCGAGTTGGATCTCGTGCGCGATGCGGGCGCGTCGCGTGAGGAGGTCGGCTCGATTACGACTCAGCTCATCACATCCGGCAACCTCATTGATCTTTCCGTCAGTCGCGGTCGAAACCTTCGTCTGCCGCGCGACCTCGTGGCCGATCTCGAAGCACGCGTGTTGCACTCGATCGATCGGTTGCACGACCAGAACCCGCTGCACGCGACGATCCCGCTTCAGAAGCTGGTCGGGTCGCTCGACTACCTGGGCGACGACACGTTGGTGCTGGGTTTGGTGGAACGACTCAGAACGGCCAAAAAGCTGCGCGGCGACGAACGCTCCGTCTGCCGCACCGACTGGGTGCCGAAGCTGAGTCCGGCCGAGCGCAGGCTGCGTGATCAGGTCCTGGCCGCCTACGAATCCGCCGGCCTGCAGCCGCCGGAACCCGCGGAACTTCAGAAGCAGGCGGTGGCCCGCGCGACCGCCGTGCAGCCGATCGTCGAACTGCTCGCGGCCGAAGGGCACCTCGCGCACGTCGGTGGGTCGATGTACCTGCACATCAAATCTGAGGAAGATTTGCGTCGCCGCGTTACCGAAAAGATTCGCGAAAAGCCTGCCGGCCTGACCGTCGGCGACATCCGCGACGTTTTGGGAATCACCCGGAAACACGCACTGCCTTACTGCGAGTACCTCGACCGGGTTGGCGTCACGCGCCGCGACGGCGACCTGCGAGTGCTTGCGCAGGTTGGGGCCGTGTCTCTGGATCAGTCCGCCGGCACCGCCGCGCCCGGCGCGAGCCAGGAAGGAGTGGCGGCTTCGCCATGAGTACCGACTTAAGTTCAAAAGATCAATCGACCGCATCGCAAGCCAGCTCGTTCCGCCAATTGCCGGCCGTGAACGAGTTGGTCGATGCGCCCGGGCTGTCAGATTGGCGAAGCCGCGTGCCGCGAAGCATCGTAGTCGAAGCCGCTCGCGGCGTGCTCGGCGAGTTTCGCCAGAAACTCGCGACGACCGGCGAGCCGGGCGAAGTTCCACCGCTGAATGAGTTTGCTCGGCGAGTGATCGAGCGGCTCTGTTGGGAAGAACGGCCACGGCTGCGCCCCGTGATCAACGCGACGGGCATCATCTTGCACACGGGTCTCGGCCGCTCGCCGCTCGCGGAATCGGCGGTTCAGGCCGTCGCCGAAGTCGCGCGCGGCTACGCATCGCTCGAACTCGATCTCGACACCGGAGAACGCGGCAAGCGGACGACGATCGTGCGCGGGCTACTGACGAAATTGACCGGGGCCGAATCGGCCACGGTCGTAAACAACAACGCGGCGGCGACGATGATCGTGCTGGCGACCGTGGGCAAAGGCCGCAGCATCATCGTGTCGCGCGGGGAACTCATCGAAATCGGCGGCAGCTTCCGGCTGCCCGACATCATGCAAGCGAGCGGGGCGACGCTCCGCGAAGTCGGCACGACGAACAAGACACGCATCGGAGACTACGAAAAGGCAATCGACGAAACGACGGCCGGCCTTATGAAGGTCCACACGTCGAACTATCGCGTGGTCGGTTTCACCGAGGCCGCATCGCTCGACGAGCTCGTCGCTCTCGGCCGGCGCCGCGGGCTGCCCGTGATCGACGACATTGGCTCCGGCGCGATGATCGACTACGCTCAGTTCGGTTTCACCGACGAACCGCTCGCGACCGAAAGCGTGCGAATCGGCGCCGACCTGGTACTTTTCAGCGGCGACAAACTGCTCGGCGGCCCGCAGGCTGGAATCATCGTCGGCCGTACCGAGTGGATCGAGCGGATTGAAAAGAACCCGCTGATGCGGGCGTTCCGCGTGGACAAGATGACGCTCACGGCGCTCGAGGCGACCCTGCGCCTCTACCGCGACCCAGACCTGGCAACCAGCGAAGTACCGATCCTCGCGATGCTCCGCACGCCGGTTCTCGAACTCCGCAACCGCGCCGAGCGACTGGCCGGCCGCCTCCGCGAGCTGGCGACCGTTGCCGAAGCGACCACGGCACAGAGCACGGCGTACCTCGGCGGCGGGTCGATACCGACTCAGGGCCTTGAATCAGTTGTTGTGCGCGTCCGGTTCCGCGAGCGGGCGGAAACCGACGTCGCCACGCGGCTTCGCCTGGGCGATCCGGCCGTGATCCCGCGCGTGCAAGAAGGCCATGTGATCTTCGACGTAAGAACCGTATTCCCGTCCCAAGACGACGCCTTGGTCGCCGCCATTGCCTCGGCGTCTGGGTAGTCGCAAGGCCTTCGCGACGGGGGTACGACACACTTTGCGCGAAGGGTGGGCCGGGGTCAGGTGTACTGATTTCTGTTTTGGTCGCTGAGTGGCGGTCGAGTTCCTCAGCAATTCAGACTTCCATGCCACGGTTGAATCCGTGTGTGACACCAAAACAGAAATCGGAACACCTGACCCCTCGGCCGATCGGTCAGCGATGCCGAAAACCGCGAACCCTTTGCAAGAGGTCGCGAGTTGACTCGATTTCCCGCAACAGGTCGCGGCGCGAGTCGTGGTCATCGTTGTAATGCGACGCGATCGCGGCATCCACGCCCGCGGCATGGGTTTCGCGCGTGGCGACCACAGCGGCGACGGCGGTCGGGCTGATCGGGACCAGCCGCACCATATCGGCCTGCACGGTGCCACTGGCGTTGTTGTTGAGAATGACGTTCAAGGTGGTGCCGGTAATCGTAAAGTTTCCGAGGGTTTTCCACGGGATCGTCGCGCTGCTGTAAATGGTGGTTGATGGAGGCTTCTGTTGATTGACGGAGACTTGGCCGAGAAGTGTCGCGCCGTTGTAGATTTTGTACGGCGCATTCTTGGCGTTCGTCGCCAGGGGCACCCAGGTGGTCTGTACTTGGTAGGTACCCGCTGTCAGTCCAGTGAAGCTCCACGTCGCTTGCGCGCTGCCGTTGCCCTTGGCGCGGTAGCGGTAGTCCCCTTCCTGTCCCTGACCGCTCACGACGGTCCAGCCGCCGGTATCCGAGTAGCCCGGCCCGCCATCATCGACGAAATAGACCGAACTGCCGCCCCGGACCAAGATCTGATGGATGGATCCACTAACAACCGCTTCGCTCGCCGTTCCGATAGTGAAGTTGTAGTCCCAGGCCGTCGGGACGTTGAAGGATTTGCGACCTGTCAGGGACATGGACCAAGCAAGTTCGGACCCTCCCGGACCGACACCGACCGTTGGCGCACCGTGCGCGAAGGCAGTTTGCATCTCTACGATCGTGGCATTCCGCCAGTCACTGAAGCCGTTCTGTGACAGGTCGAGTGCGTGTTGCATGCCACTCCAAAAAAGCCAACTGCTGAGGATCGTAGTATCCGGGCTCCACACCAGACCGGTCTGGAGATCCTTGCACCCGCCTTCGCCCCAGAACCAACCGGCCTGAACACTCGGATTGAACTCGCCGAAGTCCTGGCCATCCACGAACTGCGCGGTTGACAAGACGACCGTCTGAGCCGCGCTGCCCGCCGGATGCGTTTGAGACCAGCCGGACGGTACGACCTGACGCACGACGTACGTGCCCGCGACCAGATGCATGAAACGGTATTCACCCGCCGGACCGGTCGTCGTGGAGGGTTCCCCGGAATCGAGTACGCCATTGTTGTTCTGGTCCATGTAGACAGTTCGGCCCGCCAACCCGGTGTCGCCAATGTCCTGCGTCCCATTGTTGCCTAGGTCGTCGAACACTTGTCCGAAGATGGCCCCGCGATCTTGGGTGGTCGCCGAGACGAAGATATCGGTGCTTGCACTGGCGGTGAGCGAAACTGTGCTGGTTCCTGTGTCGAAGTCGGCTGTGCCGCTGAAGTCACCGGTCGCGTACATGTTTCCCAGACCATCCACCGCGAAGCCGAACGCCCTAGCTCCGCCGGCGCCTCCCATGCGTCGCGCCGATACGAAGCCGCCGGAGGAATCCAGCTTGGAAACAAAGACGTTGTCGGCGCTGGGGCTTGTGCTGGTCAGGTATGCGACGCCGGAGCCGGGATCGAAATCAGCCGTGCCGCGGAAGTAGCCTGCCGTGTAGACGTTTCCGGCACCATCGATTGCAATGCCGCGTCCGGTGGGATTGCCGGTGTTGCACACATCCGCCTGGCTGGATGCGCCGAACGTTTTCGTCCAGACCGTATTGCCGATGTTGTCTAGCTTCGTGACGAAGGCGCTGCCCAAGCCCCAATTGTCCAACGCACCGGTAACGAAGAGGTTACTCGCCGCGTCCACGGTGATTGCCCAGCCACGGTCGCCATCTGCCGCCGTCCCCATTCGGTTCGCCCAAACAAAGTTTCCGGAAAGATCCAGTTTCGAAACGAAGATGTCTCCATACCCTGCGCTGGTCAGGCTCGTGGACCCGAATGTGGCAGTCCCTCGAAACCAGCCTGTTGTGTAGACACCGCTGCCATCCGCAGCGATCCCCGTCCCCCAGTCATCAGCAATGGTGCCGCCTGCCCGCTGCGCCCAGACGGAGTTACCGTTCGTGTCGAGACTCCACACAACGATGTCTCTGAATCCCGCGCTGGTGAGACTCGTCGTTCCGAAGCTGGCAGTGCCGGAGAAAGACCCTATCGCATACACATTCGCGCCGGGACCAACCGTGATGCTTCGAGCTGAATCAACTGCAGCGCCTCCGGCAGATTTCGCCCAAAGGAAGCTTCCCGCTGAACCGTCAAGTTTCGTGACAAAGATGTCAGAGTCCGTCGACCCGCCGGCGGCCGTCAGAGTCGTGCTGCCGAAATCAGCCGTGTCCGCGAAGTTTCCGGCCACGTACACGTTGCCGCTCGCGTCGAGTGCGATGCCAAACCCCGTATCAACGCCCGTGCCGCCGGCCCGTTTCGCCCACAACAAAGTTCCTGCGGACGAGTATTTCGCCACGAGCACATCGCTGCTACCGGCACTGGTCAAGGTGACTCCGGGAGCGAGCGTGGCCGTGCCGACGAAATTGCCTGCAACGTACACGTTGCCCGTCGAATCCGTCGCCACTGAAAAGCCACTCGGATCGTCCACCGTCCCCACGGCGTCCACGACCCAGCCGGAGAGCAGCGTGCGGTCTTCGAGCAACTCGACGTGCGGCAAACGGTGCGGGCGGCGGCGCGGCGCGGCCGGGCGGCGCGTTTGGCCGAGCGAACGGGAAGTCGAACGGGAATCACGACGCGCGAACAGTTTGGCGAACAACATGGGGAGGGTCTCCTTCTGGGTTAGAAGTCAGTCGTCATTGGTCAGTAGTCAGTTGTCTGATAGAATGTGACCGGATCACTAATGACAATCGCGAGGTTGCACATGCCTATCAACATCGAGCAAATCATTGAGAACGCATTTGAGCAGGCTTTCTCTCGCGCGCTGGAGCAGACGATCCAGAGCAAAGCCGAAGCACTCTTCAAGCAAGCGTTCGAGAACGGTTCGCCGCTTTCGAAGAAACTTGAAGAGAAGATCGAACAAGGATTCCAGCGTTTCGTGGACGAAGGAGTCCAGTGGGAAAAGAAGAAGCCCGGCTTCAGCGAATGAACTTCGACCGCGGCCACGACGATAACTTCGATCGCGTGCCGGGGATCACTCGCTACTCGCCCGTGTGAGTTCATGGCTCGTGCTTCCAAGTGCAGTTCAGAAGTCAGTTGTCCGTCGTCAGTTGTCATTTGCCCACTAGCTTTCGCTTTCCGGCACTCGCTGGTATATTTCACTCGGTGAATTAACCGCCGTTTCGGAGGACGTGTCGTGACGATCACGATCGAAGCCACGTATGAAAATGGCGTGCTGCGACCAGCCAAGCCGCTCCCGTGGAAAGACGGTGAGAAGGTGAGCGTCGTCGTCAGTACCCTCGATAGCCCACTGCTGCAGGCGTATGGCATCATGGGGTTCAAAGGCACCGCGGAGGAGGCGGAGTATTTTGCTTTGAGCCCCGACCTGCTCCCCGAGGAATGCCGATGATTCTTGATCAGGTGCCGAGCGCGGCGCGAGTTTTGGTGGACTCGAACATCCTCGTCTATCACTTCCAGCCTCACCCGGTCTTCGGCCCTGCCTGTCAACGATTCATCGAACGGATCGAGCGACAGGAGATTGAGGGATTCACTTCTAGCAACCTTCTCGGCGAACTTGCTCATCGCCTGATGGTGATTGAGGCTGGCGCTTTGCCAGGCTGGTCTGGTACCAAGGTAATGAACCGCCTCAAGCAGCAGCCCGCCGTTGTGCAGCAACTCAGCCTGTTTCAGACGGCCGTTGACACCGTGCTGCAATCGCGGATTCAAGTGCTTGCTGTCCCCGTCCTGTTGGTATCTGCGGCCGCATCGCTGAGCAGACAGCATGGATTGCTCACGAACGACGCTGTGATTCTCGCGTTGATGCAACATCACAGTCTTGAGCATGTCGCCAGCCACGACGCTGACTTCGATCGCGTGCCGGGGCTCACTCGCTATTCGCCGGTTTGAGTTCATTGCTTCCCCTATTGCCCACCGCGTTCTTTCAACAAGTCCGCAACGTCTGCCCACAGCTTCCGCCACGGTTCCTGCTCGGCCTCCGGTAGTTTGGCGATCGGTTCTTCATTGCGCACGCCTGCGAGGTCTGGATCGACCAGCCAGTGCTGGAGCTGCGTGAGGGCCGGCCGGCGATCTTTCGGGTCTTGGCCTTTCAGGGCCTCTGCGTTTCGGGCGAGGTCCGCGCGGAGCCAGTGGAGGGCCTGCTGGCGCAGGCGGCGGCGCTCGGCATCGTCGAGTGCCGGCGTGCCGGTATCTTCGCCTTGTCCGCAGCCAGCGAGCGCCGCAGAGCAGGCCGCCCGGTAACGGTGAGGATGTTCAAAGTCCTCGGCGAGTTTAGGCTGCTCGGCAAAGGACTGCTCGTAGAACCGCGCACTGGTAGCGAACAGGCGCTTGGAATAGCACAGCATCGCGTACTCGGTCCGCTCCTCGGCCTTGGCCACTGGCTCGGTGCCCGCGACGACGCCGGGCAGTTTGCCTTCCAACTCCAGCATGAGTTCGCATTCGCGCAAACGGTCGGCCCACGGATAGCGACCGTAGCGGTCTCGCAGGCTCAGTTCATGACTGTGCCGCAGGTGAACAAGGGCCTCGGCGAAGTTGCCTCGATCCATCAGCGTCTGGGCCAGGTTCCAGCGAGGCGCCGCCAGTTGCGGATTTAGTCGGATCGCCTCACGATATTCCGCAATGGCGGCATCGAGTTCGTTTCGGATTCTGAATGCGTTGCCCAGATTGCTGTGGGCCTGTGCATGGTCCGGGTTCAGCTCGATCGCCCGTTGGTGCGCCGTAATGCCCGCGCTGACTTGCCCGCTGCGGACCAGAACCGCGCCGAGATCGGTGTGGGCCTGAGCCGATTTTGGATCAAGCTCGATCGCTTTGCGTAATGCGGCAATCGCTTCGTCGAACTGTCGCTTGGCGGCCAATGCCACGCCGAGATTCTCGTGCGGCCCGGCGTAATCTGGCTTCAGTTCAATTGCCCTTCGAAGCACGCCGATGGCCGCGTCGATTTGGTTCTGCCTGGTCAGGCACCGGCCCAAATGGTTGAGCGCCTCGACGTACGTCGGGTGGAGTTCGACCGCCCTGCGGAACTGCGACACCGCGTCATTCCACTCGCCCAAGTCTTCGCGCACGAGGCCGAGCATATGGTACGCATGCGGGTTGTCCGCCTTGAGTCGAATAGCGTCCTCGCAGAGTGCCGCGCTTTCATGGAGCGATCCCTTGTGCCTCAATGCGTCTGCGATCGAGAGAACGGCCGCGCCACTGGCGGGTCGGAGCGCGTGCGCGATTCCGGCGAAGTGAAGCATTTCATCCCAGCGCGAAAGCTTGTGAAGGTTTTCCGCAACGAGAACGTTGAGCCAGAGGTCACCGGGATTTCCACGGTGCGCGGTCTCAAGCACGCTCAAAGCATGCTCGACGCTTCCTTCGGCCGACAGGGCATTCGCCAACAGGATCAGCGAAGCGGTGGGAAGTCTGGCGATTTCGTCCGAAGAACTCGCATCGAGCAGCGCTCGCTGATCACTCCGTTCGAAGTAATCCCGGATGCGCCCACGCAGGTCGTCGGGATCGGCAGCACGAGCGACCGCGAGAATCTTCGACTCATCCGCTCCGCCCGTGTTGCGGCGCACGATGGCCCAGTGGTCGAGGGCCGCGACGAGTTCGCGCCGGACGGGTCGCTGATTGATCTGCTCCGTCGCTCGCTCAACGGCAGGGTGCCTGGGGTCGAGTCTTCGAGGCCCCAGTTCCGCGGCGCGATTGAACGGGCTGGGGTCTCGCAGACTCGACCACCAGCCACCCACCATGTCGATGCCATAATCGCGGAACGCGGTTTCGTAACGTCGGTCGAGCGCCGCGTAGTCGTGAACGCCGTCGAGCATGCTGGCGTCGTCTTCGCGGATGTCTTCCAGTCGCTCGATCAGCTGGAGATCCGCGTGCAGTTGCCGGACGCGCTGGCGAAGTTCATCGTTCGCCCGGCCCGTAACGAGCAACCCGTCGGCACGGCTGACCGCCGTTTTCGCCTCCAGCCAGTTCGTGTGACCGATGAATTGTTCGGCCTCTTGCAGCGCCCGCGTGACTTCTCGCTCGGTCTCATTCTGCCGCCAGTCGCGGTCGCTCATGATCCATCCGATGCTGCCGGCCAGAACCGTGAAGGCGGCGATCGTCGCCGCAGCCGCAGAGCCGACGACCACCTTGTGCCGGAGCGACCATTTCACCAGTCGCCGCACCGGGCCCGGCCGCCGCGCCAGGATTGGCTTATCGTCCAGGTGCCGCCGCAGGTCGTCGGCGAATTCCTGAGCCGTCGCGTAGCGGTCCGATGGGTTCTTGGCCATCGCCTTCAAGACGATCGTCTCGATTTCCTCGGGAATCGACGGGGCGGTCTTGCGCAGCGGTTGCGGTTCATCGAATGTGATCTGACGCAGGATTTCGTGGCGGTCATGGCCTGGGAACACCGGTCGCAGCGCGAGCAATTCATAAAGCGTCACGCCGAGCGAGTAGATGTCAGTGCGATGATCGACGACGACGCGTTTGGCCAGCGCTTGCTCGGGACTCATGTAACGCAATGTGCCGACGAGGTCGCCCGTGACGGTGATATCCACATCCGTGCCGACGCGAGCGAGGCCAAAATCAGTGATCCAGAGATTGCCGCGCACGTCCAGCAGCAGGTTGGACGGTTTGATGTCGCGGTGAATGATGCCGATCTGATGCGCGTGATCGAGCGCCTCGGCGGCTTGAATGCCGAGTCGGGCCATCGTGCGCGAGAATTCGCGCGGGTTGGCGGTGCGGGCAGTGGAAATCGCTGCAACAGGCTGAGTCGAATTCGCCGCTGGAACGGCAAGAATCCCTGGCGAGCCGGAGGGCGTCAGCCCCCGGATTTGACCGGTGGCGCCAATCGGTCCGGGGGCTGACGCCTCCCGGCTCGCCAGGGATCCGGGGGCTGACGCCTCCCGGCTCGCCGGCACGTTGGATTGCGCAAGCTCGTTCAGGCCGGCGGTGTTACGCAGCTCGCCAATCACCTCCGCCAGCGTCTGCCCGTCGATGAACTGCATGGCGTAATAATGCACGCCGCGCTCGCAGCCGACCGAGAAGACGGGGACGATGTTCGTGTGGTGCAATTGTCCGGCGGCGTGTACTTCGTTTTCGAATCGCTGAAGCTGCTTGGCGTCCATGACAGCGGCGAACGGGAGCACCTTCAAGGCGACGCGGCGTCCGATCGAAATCTGCTCGGCCTCGTAGACGATCCCCATTCCGCCGCGGCCGATTTCGCGGATGATGCGGAAATCGCCCAAGCAACCGGTCGGGGGCGAGAAGACATCGGAGGCGGCACCCGATTCGACTACCTTGCCGCTGTTCCCGCCGGACGACATGGCCGACGCCGAAGAGCGCATCACCTCGAGTGCCGGAAAGACCTGGCGGATGACCGAGGCGATTTGCGGGAAACGTTCGGCGTATTCTTCGATCTTGGCCGGCTCGCCGCGCGCCACTCGCTCCATGAACTCCTCGGCCGCCTCGCCCAGCAGCGAGTCGGCGGACAGATTTCGCGACGGTTCGGCGGCAGGTCTTTCACTCAATGGGCTCATAGTTCCGACTCCCGCAGTCCGCTTTCGATGAGCAGTTTACGCAACCGCAACAATGCCTGACCGTGACGCTTGCGCACCGTGGAAGGATCGACGCCGAGTACGCTCGCGACTTCTTGGGTTGAGAGTTCCTCGAAGTTTCGCATGAGCAGGATTTCGCGGTCGCGGTCGGGCAACTTCGCAACCGCGTCGCGCACGCGGCGGGCCAGGTCACGGCGATCGATTTGGTCGGCCGGATGCGGTTCGCGCGCGAACATTTGTTGTGCAAGCTGCACACTCGACCGCTCCGGCAGCGGCACGTTGCGTTCGACCGATCGCCGAATGGCTGTTACGTGTTGTCGCCGCGATATGAGTAGCCGGTCGCACGCGATTTGCCGGAGCCACAGCCGAAACGGCAACCCCGGCCGGTCGAGGTACGCGGTGAAACGGCGAACTGCTTCCAAATGCGTTTCCTGCACGATGTCGTCGGGATCGACGCGCGGGCGAAGTTTCGGGTCAATACGCAGATGAACGACCCGTTTGAGGTAGGCCCGATGTCGCTCGAACAGTCGATCCATCGCCGCCGCGTCGTTACCGTCGCGGATGCGGTTGATGAGCCGGCGGCTCTCGGACGAATCGGTCGATAGCTGCGCCATGCAAGTCCCTCCCGAAGACTAACTGCAAACGCTTGACGAAGTGGGAAGAGATTCCCCAACGGAATGGTCAGCCGACGACATTTAGGCGAAATGATTGCCAATTGCGAATTGAAAATCGAGAATCCCCAATCCATGGGAAGTCGAGTTGCAAGGCAGTTTGAAATCTGCAATTCTCAACTTGCGATTTCTCTTTCACGAACAAGGCGGGAGTGTTTGTACGTCTGGTGGCGGCCCCGGGCTTCAAACCCGGCGTAGGGTCTGGAAATCAGGTCCTAGGTGGGTTCGATTCCCATACACTCCCGCCATTTTTCTGCTTTCGATCGGCTCCGCTGGCGGTTCAAGCACGCTTTGCACAGCGTCCGCGTCCGCCAGTCGCTCGGCCCAGATTTTTTCCAGTTGGCCGACCAGCCACTCGTGACCGAACCACGCTGAGTCCCACAGATTGACGAATTGCTGGATCGCGAAGGCGCTGGTGCGCAGATCGTGGGCCGCGATGTGACAGGCTCGTTTCGGATCAACCGCTTGGCTGGCGTAGCCCAAAAGCCGAACCGTGTCGCCGTCAGAAACCCCGTGGGACACGGGACACAGGGACACCCCGCTCGACCAGTTGCCGCGGGCGATCAGTCCCCGCCGAAGGTCTTCCAGCAGGACAACAAGGTTTAGGTTCTGGAATTGTCCGAAGACGTGAGCCACAATAGAGGGCGAGTGCATGGTTTACTTCCAGCTCTCAGGAGGCTGGTTCCCACTTTACCATGTGGCCTGATCCGAGCCAATCACAGGAACTGCTGAAGCAAGCCGAGTGCGGCGATCGCGAGGCCGTGGGGCGGCTGCTGGAGCGACATCGCGAGTCGCTGCGACGGGCAATCCACTTGCGGATCGATCGGGCAATCCAACGCCGCGTGGACGCAAGCGACATCGTTCAAGAGGTGATGCTGGAGGCGAGCCGGCGCCTGCCCGAATATTTGAAGAACCCGGCCATGCCGTTTCACCTGTGGCTTCGGCAGATGGCCCGAGACCGATTGATCGACGCCCATCGGCGCCATCAGGTCGCCGAGCGGCGGGCGATCGGCCGTGAGAAACCGCTCGAACTTGCGGCGTTTCTGGACCGCTCGTCGATCGAACTGGCGGCCGATCTGCGCGACCACGAGTTGACCCCGGCCGCCGCCGCCATGCGCCAGGAATTGGAGCGCCGGTTTCACGACGTGCTCGGGCAACTCGATGACGAGGACCGCGAGATTCTGATCATGCGTTACTTCGAACAGCTTTCGAACCAGGAAGTCGCGCAGGCTCTGGGTCTCAGCGAAGCGGCGGCAGGCATGCGGCACCTGCGGGCGCTGCGCCGACTGCGGGCGTTGTTGGGAGAGACTCCGTCACGAGCAGGTTTGTGATGAACACTGGAAGCACGACTAGTCTGCAATCGGTTGCGAAGCCCGGCGACCCCGCGCGCGAGGAGCAACTTGCTGAGTTGATGACCGATCTGGTCGAACGGATGCGCCGCGGAGAGCAACCGGAAATGGAAGCGGTAGCCCGCCAGCATCCCGACTTGATCGCGGACCTGCGGGAACTGTGGGCCGCCGCTCAGATCGCCCACGAAATGGGCCGTGCGTCGCTGGGAGACACGGCCGCGCGGGATTCGTCACCCGCTCCGCCGAGTCTGGCGCCGGGATCAGATACATCGCGGAGAATCGGCGATTACCTGCTGCTCGAAGAGATTGGCCGCGGCGGTATGGGCGTGGTCTACCGTGCCCAGCAACTCAGTCTGAGTCGGACCGTGGCGCTAAAAATGATTTTGACCGGCGAGCTGGCGTCGGCCTCGGACATGGCGCGATTTCGCGCGGAGGCCGAATCGGCCGCGCGGCTCGATCATCCGAACATCGTGCCCGTCTACTCGGTGAGCGAGCACGAAGGCCGGCCGTTCTTCACGATGAAGTGGGTGGACGGCACGACGCTCGCGAAACGCCTCGCCGAAGGTCCGATGTCGCCGCGCGAGTCTGCCACGATCTTGGCCCCGGTCGCTCGCGCGATTCACTTCGCCCATCAGCACGGCGTGCTGCACCGCGATCTGAAGCCGAGCAACATCTTGTTGGGGAAGGTCGAGGAAGGAGGGTTGAGGGTTGAGGGCCAGAATTCGACAGCGATTCTCCCTCTGGCCCTCAACCCTTTCGTCACCGACTTCGGCTTGGCCAAGCGCATCGATGTCGAAGGCAGCCTAACGCGGACCGGCGCGATCATTGGCTCGCCGAGTTATATGCCGCCGGAGCAGGCGGCGGGAAATCGCGGGCAGCTTGGGCCAGCAAGTGATGTGTACAGTCTGGGCGCGATTCTTTATCAGATGCTCACGGGCCGGCCGCCGTTTCAAGCGGCGAGCGCGGTGGACACGCTGTTGCAGGTGCTGGAACAAGACCCGCTGCCGCCGCGAATCGTAAATCCGCAGGCGGATCGCGAATTGGAATTGATAGCGCTGAAGTGCCTTCAAAAGCCGCCGGACTTGCGCTATCCGACGGCGGCCGCACTGGCGGACGACTTGGAGCGGTATCTTTCGGGCGAGCCGATCTCGGCCCGGTCGGGCAAGTTCAGCGCGGTCGTCACTCGCTGGTTTCGTGAGACGCACCACGCGGCGGTGCTGGAGAACTGGGGTCTGCTCTGGATGTGGCACAGCTTGGCGCTCATCGTGCTGTGCGTCGCCACGGACGGGCTACGCTGGCAATCGATCACGTCGCGTTGGCCCTACGTAGGAATCTGGACGATCGGCCTTGGTACGTGGGCAGCCGTCTTCTGGTGGCTGCGCGAGCGTGGGGGACCCGTTACGTTTGTCGAGCGACAGATTGCCCACGTCTGGGGCGCGAGCATGGCGGCCAGCGCACTGCTCTTCGCCGTTGAATGGCTGCTCGACTTTCCTGTTCTAAAACTATCGCCCATCCTCGCCCTCATCGGCGGCGCGAGTTTTGTCGTCAAAGCGGGCATCCTCTCGGGCACATTCTACCTCCAGGCGGCCGCGCTGTTCGTAACTGCGGGCCTGATGTGCCTATTTCCCGATGTGTCCGTGTCGATCTACGGCCTCATTTCGGCAGCGTGCTTTTTCGTGCCGGGGCTCAAGTACCACAGGCAGCGTGTACGCGATGGGGGCTGTCTTTCTCGCGGGTGATCTCGCCTTCTTCACTCGGCCATCGTCTCTCCCTCAGACCAGGGTGTCCTCGTTCTTCTGTTGCCCGCGGATCTTTCGTTGGTAGCAATGCCTATTGGCGACGATCAATTCTTTCGCTTGGTTGACTTTCATGAACTGATTGGCGAGTTTCGGCGACTCGCGCCAGTCCATCACTTGCCGCGACTCGGCTTCGGTCACCTGGCAGTAGAGCGTGTGGTCGAACGCAGCCTTTGGGTGGACCTTGCCGTCGTGGATGTGTACGGTCGGGAAGAAGATTTTCTTCGGGTTGGCCCGCGGGAATTCGAACGCCATCGGGTGGATCGTCTTGGCGCCCTGCTTGAGCTTGAACACCGCGAAGCCGTACTCGCGATACAGCGGCAACTGGTCCCAGGTCGCATCGGGCAGGCGAAACCGCTCGTCCAGCCGTCTGAAGTCGCGGACGGACGGGACGAACGACGCCTCGAACTCGCCTACCTCGACCACGGGGAGCGGTTTGGGTGAATCCACGGCCCCGATTCTATGAAAGAGCGAGTGAAAAGGTTCTCCTGGTGGAAACGGCGTAGCCGCGTTGGCTCGCCAGTGTTGTTCCTAGCCGCGTGCGACGCGGCGTTGCCAGGAGAACC
>Ga0247727_10011223_pt1 | contig 15686 bp, 13 predicted proteins | sample WisWelCaveWW1625_FD_202498 | JGI IMG/M metagenome (GOLD analysis project Ga0247727, IMG submission 202498) | Biofilm microbial communities from Wishing Well Cave, Virginia, United States - WW16-25 | ecosystem: Environmental > Aquatic > Deep subsurface > Groundwater > Cave microbial mat | place...
AGCACCCTGGACCAAGTCGACTGGAACGCGGAGCTCGTGCGCGGGGATCTGGGCGAGGCCGTTCAGCAGCTCAAGCGGGAGTCGGGCAAGGGACTGTTCGTGGGAGGCGTGAAGCTCGCGCTGGCGTTGACGGAGCTGGGGTTGATCGATGAGTACGAGTTCGTGGTGCACCCCAGGCTGGCGGGCCAGGGGCCGACGTTGTTCGCGGGGCTATCGAAGCACGTGGACTTGAAGCTAGTGAGCCAGCTGGAGTTCGGCTCGGGGGCGGTGGCCTTGCGGTATGAGCCGAGAAAGTAGTCGGGATAGGAGCGGGCTAACGAACGGTTGCAGCGGAGACGGCGGGCAGTTGTAAACCGTTTCGGGGCGTTTTGGTTGCTCAAAGTTTTTCGTGTCGCTCAAGGTCCAGCGTGGTTCGTGCCCGCCGTCCCGCTGAACCGTGGCGTTATACGGCTACACTCGGATGCCTCATGGACACGCCAGGAGCCCAGAAAGAAGCCGCCCCGGTGGGCACTCCGAAGCGGAAGCGGCGTTTTCGCTTTACCCTTCGACGCCTGATGGTCTTTGTCGCAATCTTCGCGATCGTACTCGGCTGGTACGTTCACCGTGTCCGAGAGCAGCAGCGCGCCGTTGAGGTCGTGTCGCGCTTGGGAGGGACGGTTTGGTATGCTTGGCCAGGAGTCGGAATCAGTCCAGAGAGATGTCCAATCTGGATGCAACGTGTTTTCTCGGCCATCGGCGAAGACTACTTGTTCCCGGTCTGGGGGGTTAAGCTTTCAAAGAGACGGGCTACGGATGCCGACCTCAAGCAGCTCGAACCGCTTCGCCATCTGAGCTATTTGGAGCTTAAGGGGACCGATATTACGGACGCCGGCCTCGTCTACCTGAAGGGATTCCCTAAGTTGAATAACCTACACCTGGACGGCACGCGCGTGTCGGACGATGGGATGGACACCGTTGCGACGTTTCACAGACTGAGTATGCTAAGCATTCCCAACACGACAATCACGGACGTAGGCCTCGCGAAGCTAAGTGGCAAGACCAAGATGCGAATGCTGGTACTGGACGCGACCGGAGTGACGGGTGACGGCCTCGCGCACCTTGCGGCAATGGACAGGCTCGAGCAGTTGTATCTCAGTGACACGCAGGTCCACGGTAGTGGTCTGGAGATCTTGACGCGACTCCCACGACTCAACTTTGTTGCCCTGAACAACACCGCAATCTCGGATTCGGACGTGCCCGTACTGAAGACCTTGGGCGCCAAGAAGGTCGGAGTAACCGTGGTTGGTGCCACCGACCTCAGCGACGCAGCCAAACGAGAACTTGCGAGCAGTTCACCTTTCGTCAAGGCAAGGTGACGTTGGCCGCTCCGTCACAAACGCCGTATAACTTCGTCGTGACCGTGACCGAAAGCGACGCCGAAATCAGCGGCCTGCCGCCGGGCGCGACCGTACGTGTGCGAGTCAGCGCCGCCAACGACGCCGGCGAAAGCGCACCGAGCGCCGCCGCCGAGATCGTCATGCCCACGTAGCGCTGCGGCTGAATTGACTGGCTTCCTTTCGCTCATTACATTGCTGCGCAATTGATGGCCTGGTTCTCGTGTCGGCCATCGACGAAACGGGTTCCTGCGGTGTGGCCCCGGCTGGGAGGCCACACGGAGGAACCCCGATTTTTTCCGGCGTGGTCTTGCAATCGCCGGAACGCAAAACTCTAATCGGGGCCAACCAACACCCAACTCGCCGGAGGTGCCGTTCATGCTCGACCGCATTGCCTACAAGGGAATCACTTTTGACGACGTGCTGCTGGAGCCGGCTTACAGCGAGATCGTGCCGCGCGAGGCCGACACGCACACGCGGCTCACGCGAAATATCTCGCTCGGCATCCCGATCGCTTCCGCACCGATGGACACGGTGACCGAAAGTGAGCTGGCGATCGCGTTGGCCCAGGAAGGCGGGCTGGGCATCATCCACAAGAACATTCCGGTCGAGGTTCAGGCCCGCGAGGTGTACAAGGTGAAGCGGTCGGAGAGCGGCATCATCGTCGATCCGATCACGCTGCGGCCCAGCGATACGGTGCAGCAGGCCCGCGACGTTATGGAACAGCACAAGATCAGCGGCGTGCCGATCACCGACGACGTGGGCCGGCTGTGCGGCATCTTGACCCGTCGCGATCTCAGGTTTCTCGAGTCCAACCAGATGCGGCTGGAAGAGGTCATGACCAAGGAAAATCTGGTCACATCGCGAGAAAATACCGGCCTGGAGGAAGCGGAGCGGATTTTAACGAAAAATAAGGTCGAGAAACTTTTACTGGTTGACGAAGAAAATAGACTGAAAGGGCTTATTACGATCAAAGACATCGATAAGCTGCAGCGGTTCCCGAACGCTTGCAAGGACAGTCGGGGGCGGCTGCGGGTCGGTGCGGCGGTCGGCGTTTTTGACTACGAACGAATCGAGGCCCTGCTGGCGGCCGACGTCGATGTGCTCGTGGTCGATTCCGCCCACGGCCATTCGGCCAACGTGATTCGGACCGTGGCGGAGATCAAGCGGCGGTACAAGGTCGATTTGATGGCCGGCAACGTCGCGACGTACGAAGGGGCGCGGGACCTGATCGATGCCGGGGCCGATACCATCAAGGTGGGGATCGGGCCGGGTTCAATTTGCACGACGCGAGTGATTTCCGGCGTGGGTGTGCCGCAACTCACGGCCATCGCCGCGGCGGCCAAGGCCTCGCAGGAGAGCGATGTGCCGGTTGTCTCGGACGGCGGCATTCGTTATTCGGGTGACATCACCAAGGCGATCGCGGCGGGTGCCCACGCGGTGATGATCGGCGGGCTTTTTGCCGGACTGGCCGAGAGTCCCGGCAAGATGATCATCTACAAGGGCCGCAGCTTCAAAACGTATCGCGGCATGGGCTCGATCGGGGCGATGGTCGAAGGCACGTCGTCCGAACGATATTCACAGAAGACAACGACAAGGCCGAACAAGCTCGTGCCGGAAGGTGTGGAAGGGCGAGTGCCGTACAAAGGACCGCTGGCCGATTTCGTGTATCAACTCGTCGGCGGACTCAAGGCCGGCATGGGCTATTGCGGGACGGGAAACATCGAAGAGCTACGGACGCGGAGCCGCTTCATCCAGGTGACCTCCGCCGGGACAGTGGAGAGCCATCCTCATGATATCGCAATCACGCAGGAGTCTCCGAACTACAGCTACAGTGCGGAACTCACGGACATGGACGGCGGCTAGTTGCACGGCCGCGCTGATCTGGGCGCTGGCGAATTTCGCACACGGGGTGGCGGCCGAAAGACCCGGCGAGAGTGCCCTTCTCATAACCTCAAGCTCGAATCAAGCCCCATCGCTGAGCACGCGGTCTCGGTACCTCACCGACTTGACGTTGATCAAAAATGCCACGCTGGAGAGTGAGGCGGTTTTCTTCGATCGCCTGGAGAAGCAACGGAAAATCGATGACGCCGCGAAAGACCTGAACAACGCTCGAATTGGTCTGGATAAAGTGGTCCAGGATCTGAATCCGCCGGGTGTCAAGGAGCTCGATCAGGCGGTTCAAGAGATCGAGCGAGCGAACAGCCAACTGGCCTCAGTGAAGCTGAATTTGGAAGCGGCCTACGAGCGATTGGTTGAGTTTCACGAGCGCAGGACCGCCGAGGCCGTGGCCATCGCCGAGGGCCGATTGGACGGCGCCCCATTGGCCGGCAAGATCCGGCGCCATCTCAAAGTTGCCGAACGCGATCTGGACCGTCTGTCGCAGACATTGACGGGCCCAGTAAATTCATTGCATGAAATGCTGGCCAAAGCTCGAAAGAAATTCACGGTTTACCTTGGAGCACTCAACGAGGACGATCCGCGCCTCTCGAAGTTTGCCGAAGCACTCAAGGCGATTGACGGGGCCGATGCGGCATTAGCCCAGGCTGAAATGGAAACCAAAGCCTTACTTGCCGAGTTGAAAAACATGCGGCGTGAGTTCTTGCCCGAGTGCATTACGCCCCCGGCACCGATCTTGGCACCCGCGGATCAGGCGCCTGCCGATGTTCGAGCTGTGGAGGAGGCTTGCCAGGGTGGCTCACGCATGCTTCTGGAAAATTCCAAGGCGCTAATCATCGAGATTGCGGAGGCGCGGGTTCAGGTGGCGGGCGTCGATCAGACTTCGGGCATCCAGCAATCGCTCGACAGCCTGCGTTCGGCCATCGAATCGGGAATCCGCTTGGTTGAATCGGGCGATTCGGCGGCCAGCAAGATTCACGAGAAGGTGCGGAATCTCCACGCAGAGGCTATGAAGCGGCTTGATTTGGCGGAAAAACAGCTCGATGAGACTCGCTCAATTCCGACTCAGGACTACCCGGGTGAAACCAAGCCTTGTGCCTGCTGCGGAAACGACGTGGTTCGAACGCGCAAGGTGTTGGATCCCGCGTGCATCTGCATGCTGACGAACCAGAGCATGCTTCGGGCAGAAATGGAAATCCGAAGAGCGCTTGAGCTAACGCAAGAGATGAGTGTCGCGTTACGTCAGAAAGGGCCTGTGGCTGGGGCGGTGCAGCCGCCCGGGAATCGTGAGCCGATCGATGAACTTAGCCGAGAGAATGGTGTGCTCGAACTATTGTTGATGGCTTTGAAGCGTGGCGCGGAATTTCGCAATCAAGAATTCGATCTCTATCCGGGCGATTCGCAGCCGCAGGTCGTAGAGTTGAGCCCGCGCGAATTCCCACCGACTGTCTACCATTACGCCGCCCGCGAAATCTGGCACTACCCGCTCTACTTCGGCGACCTTTCGGCCGAACGCTATGGGCATCATTTCGGGTGCATTCAGCCGGTCATTTCCTACGGCAAGTTTGTGGCCGATCTGGTCATGCTGCCGTACAACCTCTGCCTCGACTCGCCTTATAGCATTCAGTACGATCACGGCCTGTACCGGCCGGGCGACTGCGTGCCGCATCTGATCTACCTGCCCAGATGGGACCGCCGCGCGGCGTTCTTTCAAGCTGCCGTCTGGACCGGGTTATTTTACACGCCTTAGGCATCTATCCTGAAACTTCACTGCAGTGGACCGCGGAAAAAAGCAGATCTACCTGGATTTCAACGCCAGCACGCCGCTTGCGCCTGAAGTCATCGAGGCCATGCGGCCGTTCTTGAGCGACCATTTCGGAAACCCGTCGAGCCACCATTGGGCCGGCCGGCCGGCACGCGAGGCGGTCGAGGCTGCGCGGGCGGATGTGGCAGCGCTCCTCAGTGCAAAGCCGAGCGAAATTGTTTTCACCAGCGGCGGGAGCGAGGCGAACAATCAGGCGATCAAAGGAGTTTTCTTTCTAGCTCGCACGCGAAAACCACACATTATTACTTCGCGCATCGAACATCCGGCCATCTTGGAACCGTGCAAGTTTCTAGAAAAGCTCGGCGGGCACGTGACTCTCCTGTCGGTCGATTCCTCAGGCATGGTAGACCCCGATGACGTGCGTCGCGCGATATCGCGACACACCGTTTTGATTACGATCATGCACGCGAACAACGAGGTGGGCACAATCGAGCCGATCGGGGCCATCGGCAAAATCGCGCGTGAGCGGGGCATCTTGTTTCACACCGACGCGGCCCAGACCGTGGCCAAAATTTCTGCCGACGTGCAATCGCTCGGGGTCGATCTACTTACCGTCGCCGGTCACAAGCTGTACGCACCGAAGGGCGTGGGGGCCCTGTTCATTCGCGAAAGCGTCGCGATCGAGCCGCTCGTACACGGCGCGGGTCATGAGTCAGGTCGCCGCGCGGGTACGGAGAATGTCCTGCTAAACGTCGCACTCGGTGCCGCTTGCCGCTTGGCCCGGCTTGCTCCTTGCGGAGAACGGCTTCGCGAGTTGCGCGATGAGTTTTGGAATCAATTGCGTGTAGTATTCGGCGAAGGTGTCGTGCTCAACGGCCATCCGACCGAGCGATTGCCGAACACATTGAATGTCAGCTTCCCCGATCGCATTGGACAGGAAATTCTCGATCAGTTGGAGGGCGTTGCCGCTTCAACTGGGTCAGCCTGTCATGCGGGCTCGCACTCCATGTCGCCGGTCCTGTGTGCGATGGGGGCCAAGCCGCGAATAGGGCTGGGGGCGATCCGATTCAGCTTGGGCCGCACAACGACGATTGAGGAGATTCGCTTAGTCATCGAGCAATTGCGGCTGGTCGTGCGAGGCTGATCGGCGGTTCGTGCTCAGGCGGCTTTTCGGACGGTGAGCATGCGTTCGACGGACGAGAGCAGTTTCTGCATTGTGAACGGTTTGTGCAGGATGCCGTCGACGCCCAGAAAAGCCGCCACGCGATCGCTTTGCCCGCGTGGCAATGCGGTGACGAAGATCACCTTCGGACTTGGATTTGTGACCTTCAATTTGGCCGCCACCAGGTAGCCACTCTGACCGGGCAGGTCGATGTCCAAGAGCACAATCTCCGGCCTGAGTCGATAGGCTTGCTCGACTGCCTCGTCGCCCGTTCGCGCCGTGGTAAACGAGTGGCCCGCCCGTTTCAGGGCCTCGGCCATTACTTCCAGAAGCAACTCATCGTCCTCGACGAGCAAAATTCGCGAACGGTTTGGTATGAAGTCAACAACTCGCATGGCACCTCTCCTGTGGTCCGATCCTGTTTCGTGTGGCGTGTAAAATCAAAATGCCATCGTAAAACAGGCTTGGCGAACAAGCGGCTACATCTGGTTAGGCAACAGCCCGCAGTGGTTGGGACGAATCCGTTCCGATCGCTGGTGAGACAAGCAGGCGGAGGCTCGTGGAACTTCTTCTGGCTGGTTCCGTTCTCAGTGCGGTCCGCCCTTCACGCGGGGCGGATGCTAGCACGTTTGCCGAAACTCGGAAATACCACGTCTAATATCGGTTGGCGGAAGGACGGAAGTTTAGGAAGCGATTGAAGAATCTGGCCATGCCGAACTGTTTACTTCAGGAAATTACAATCTTGAACTATCCTGCGTAGGGTGGTCAATCCCCACTCGGCGAGCTTTCACGGCCGATTCAAGCTTGTTCGCATTCGTCGGGTGTCAAAACCCAGTGTCGAATACGAGTGCGTTTCCACGTGTAGGTGACGTGAACGTCGCCGCTCGACGCCTGGATGATTGCCGGGTACGAGTATTCTCCCGCCTCGGATTCAAGGGTCTTTCCCGCCTGCCATGTGCTGCCGTCATCCTTCGATACCGACAAGATCAGTGGGGTGCGGCCGGTATGTGTCGGATTGTGACAGAGAACCACTCGGCCGTCGGCGAGTCGGACGGCGTCGATACCGCTGTTTGGATTGGGCAGTTTGGTCGGTTCGGCGTCCGTCCAGGTGGTGCCGGAATCTTTTGATGTTGCAGTGCAGACTTGCCCGATTCGTGGCCGTGCTCGCGTGAGCATTCGGAGGGTGCCGGCAGACGATTCAAAAATAGTCGGTTGAATAATGCCGTAATTGTCGCTGGGAACCGTGATCGGGCCATGTCGCCGCCAAGTTTTTCCGGCGTCATCGGAGGTTTCGACCCACGCGGCCCACGTGCGATGGCTTTCCACCGAGGTTCCCGCGACGATGCGACCGCTGGCAAGTTGTATCGGCTTGTTCTTGATCGGCCCCAGCAGGCCGGCGGGCAACAACACCGCCGGATTCCACGTCTGACCGGCGTCGTTTGAAGTGCGGTAGAGGCCTGACCAGTTTGTCGGGCTAGGACCGGCCTTGTAGAACAAAAAAAGCGCGCCGGATCGCTCGCGGAACAGCACAGGATTCCAGCAGGGAAACCCAGGCTCATCGGCGATTTTCTGTGGCGGGGTCCAACCCTTTTCGGTGGATCGTGCCATCCAGATCGCTACGTCCTTGGCACCTTCATCTGTGCCGCCGAACCACGCCGCCAAGAACGCTCCCGGTTTAGCCTCGACAACGCTCGAGGCGTGGCAGGAGGGTAACGGAGCATCAGTAAAGATGAAGTCAGCGCGCATGGACTTGGCCAGGCAAACTTGTGACTAGTCTGGAAGCTGTCCACCCGGAACGATGGTCACGGAATGTCCGCCTATCATCCTCGACGGGCGAACATCCGCGACATCCGTGCCGAGTATCTTGACACCGTGCGAGCCTGGTTCGATCAAACCATCGCCTTGAGTTTTTTGAGCGGACGAACCTTGACGACGCTGCGAGCCGGCTTCGCCTTGATAATGGCCGGCTGCTTGGTAAATGGATTGATCCCTTCGCGCTCGGGCGAGGCTGGTTTATGGATTCGAACGATTTTGACCAGACCAGGAATCACAAAAATGCCGGACCCTTTCTTGCCGAGGGCGCCGCCAATCTGCTCTCCCAGGGCGTCCAAGACTGCCGAAACTTGCTTGCGTGACAGTTCTGTCGACGCCGCGATGGTCGCCAACACCTCAGACTTCGACGCCGGTCTTCCCCCTGCTGCTTTCTTGGCCACTGGACTCTCCTTAGCAATGGTGACTGACAATGGAATTCCCTACCAACAGCGGTCAAAAAGATAAGGAACTGGGGGCTGGAAAGTCAACGGGCTTATGGCAGAAAAATGCGAAAATTCTCGAAGAATTTCGCTAGCGGGTCGCAACTCGATCCAGATACCACCGGACGAATTCCACAATGCCCTGCTCGATGGGCACCTGCGGCGCGTAGCCAAAGAGCCGGTGGGCCTTGCTCGTATCCGCGCACGTGACGTGCATTTCGCCAGGCTTTTCGGGCAAATGTTCGATCCGACCAGATTTGCCGATCGCCCCTTCGAGCAGCTCGATTATCTTTCGGATGGCGATCGGGCGATTGTTGCCCAGGTTAACCTCATCGCCGGTGGTCGCAGAGCGCCAGGCGCCGATCGTTCCGTCTACAATGTCGTCAATGTAAGTGAAGTCACGCTGTGCATCGCCGCCGCCGAACAATGGGAGTGGGCTACCATCGAGGATCGCTTGCGTGAAAATGCACATGGCCAGGTCAGGTCGCAGTCGCGGCCCGTAAACGCTGAAATACCTCAAGGTCAACGTCGGCACGTTGTAGAGGTCGCAATAAAGCCGACACAGCAGCTCGGCCGCCCGCTTGGTTACTCCGTAGGGACTCGCCGGAGTCCGACCGAGCCGATCTTCTTGAAATGGCACAGGCGCGTCGTTGCCGTAGACCGTGGAGGACGATGCCGACAGAAATCGACGACAGCCGTGTCGGCGTGCAGCTTCGAGCAACACCAGCGTGCCCCTAACGTTGGCGTCTACATACGGGAGTGGGCGATCGAGGCTGGGCCGAACACCGGCGTAGCCGGCCAAGTGAATCACGTCACAGATTGAGTGGTTACGCCAGGTCGTCTCAACGGCCGATTCGTCGGTTATGTTGCCGGCAACGAGCGTGAACCGAGGGTTTTGCAGGGCCGCGGCGAGGTTTTGCTTTTTGCGTGCTGGATCATAAAACGGATCGAAACTGTCGATGGCAACAATTTTCTCGCTGGTGGTTTTCAGCAGTTTCTCGATCAAGTGACTGCCGATGAAACCCGCGCCGCCAGTTACCAAAATGGCCATGACTGTCTCCTTGCGTGCTTCCGGCTCCGCACCATCATCTACCGAAAATCCGTTTTAAGCCCAGCCAGAATATGATTCCGATCGCGGCAAATGCTTCGGCGCGATTGATCTTAGATGACCCGTGCCGGCGATCTTCAAAGACGATCGGTGTTTCGCCAAACCGGCAACCGGCCCGGTTGCACCAGTACAGCATTTCCTCCTGAAAGGAATACCCTCGCGAGATGATCCGGTCAAAGTCGATTCTCCGCAGGCTCTGCACGCTGAAGCAACGAAACGCCCCGCTTGTATCTCGCACGGGCAGGCCGAGCAACCACCGCGCGTAGAAATTGACCGCCCGACTCATGAGTTTGCGTTTCCAGGGCCAGTCGGGAACGCCCCCGCCGGGAATGTAGCGCGAGCCGAGCATGACATCGTGCTCGTTCATGCCCGCGAGCAGTGCCGGGATGTACCGCGGGTGATGGCTGAAGTCGGCGTCCATGTTGAGAACGTAATCGTAGTCGTTCTCGATGGCGTAACGCAGGGCTGCAATCGTTGCGGTTCCCAGTCCGAGCTTGCCTGAACGATGGAGCACGTGAACGCGCGGGTCGGCGGCCGCCATCTGGTCGACCAGTTGACCCGTTCCGTCGGGCGAGTTGTCGTCGATCACCAGGATCTCGACGCTGGGTTCCACATCGAAAATCGCGCGGATCAGTTCCGGCAGATTTTCACGCTCGTTGTAGGTGGCGATAGTGACCAGTATCGATCGGCCGGTCGGTGGTGAGTTGTGCGTCGTCGCAGACTGTGCGTCTTGAATAGCAGTTTGCGGAATGTCCATGTCGTTCATCAACGGTCCTCGCTTCAAACCGCAGTCCGCACATTTTCAGCCGGGGCACGCATCGTACATATTTCACTTTCCCGCCCGGTAGTACTCGACCGCGCGGCGAAGTCCTTCCTGGAGGTTGACAGTCGGCTCGAATCCGAGTTCGGCCCGCGCACGCGAGATGTCCGCTCGGCTATGCCGCACATCGCCCGCACGTGCTGGTTGGTGACTCGGCACGATTTTCGTGTTCAATATTCCGTTGATGGCGGCGATCAAGTCAAGCAGGCTCGCGGATTCGCCCGTGGCTACGTTGAATACCTTGCCGGCGACGTTTTTCGCGTCGGCCGCCAGCAAGTTGGCATGCACGATGTTCTTGATGTATGTGAAATCGCGCGACTGTTGGCCGTCGCCGAAGATGGTTGGAGCCCGTCCGGCAAGCATAGCAGTAATGAAGAGAGGAATGACTGCCGAGTATGGGCTGGCCGGGTCCTGTCGCGGACCAAACACGTTGAAATATCGCAGTCTAACGGTTTCAAGTCCGTAGACATGCGTGAAGGTCGAGCAATAATGTTCGCCAGTAAGCTTGGCGGCAGCGTACGGAGAAAGTGGATTCGGGGTCTGATCCTCGTGGTTCGGCGGTGCAAATGCGTCGCCGTAGGCGCTGGAGCTGGCCGCGTACAGCACGCGGCGAACTCCGCAATCGCGAGCCGCCAGCAGCACGTTAAGAGTGCCGGTCGCACAGACTTCGTGCGTCGATCGCGGGTCCTCGACGCTGCGGCTCACCGAGGCGAGTGCCCCTTGGTGCAAAACTACCTCGACACCCTGCGTGGCACGCCGCACACAATCCGCGTTGCAGAGGTCGCCCTCGATGAACTCAACGTCCGAACGAAACGGCTCGATATTGGTCAGGCTACCGGAGGATAGATTGTCGAGCACACGCACCCGATGGCCGCGTCGCACCAGGGTCTCGGCAAGATGAGAGCCAATGAATCCCGCTCCGCCGGTGACGAGATACTTGATCACTTGGTTAGCTTCGATGAGAGCCTTAGAACCAGATTGCCACGTCCACCGCTACGTAAAAGATTCCGGCGAGGATGAGCAGCCCTCCACACACGGCCAGGACATTTGCCGCCCACGATTCCTTCGCTCCCGCCGGTTTTGTCTCGCGTACACCGATCGCGCCAAAACTCTGATCCGAGGATTGTAACGACATCAGGGTCGGTCGGTGAACCTGTATTCTACGGAACGTGTCGCGGTCGAGTTCGCCCGGTTCGCTGCTCGACGAGGACGGAGAAACTGTCGCCAGGCCGGTTTGCACATCGAGATTTCCTGGAAATGCCGAGGCTTCCAGTGGCGTTACCAATTCTGACAACAGTCCATGTTGAGCAGCGTGATCGGACTGGTCAGCAGGATCGAGTGTTTCAGTTGCTTCAAAAGGATGGATCGTTTCCAACTTACGCAGGGTGTCGCACTCGGGTGGGCCACCGTCACGATCGCGATAGTTTCTACTGAATGTGAAGTCGCACTGCGTTTCATCGCAATCATCGCCGGCTTCGCCGGCCGTCTCCGACCATGCGGCAACCTGTGAATTGTAAAGTGATGGTTCCGTGTACGCGGAACTGGACTCGGACGCCCCGAACGTCTCTGCCACTCCGCCCTGCGAGTCCACGAGCATACAGTATTCGGCCGGGGCCTCTTCCGACTGAATTTCCAGCGTTTCGCTTTCAAACTGAGTTGGTCCGAAACCGAAGCCGTGCGTCGACACCGAAGTCGGATCGCTCCTGTAGTCGCCCGCACACGGCTCAGAATCTGAACCGGAACAAGTTTCGTTCAGTTGGATTTCCACATCGGCTTCGGATGACAGATCGATGATGGTTTCGAACTGCATTTCAGTTGGATTGGAAAATTCGTCGTCGATCGCTTCGCACGAGAACTCGTCGTAGCCGTCCGCGAAAACGCCGTCGGAATCGTCTGGGTGATTGGCAAAGTCGGTTCTATCCGCTACCCACACATAACCATCGGAACACTCGCCATCATTTTCGGTGTCTGCCGAATCGCAACTGTCGGGCGAAAGACCCAATGTAGAATGCGTCACTTCCGGCGTCAGGGGATTAGCGTTTCCCGCCGCAACTCCATGCTCCTGATCTGAGTTTCCAAGTGCCGATATGGTCAGGCTGAGATCCTGCAGCGCTGCTGCCCACGTCTGACAATCGGAGTCGATAGGTGCGACCTGGTTCCAAACGATGGAAAGGGGCAATTCGGTGTCTGCCGCAGTCGGTTCCTTCGGTGCAGCTTGAGCAGGTGTTTCATGTGTAGCCGGTGATGTGGCGATTTGTTCCACTCGATCACACGGCGTTTTGGTTTCCGGTTGCGTGGGGGCGGCTTGCGGCGGAGTAGACGAGTTCGATGTTGGTTGACCGGCTGTGGATGCCGTCGTGGTTTCGCCGACCTGTGTCGATTTTCCATCCCCGGTTTTTGACGTAAGCGGCAATTGCGTCGCGGTCGCCGCGAGGGTGTCGAACGACTTTGGGAATACCATTTCTTCGTCTTGCGGCTCCGCGGCACGAGCAGATGCAAGCTCGAGTTCTGAAATGGCGCACTCAAGATCCTGAACTGCACCCTTTTGGGTCAAAATGCAGCCCTGGATGGCAGCTCCCGCGCGATGCAACAGGCTGAGGGCGGAATCGATGATCTCGCGCCGTGTTTCGAGCATCTTGACCGCGAGGAAAACGGCGTCGAAGTATTGGGCGAACATTCTCGCGACGGATTGGTCGCGCACGTGTGGCGCGTCGACAATGATCAAGTCGTAGGATTGTTTGAGGTCCCACAACAGAACGCCCATGCGCCGGCCACACAACAGATCCGCCGCGCGGTCGTCGAACTGGCCGGCCGGAAGCACATCGTAACCGACCGGCAGCGACTCGCGAATCGCCTCGGCCGGAAACACGCCGTCCTGCAGCGCGTCGAATAGTCCAAGCTTCTGTTGAAAGCCCAATCGATCGGCAACTTGAGGGCTGACGAAGTTCGCGTCGATCACCAGCACTCGCCGTTCGGCATGCTGGGCGGCCACGAACGCAAGGCTGATTGCCGTGGTCGTTTTTCCCTCGCCTGCCGCCGCGCTGGTGATGCAGATCGATCGCGATTGCGACAGATCGAGACTATTTCCGATCCGCCTGAAAAGTCCGCGATAAGTGGCAAGTGTTTGGTGGTCCAGTTTCAAGAATTGCGGCAGCGGCCGGACCTGCGGGCTGAGTTCACTCTTGGGAGGCACAATCTGATTGGACAGAGCTTCCGCGACTTCGCTTTGAAGCTTCAAGCCCTGTGGCACACCCGAGCGAGCGATAGCCGGCTGCCGATTTCGCGTTCGTCGTGAGATGGCGTGACGTGGTGTTCTGTGTCCACGATGGCTACGATGTAGCGTCTCGATCATTTTACTCATGTGCCTGTCCCCTTCTCGCCTTGCCGCCGTGAATCATCGAATTAGAGAGCGCCGACAATTTTCGAAATACGAACGACGACAACTCCAGTCCCTCAACTTTTGCGCGCGTGAGTGAACAGTCTGCGATACGATCGGACTTCGCCGCCGGCGGGTTGCTGCGGGACGTCCACGCGGCCGATATTGCCCGCCAGACGTTGCGATCGCGTTTCGATGATTAGGATTGGCGGCTCCGCCGCGGCGTTCCCAGGTTGATCAATTGTCTCTGCCCCAACTTCGTGAACCGCCGGATTATCCGATGAATCGACGAACGCAATGCTCGGTGATTCGGGATCGACCGGCTCGTACCCGCCTGGAACTTGACTGGGCGAATCTTCAAGGAATGAGTTGTCTGCCAATTCTTTCGCCGGCGTAAGACCAGTCGAAGCGGCGACCGGAGCGGTTCCCAATGACGCGGTCGGTGCGAGGGAGAGCGGTTCATTCAGCGGCCGGATCAACGATCCGGGACCTTTGTTGTCCATCATGGCATACGGATCAATGATGATCTCTTCCTGTTCAAAATACTCGTCGTCTCCGCAAGCATTGGACGAAGTGACTGGCGTCAGGGCCGTCAAGTTTGTGCTCGCTGAGTTTTGAATCGGGATCGAATTTTGGCCGAACAATTCAAATGATTCGTCGCGACAATTGATTCTAAGACTCGTGGCAACGTCGACCGGCTCCAGAACGGCACGCGGCAGAACGGATGGTTGCGTGCGGTTACATGGGTTGCCATCTGAGATTGGTGCCGTAGATTCTTGCACGGTCTTTTCGGCGGCTTCGCTTTCCATCGCCGGGTTCAGCTCGGTATTGGCTCGGTTGACGAGCCCCGCGGTAACCTGACTGGCCTCGGTGGCACTGGCCAAGAGGAGTGCGTGCTCACAGAGTTGGTTGATTCGGCGCGGGATTCCTCGGGTTGCCCGATAGACCGCGCGGATGGCATCGTTGGTGAAGACTTCGTCCGGAACGACACCTGCAGATTGCAACTGGTGGCAGATGTATTCGGCAGTCTGATCGTCATTGAGCGGAGTTAAGGCACATCGAGCGCCGATGCGTTGATTCAATGATTCGAGTTCCGAGCTTCGGAGCAAGTTGAGCAGGCGGGGATGGCCTGCAAGGACGATCTGAAACAGCTTGTCCGACTGACCTTCCAGATTGCCGAGCATGCGAAGTTCTTCGAGCAGCGGCACGGTGAGGTTCTGTGCCTCGTCAATGATTAGGACCGTGCGGCCGCCGCCCGCGTACTTGCCAATCAGGAAATCGGTCAACGTGAGCCGGAGTTCCTGTTCGTCCAAACCGTGGTATGGCAGCGACAAGTCGTACAGAATCGTCTGGAGCAAGGCCTTAACCGTCGACATGTTCGTATTAGTGATCATGGCCGTGGAAAAGGCCGGCTCGATTAGCGTCGAGAGCCAATGACACACCAGGGTTTTTCCCGTGCCGGGCGGACCGATGAGCAAGCCGATTCCGCGGTCTTGAGTGATTGCATAACGAAGTGCAGCCAAGGCATCTTCCTGACCGGCGACTGGATAGGGGCAACCCAACTGAGGGGTGTGGCCGAACGGACGCTGTTTCATTCCAAAGTAGCTGAGATACATGGTCCACTCCAAACCCATGGGGTCCACCGAGCGCGTGAGCCTAGACTCCGGGCGCATGCCTACAACCTCACATATTGCATCGAACTGGAACGATGTGAATCTTGAGAACTTTCGGTATTATCGCTAAAAGCCACACCAGCGTAATTTACGGAATTGCCCGGCCCGGATGGAGGTGAAGCAATCGTAGTCTAGGCCTCAAACAAGCATCCGCCGCGACGAGTTTCGTCGTTTTCCGCTGGCAGACTTTGAGCGGGCCGACTCGATTGGGCGGCGGCGGGCGACGAATTGCACGTGCGTCATCGGGTCTCGTTTCTG
>Ga0247727_10011224_pt1 | contig 15686 bp, 21 predicted proteins | sample WisWelCaveWW1625_FD_202498 | JGI IMG/M metagenome (GOLD analysis project Ga0247727, IMG submission 202498) | Biofilm microbial communities from Wishing Well Cave, Virginia, United States - WW16-25 | ecosystem: Environmental > Aquatic > Deep subsurface > Groundwater > Cave microbial mat | place...
CACGCCACAGATCGTCCGGTATCGCTTGCGTCATGGCCCAACTCCTTGTTGGTGCTCATGTAACCCACGATTGCGCCTGAACTAAGGGGAGAGGCATGTGGCCGATATGTGTTCAAGAAAAGATATTGTGCTGCGCTCTGATTCGATGAAAATAGGCAGAAAGACCCCACCATACCTGACCCCACCATACCTACCACCATATATGGTATGTCCCCCCGAAACGGCGTAAGTGCTTGAAAAGACGCCCCAGCGTCGGGGCGCTACGCGCCCGACCTCGCGTCTTTTTGCTGATGCCCACACCACACGCCCTCGGCCAGCAAACGACGCTTCCTCTCATTCACCCCAACGTCCAACCTGGTCACACTGCGAAGTAGGAGCCGGGAGGCTCATGACCAGGTTGGACTTCACAGAGGGGGCAAAAAGACTAGCGAAAATGTGCGAGCGATAGCGAGCTCCGCGTGGCCAGCCCAGCCACGAGGTCGGGCGCACACACCCCCTGACGACCCCCACCGGCGATCCGCCCCCGTGCTGGGGACGATAAAGCTGCCCCGACGCTGGGGCGCAGCGGGCAGACGGTAAAAGGAAACCTCGCGCCACCGCACAAACGGCAAGGGCGCAAGAATCGAGGCCGCAGACGGCGACAGACGAGTTTCGCCGGCACGTGCCAGCCGGCGAAGCCATTGCCTGTCAGCGAGCGAATATGAGCCCGCGCATTTATCCCCACACGCGTGCGGCAATCACATGCATGTGCAACTTGTAGACTGCACGATAGGCCACGTGTTGTGGCGCAATCGAGCTCCGACTGGAGCGCGCTCGCCAGAGAACGGCACACTCAAGTGCGAGCGATGGCACTTCTCGAAATGGGACGAGAGCTGCCAACCGGCGACTGCCTGCCGCCGGCCGACCTCGGAGTTCGGACTGCCCATGTCCCATTCACAACACATTCCTCTACACATCGGCACCAGCGAGCAGGGCGCAATTTTTCTCTCGCCCGACACGCGCCGGCGCCATCTGCATGTCATCGGCCAAACCGGCACCGGCAAATCCACGCTCATCCTCAACCTCATCGCCGAAGGCCTGGCGGCCGGCGAAGGCATTGCACTTTTAGACCCGCTGGGCGGGCTGGCGCAGGCAGCCCTCGCGTCTGTGCCCTCGCATCGCGCGCACGAGCTCGTCTACCTCGACCCCACCGACCTGGAGCGGCCGATCGGTTTTAACGTCCTCGACCGTGTGCCGGTCGATCGCCGCCCGACTGTGGCCGACGACGTGGTGGCGGCCTTCATCCACGTCTGGGGCGACAGCGCCATTGGCGATCGATCGCAACAAGTGCTTCGCAATTCCATCCGAGCGCTCCTCGATGCGCCGACCGCCACCCTGCTCTGCATCCCGCGCCTTCTCAACGATGAGACCTACCGCAACAAGATCCTGCGCACGGTGCGCGATCCTGTCGTGTTGGCGTATTGGCGCGAACAGTTCGCGACCTATAAAGACGATTTCCGAACGCAGGTCACCGCGCCCATCCTCAATAAGCTAGATGCCGTTCTGTCGGCACCAGCTATGCGCAATATCGTCGGGCAGCCACAGAGCACCATCGATCTGCGCCGGATCATGGACGAGGGACGCGTGTTGTTTGTGAATTTGAACAAAGGCGCCTTCGGCCAGGTCAACGCCCATTTGCTCGGTGCCTTTCTGGTCACGAGGTTGGCGCAGGCCGCTTTCGCCCGTGCCGATCTGCCCGAGGCCGAACGCCGCATCTTCTATCTCTATGCCGACGAATTTCAGGACTTCGCCGGTAGCGGCTTCAACGCCATTCTGTCGCAGGCGCGCAACTTTGGGCTCGCGCTTACGCTCAGCCACCAATATCTCGGCCAGGTGTCGGAAAATCTGCGCGAGGCCACCTTCGGCAATTGCGCCACCTCGCTCGCACTGCGCGTCGGAGCAGAGGACGCGCCACTGATCGCCAGGCACCTCGGCCTCGAGGCCGAGTTCGAATACGCCGGCATGGGCACGCGCGAAACGGCGCCGGCGGCGCGGTTGCGCCAGCTTGGCAACTTCACTGCGTGGGGTCGTCTGTTAGTTGACGGGGCACCGTCAGAGCCGGTGCTGATCCAGCTGCCGCCACCGCCGAAGATCACCAACCACCGGCCGCAGCGCCTCATTACTAATTCCCGCGTCCGCTTTGGCCGCAGCCGAACCGAGGTCGAGCATCGCATTGCGCGTTTTCTGGCGCCGCCATAACGGACAGTCTCTGCGCCGATCGGGAGGGCGCGAGCGCCTGACCCGCTCACCCTTTGGACTTCATTAATGTCTAATAATACAATCACTTACGTCGTGGGGGTGATTCGTCATCCGTTGGAACCACGACACTCTGGGGGGCATCGCTTTCACCAGCGGTGCCCCTTTTCTCACTGTGTCTGGAAGGTTACGCACACCCCAAAAACTGCCCCCTTTGTTCTTCAATTGACTTTGGTTATAAGCGTCACATAGGTTATAGGTGAGCCCGGGCGCGATGAAGGGTTCGACGGGCTTCTCCTTTCCAACGGAGAGCACCTATGACGATTCGCGAACCTTGCTACCCGCACCACGTCCGGCGGGAGAAGGAGCTTCTGATGCAACGCGGTGGCGACGATGGCGCTGTGTTTCTGGGCGCCTTCAGGAACCTTGCAGCCTGCCCGGGCCGGTTCCTCTGCGTCTTTGACAAAGAGCAAGCGCTTACGTGCGACCAGCTTGGGCGCTTCGTGCTGGTCTACGGCAACCAACGGCACTTTCGCGGCGTGTTCGCCTACGACGAGTGGACGCAGCTGATCGTGCAGGAGATTACGCACCCCGATGGACGCCGCCTCGAGCCAGAGGACTTTCCCCCGGCCCGGCCGCCGCATACATGCAAATGAACGATCCAGCAACGCTCGGCACCCGCGTTGGCTGAGGCTCCCTTCGACCCAAGCGGTGTCACGTACTTGGTTATGACCTGGAGGAACACATATGGCCCCGCGACCCAACCAATGGACGGCAGGGCGACGGTTGCCCGACTTTCTTGCCACGCTCTTCATGCTTGACCAACAGCCGGTCTACCCACAAGAGATCCCGCTGTTTGAAGCCGTACTCGCGGGAGTCCGCGACCTGGCACATACCGACGACGACCCTGATCTCACGGCCGCGGTTGCCCGCGCCCAGGCCCACCAGATGGCGGCACTGTTTATTCGCCGCGCGCGCGAGGCGGCAAACCTGTCGACCCAGGAGCTCGCACGCGCGCTCGGCGTCTCGCCTGCCTACCTGTCCGATGCCCAAAGCTTCCGAAGCATGCGCAAGATACCGCTCGATTTCCTCATCCGCGTCGCGCACGCTTGCAACTGTGGCACGGTCATCCTGGCCTACGGGACGAAACCCGACGTCAAGGCTCGCCGACGCGCGATCGCTGATTTCCAAGCCCGCTTAAAGCAACGCCGCTGCGGCAAGACCCTTCGCTAGCTAATCCTTCCCGCCAAGACCCCAGCAAGCGACGGGGCCGCGTCCCCGTCGCTTGCTTTTGCCCCGGTAATTTGGTTATAACCAAAGTTATCGCAAGCACCGACCCCAAAGGACACAACACACATGACCACACGCACCATCGCCGCTACCGAGCCAGAGATCGTCGCCACCGCGCCCGATCCCCGCATCGCCGAGCTCGACGTCCCACAGCTGCAGGTGCTCCGGGATCGCATCGACGAAAGGATCAGGCAGCTGCGCGAAACCGGACACGCCGAGCTGCTCGCTCGCTTCGAGGCCGAAGCGGCGCGGCTCGGATTTAGCGTCAAGGATTTTTGCGCCGCTGCCGCTCGGCGCAAGCCACGCCGTGGCCGTCCCAAGCTCACGCACGCTGAGGATTAATGAACCCCGATCCCGCGCCATCCCGGCGCGGTGCATGCAGCAAAGGAGCCTGACATGAATACCGCCACCGACACCATGATCAAGCATATCGGCATCAAGTTCCCCGGCGGGAACCGCTCCACGGAGACCTTGGCGATCGTGCCCGGCAACACCACGGCCGACATTCTCGCCAAGCTCGGCCTGCAGGGCAGTTTTATCCTCGCCCCGCACGACGACCCCGAGCACCCCTTCAGGCCAACCGACAACATCTATGCGCGCGTCGAGGACGGCGCCCTGCTCGTAGCCAGCGCCATGGTCGACGCCGGCTTCTGACAAGGAGGAGATGATCATGGGTCTCATCAAAAGCCTATTCACCCGGCGAGCCCCCCAGCTCGCCCGGGTGCGCACGCCGCCCGGCACTGTCCCGCGCGACCGCACGTCCCTCTTGCAAAGGCGCGGCTGGACCAGCACCGGCCACGACAGCTTCACCGGCCACTTCGCCACCAACCATGGAACCTGGCCGGGCAGGATCGAAAGAGCCGGCGACGTTTTCAGGGTTCTGATCCACGATCCGCCCACCGAGGTCGTCGCCAAACATGCCAAGTGGGCATGCTTTTCCAAGCAACACGGGGGCTGGTGGAACATCAATATCCGCACCAACCCCATCGATCGCGACCCCAACGCTGTCTGCTTCTACGTCGAGCAGTTGCTCGCCGAGGCGTTCGCGCTGGCCGGCAAAACCTAACGGAGACCCGTCATGCTCAAAGCATTGCGCATCAAGCGCAGCGCCACCTTGCGCGGTGGCGACCAGGCACACGCGTTCATCCGCCAGCTCGAGCTCGCGCTGGAACGGGAGAGCAACAAACGCCTCGCCACCATCGCCGCCACCGTTGCCGCGCTATCCGACGACTGGCAGACCAGCATCGAACAGGACATCGCCGTCGTCTGCAGCCTGACGACCGTGCGTGACGACATGCGCCGCCGGCGACTGGTTGCCATGCCCCGGCATGCGGAAGATCGCCTGCGCTTCATGGTGTCGACGCGCCTCCTCGGCGACAGCCACCGCTATCTCACCAGCGATCCGGAGTGCCGCGAGCGCATGCACATCGTCTCTGGAGTCGTCGCTCCCGACGGCACGCGCGTCTTGAGCTCCATGGAAAAGCTCACCTTCGACGAGCAGACCGCAGCCTACGTCAAGGCCTCCGCCGCCCAGACGCACAAGCAGCTGGTCGAGCTCGAGCGCGACGGACATCCGCTCCTCGCCGTCTGGCACAGCCACATCATGCACGGCGCCGACAGCACCATGCCGTCGCCGACCGACCTCGCCAACCAGGAACGCTTCGTGCGCATCGGCTGGGATGCGCTGGGCGGCATCTTCAGCCTCGACGGCTACATCCGCTTCTATCACACCGCCAAGGACTTCGAGCTTGCCACCTACGGCAATGGCGTCGAGCGCATCTGCGACGAGCCGCGCGAGAAAGTCCTGAAACTCACCGGAGTATCGCCATGAGGCTGTGGATCAGGCGACGCAAAACCTTTCGCGGCCGCGGTGGCGATCCGCGCTTTCGCGACGAGCTCAACGAGACCCAGGCCAAGGTGTCAGGCTTCGACCGCGCCGCCTACAAAGGCACGCACATCGCCTTGATCGGCGCCGGCGGCATCAACTCGCACGTCGCCCACGCCATCGGCCGCAAAGGTGCCGCCGAACTTCTCGGCCTCATCGACGACGACCGCCTGGCGCGGCAGAACCTTACGCGCCAGCTCTTTTCACCGGCCGACATCGGCCAATACAAAACCCATGCCCTGGCCAAGCGCCTGGCGCGCGACGCGCTGTTCCCGATCGTGATCAACAGCTACCCGTTCCGCTTCCAGGAGCTGCTCGAACGCGGCTACCATCTCGGCAAGCCGAACCTGTTGATCTGCGGTGTCGACAACAATCCGACCCGCAGGGCCGTGAGCGAATACGGCCTCGCGCATCGCATCCCCGTCATCCACGCCGCCGTCGCGCGCGATGGTGGCAGCCTCTACGTCATGGTGCAGGAACCCGGCAAGGCCTGCTGGCTGTGCGCCTTCCCGCACTTCGCCAACGACGACAGCTACCCCTGCAACCTGCCGGGCATTGTCGATCCGCTGCTCGTCATAGGCGGCCTCGTCGTCTATGCCGTCGACAGCCTGATCTGCACCCGCCCCCGCGAGTGGAACGTGCGCGAGATTTTCCTGCACGGCGGGCTCGCCGATCGCACCCGCACCGTCGAGCGTCGCCCCGACTGCTGCTTGTGCGCCACCACCGCGCCAATGTCCGCCGCTGCTTGAACACTCATCGCCCATGTTCACGCTCATCACACAGCCACACCATGGCACGCATCAAGGCTCTCCTCGGCTACGCCATCGCCCGAATGCTGATGCCGATGGCGCCCCTCCCACAATGGCAGCTGCCGCGCTGGCTCCTCCTCACCATCCACGTCCTGCTGTGGCTCTGGCTCCTGCGCTCCTTTCGCGCCGTGCTGCTCTCGCTCGGCTTCTAACCGCGCCCTTCACCAGGCGAAATCACGCACTCGATGTACAACCTCGTCAAAGTGATGCTGGCGAGCATCCTCGGCGTTGCCATCGCCCAATGGCTCGACGACACACCAGCCGGCACCTTCCTGATCGCGTCGTTGAGCGTCCTCCTGTGGTTGTCGATCGCCAAGGATGTCCTGGCCGTGCTCCGCCTGTTCGGCTTCTGACACGACCGCCGTCACCGCCACCCGCGACCCTTTTCGTTGCCGGATATCTCATCGTCAGCGGCTTCGGCCTCTTGCTCACCAAGGCCATCGTCTTCATGCCCGTCCTGCGCTGGCTGCGGCAGCGCACCGACGCCGAGCTCGATCTCGTCCTGCGCCTCGGTGCCAAAGGCCTGATTGCCGCCGGCCTCGCCGTCATCGCCGTGTCGGGCTGGCGGCTGCGCCGCGCCCGCCATCCGACATGAGACCGGACATGCTCCTGCACCTGGCCAGATCGCAGACGCGCCGTTGGACGGGATGGCGCCTCTACAGTTTCCGCGCCGCACTCGATTGCGACGCCGATGAGCGCCGCATCATCCTCGTCCACGGCCTAGACCGCGAACGCGTCTACACCGCGCCGGCAGCCTTCGACTTGCAAGCCCGCGCCGAGGCCGCGCACGAGCGCGCCTACAAACTCTCGGTGTGGAAATCCAGCAACCTGCCTAGCATCTATTGGCACAGCGGCAAGACGCTTGCCCTTGCCATCCGCAGCCGCCTGGCCTTCCACGTCACCGTCGGCGACCTCTTGCGCGGTGCCATTTTGCAATCGACCGACCTCGCCGAAATCCGCGAAGCCGAAACCGCCATCAACGACGCCTTCGTGCGTCTCGACGCCAGCATCGACCAAGCGCGCCGGTTCGAAACCGGCGACGAAATTCTCGTAGCACCCCTCGAGGATGATCCCCCCGCGCATCCCGCCACCTGGCCGCGCCGCTGGCGCAACTGACCCATGCGCAAACTCTTCCGCAACAGCCCAACACCCGTGTTCGGCCAAGGCCTGCTCGAGCGCCTCGCGCAACCGAGCCTCCAGCACCGCGACCATGCCAAGACCGCTGCCCTCTTTGCCGAATTGCAACGCCAGCACGCCCGCACCCCGTTCACGACGCCAGATCTCATCGCCCAGATGGCCACCGCTATCCTGCAACGCGCCTTGCCAGGACGCGTCCTGCCGCCCATGCTCACAGCTGCCCTCACCGCCGCCGCCCGCGAGCTCGTCGCCTGCGAGGCGCAGCTCTTTTCCCTGCCGCATATCGGCCAGCACACTACCATCGCGCAAGGCGTGGCCGCCCGCGCCCAGCTGCGCCAACGGCTGGCCTTTTTCGACAACCATCATGAGCTCGTCACCGCCTGGCTCGATGCACTTGTTGAAGCCCTCCGTGCCGTCATCAATCGCCTGCCCCAGCTTCCCAATCAGGCCGATGCCAACCTGATCTTGTCCGTGCCACTCACCACCTTCATCACCCAGCCGGCACGTCTCGTCGCCGAGCTCGTTAGCATTGCTCTGCGCTTTGCCAACGATCCACAACTCGACCGCAACAACACGCGTCCCGGCGCCCACCTCGCCCATCTCATCGTCGGCAATTTGCTGCGCGCCTCGCGCATCTCCTACGCCGATGCACAAAAGCGTCCCGAGCGCTTAGCCTCACCGCTCAGCGATAACGCCGATGCCAGCACCCTGGTCGAGCGCTATCTCGGCGGCACTCCGCTCGCCGCCCTCGCCATGGCACCGGTGCCACTCGCCATCACGCAAGCCATCCGCTTCGAGCACACGCATGCCGACGCAGGCACTGGCTACGGCAAAACGCAGTTCTTGCAGTGGCGCATCCTCGCCGACCTGCAGCGACCACCAGCGCACGTGCCAGCGATGGTGGTGATCGACAGCAAGGGCGAGATGCTGAAAAAAATCTCCCGCCTCGCTTGTTTCGATCCCGAGCGCGGCACCCTTGCCAATCGCCTGATCATCATCGACCCCACCGACATCGACCATCCACCCGGCCTCAACATCTTCGATCTCAACCAGGCCCGCATTGCCGCCTACGGCCGTGCGGCCCAAGAGCAGATACTCAACTCCGTTATCGAACTCTACGACTACATTTTCGGCGCCCTGCTCGACGCCGACATGACGCAGCGCCAGCGTCTGGTGTTCCGTTATCTCGCCCGCCTGATGCTGGCCATTCCTGGCTCCACCATCCACACCTTGCGCGCCCTGCTCGACCCGCAATCCGGCAACGATCTCTACCAGGCCCACGCCGACAAACTCGCCGCCCCGATCCGCGCCTTCTTCGAGACCGAATTTTTGGACAAGCAATACATCGGCACCCGCCGCCAAGTGCTGCGCAGATTATGGGGCGTACTGGAAAATCCTACGCTGGAGCGCATGCTATCCGCCACGCACAACAAGGTAGACCTGTTCGCCGCGCTCAACGCCGGCTCAATCGTACTCGTCAACACCGCGCGCGACTTTCTCAAGGACGAGAAGAGTTCCTTTCTCGGACGAATTTTTATCGCCCTCACCCTGCAGGCCGTGTTCGAACGCGCCGCCTTGCCCGAGCACCAACGCCGCCCGACCTTTCTCGTCATCGACGAGGCCAGCGAATACTTCGACGGCCGCGACAGCAAAATCGATGATCTCCTTACCCAGGCCAGGCAACACAAGTGCGGCCTCGTGCTGGCGCATCAGTATCTCGACCAGCTCAAGAGCCCCGCCCTGAAGGCCTCCATAGCCGCCAATACCTCCATCAAGCTCGCCGGTGGCGTCGCCGATGAGGATGCCCGCGCGCTCGCCCCCAACATGCGCTGCAAACCCGAATTCATCGCCCAGCAGACCAAGACCGATCGCGCCGCCACCTTCGCCATCTACGTGCGCAACCTCACGCCCACCGCCGTCACCCTCACGGTGCCGTTCGGCACGCTCGAAGCCGCCCCGAAAATGTCCGATGCGGCCTACGCCCGCCTGATCGCCAATAACCGTGCGCGGCTGTCGAGCCCGGCCACGCCCCCACCACCACACCCCGATCCGCAACCCCACCCGCCGCATGATCCACCCCCCGCCAAGCTGCGCGCCGGCGCCCAAGAGCACATCACCCTACCCGAGCACGACCTCCGTCTCACCGCCAAGCTCGACACCCAGGCCATAGGCCTGTGCGCCCTGCACGTGCTCGCCCTCGATCGTTTTCAACGCCAAGGCGTTGCCTACGCCCGCTTCACGCTCGCCGCCCTGGGCGGCGCCCGCGTCACGCTGGAGCGCAAAATTCTCGACACCGTTGCCGTCGATCCGTTCGGCGGTAAACCGATCGACTGCCCGGTCATCGCGCTGCGCTTCAGAATTGCCCACTACGAGCTCACGCAGCGCTTCGCGCTCGCCATCAATCACACCTCCGAAGTGTTGCTCGGCCAACCCGTGCTCGCTGGCCGCTTCATCGTCGACAGCGAGGAAACCTTCCTGCTCGACGCGCAACCCACCCTGCAAAACCCACCCGCCAGCGACGACTGGCGTTCGTAACGCGAGGTATAATTCAGCCATGTCGATCGCCGCACCGATCCGCCTGCCCCGCTTCACCCGCGCTGCTCCCGAGCACCGCCCCAATTTTCAGATCACCGATCGCGACATCCAGATCGTCGGCATCGTCGGCGACAATCGCTTCGTCAAATCCATCCACGTCTCGCAACTGTTGGCCGCGTCACACGAAAAAATATCCCGCCGCCTGCAGGCCCTCTACCACAATGCCTACTTGGATAGGCCCGATGCGCAACGCGAGCACTACCGAGCCGGCTCCGATAAGATGGTCTATGCGCTGGCCAACCGCGGCGCCCAGCTCCTCATTCACCAACACGGTCGCGACATCGCCGACGTCGATTGGTCACGCAAGAACTTCGAAGCCAAGCGCGCCTTCGTGCTGCACCAGCTGGCGATCGTCGACTTTCGCGTCGCCTTGATCCTCGCTGCCCGCGCCCGTCCCGGGCTCGCCCTGGTCGAGCCGAAAGAGTTGGTCACCACCATGCCGCCACCCACACAGGCGGCCCCCAAGCCGTTCGCCTGGCGCGTCAAGGTGCAACACAAGGGCACACCGCAAGAGATCGGCGTCAATCCCGATTACGCCTTCGCCTTGCGCTTCGCCGACGGCTCGCGCCGCGCCTACCTCGTCGAGTGCGACAGAGGCACCATGCCGGTGGCCCGCGCCGCCCTCAAACAGACCAGCATCATCAAGAAATTGCTCACCTACCACCGCGGTCACAAACAGAAACTGCACGTCCGCAACTTCGACTGGAAGGCCTTTCGCGTCCTCATCATCACCAACACGGCAACGCGTGCTCGCAACATTCTCGATGCCATCGCCCGCACACCAGACCTCAACAGCTCCGAATTGTTCTACGTCACCGATCGACCGAGCCTCGCAACTGCTGATCCTCTGACCCATCGCTGGCAGCACGCCAACCGCAACACCTACACCCTGATCTGACCATCACAAGCGCTTGCGCCGCAAGCGCCGCCAATGAGCAAGTCTAGCGCGATCTCGTTACGCGCCGCCGCCGTCAAGCGCCAAGCTGACAACCAACGACATGAGCTTCGAGCATGACCGCGTCGGCCGATCGCGCATGTCGACAAGCCAGTGGCGGCTCCAAAATCACGGGCGCCATGGCTCACCAAAATCACAGCTCCGCTCACAGCAGCAGTCCGTAAACAGAATAATGACACCGTGGCAGCGGAAAGACGTTTCCAAAAGGGGCAACTTGTTGCCGACGCCGGCGCGGCGAGAGGTGCTCACGAGCCCCAGCTGGTGCTCGCCAAAAAAGAGCCGCCGGGCATGCCGACGGCTCGTGAGTTAGTCGCGTTGCGCACGCGACGGTGCTACTTCTTTTTGCCTTTCGGTTTCTCCTCCTCTGCGTCCTCTTTGTAGCGTCTAAGGACGATCTTGCCGTCGAGCGGCATAGCCTGAAGAAGGAGGTTGAACCCTTCGCCGTCTTCGTGTGCGAAGCACACGCCCAGGTTCAGCCAGTAGTCGTCCTTGTTCTCGCGCTTGATGACGGTATACGCGCGATAGGCTGGGGTGGACATTTCTGCTCACCTCCTTTCTCGCCCAGGATTGGACTAGACCCCACGCGCGGGCATTCACGCGCAGGCCGCAGCAAGCGTTTCCCTTGACGAGCGCGCCACGGCTTGATCGTGATTGGTTGGTGAGCTGATCTGCGCGCACTATACGTGCCAGACGCGACCGCGCAAGCGTTGGCAGGAGCGTGGCGATTAGCCGGGATGCGGGACTTTGTGTCCGCTGTCCGGGGTGCAAGAGACGAACAGTGGACAGCGTTCAACAGTCGCGATTGACCCGGATCGGACATGCCGGTGCCCACCCTTGCAGGACAGCGGCCTCCCTAGGCACGATGGGAAGATGCCAGAGCGGCATCGAACTCTACTCCAAGCGGCTGATCGCCGACACGGCTTATGCGACAGGTGTGAACCATGGTCAGCCTCGAGCCGCTCCGAGACGCTTTTCTACGACCTCCAGAAACAGATGCTCGACGAGCATCGCCGCGACTTCCTCGCGTGTCGCCTGCCGCACGCCAGCCACTTCCCCGGTCTTGGCAAGGTGCGCCGCCGTATAAGGAATGTTGGCGCCTTCAATGGCCTGTTCGATAAGCGGATGGCCGGCAAAATCGTCCATGCCCCGCGCATATTGCGCAATCAGATTGCCGGATCGGGTACCCTCAACATAGTCCGGCTCCTGTCCCGACATTCGGAGCGCCCCCTTCGCGAGGTCGACGCCGAAGCGCTCGTTCAAGGCAACCATTGCTTTTCCGATCTGACGTCCGACAAGGCCTTGCTCCTTGAGAACCGTCCCGGAAACACCGGCAATATACCCAGACACATACGGGTCCAGGACGAGCCTTGAAAGTGGTTGTCCTGTACGCTTGACCGCCTCCAGCAGCGGTGACAGCAGCGGTAACAAGACCTCCACCGCGGGATGCGGTTTCGACCCAAACAGCGAGAACATTACCGGACTCCATGACGACAGCGTACGTCGCGCTACAGCGTGATGACCTTGGTCGCGACGACGAGAGCGAAAAGAGCATAGGCCAGGACCGCGATCGACCACAACTCCATCGGGATCCAGAAGAAGGTGTGCCGTCGGCCGCCCCCGAGACCAGCTTCGCGCAGAGGCCGATTGAAGGCCTGGCCGACGAACCAATTGACGATGGCTGCGACAATGCATCCCACGATTGCGCCATAGCCGCCCGCGACGTAGCCGATCAAGACCGCGACGACAACGATGATCGGCGTGAGAATTCCCCAGCCTTTCCAAATCAGCATTTCGGGCGCTCCTTACTTCCAGACCAATCTTACCTGCGCGCGGGCAGCGGACGACTACTTCGACGATCGGGTGAAAGACATCCACTTGTAAACACCGTTCCGTTCCTTGGCCGCGGATTCATATCTGAGATGCTTTTCATCAATAAGCGTGTACTTAAAGTGGCCCCATAGTTTTCCATCGTCCGACACCGTGTCCTTCTGCAAAGTGTTGTTGCCAATACAGGTATAACGCAACTTGCCAGATACTCCCCCAGACTGAAAAGGTCGCCAGTTTCCATCAGCAACCTGGTAACCAGTATTTACATCTTTCGAAACTGTGTAGCTAAACACCCCACGCTCTACACGCGTAAACATCACCTGACTCAAAATCTTAGGAACTCCATCCAGCGTCGCATTCATCTCATATACCCCATTGATCACGGGGCACGCCGCCTGCGCAAACGCAGGACCAACGAGCGCAGCCGCCGTGATCATCGCCGCGATTGCGGCGCGCCCCGCTCTAGCCAAAACCCCAATGGCACAGATGGCTCGTGTTGAGAGTTTGATAGTGCAGGGCATTGTAGTGCGCTCCCTAACGACACAACCTGCGAACGTATTCCTCCGCCATTTGCGCACTCGCCTGGCTGGAGGTGATGTTGAACCTGAGTGTTATTCTGGCAAGCTCGTCCATGCTGGCGTTGTTACAGATTGATTAATTTTGCTGGATGAATTTCTGCAACAACGCGGTGGTCTCCACGAACTCCTTTGCGAGCGTGCAGAAATCTGGTGGGCCGGGTCTGAGCTTGTCGAGCGACCCGGCGGCCTTGCTAACTGCGCTTCTCCTCTCGCCCAGCATCTCCGCAAATGCCGCGCAATCGCTCTGCGCGATCGCAGCTTGACTCGTCGCGAGTATGCTTGCAATTGATAGCCACAAGATCATCCGCATCAATTGCTCAACCCCTCGATAGTCGGCATTGCCATGCGAAAGGCAAAACCAGTTTCCTCGCATTCTACGCTGCGGTTGGCCCCCTCTGCGCCGCGAAGGCGCTAGTTGTCCAAAACATGCTATTAACCCTCAAGAACAACGTATGCTTTCAACATCCAGCTCCAAAAACAACTTTTGCGTCACAAAACCACTTGCGGTGAATTTCTTCCCGGGCACGCATTCTGGTGGGGGCGTTCCCTTACCCCTCAAGGCACCCACTGAGCAGGGCCTCATGTTCTCCGGGGTTGGCGAGAGCCAGCTGCCCTCACTTGGCATGGGGAACAATGTAAGAGTTCCCGTAACGGTCGCGCGACCGCCAGCTTCGCAGTCCGCCGCCAAGGCGTGACTTGCTCCGCAACCCAAGATCAATGCCGTAAGAACGGTTAGACGCATCACCGCACCTCCTTTGGCCCCGCGAGCTAGCTGATGTAAGCAATGCGCGCGCTGTGTCTCTGCAAGGTCAACCCATCTATCCAATCCTGATGGTCAAGGGTCCGACAAAACGGTATGGCGGCACGGCTAGGTTGGTGCGCGCCGGACCACCGCGCACGCGGCCCGATAGGTCGAAACGGGCCGCATGACACGGACAAAACCAGCCAGACGTGCTGTCTGGAGCGATGATTTCAGTGGATGCTAACAGGCAATTCAGATGCGTGCAAAGGCCGACGACGACGATCCAGTTTTCGTGACCATCCTTCGTGCGATTGGCATCCGTCGCAGGTGTCCTATCGGGAAGCGCTTCGTTGCGCGCGAACCGATCAATTAGCTCGGACAGGGGCGTTGCGCGCGCCGCTCGCACTTCTTCAGAAGTGCGATGCCGAATAACGACGGGCTTGCCACGCCAGGCGACAGTTATGGCTTGGCCGGGTTGGATGAGCCGCAGATCAACCTCTCTCGTCTCTGGAGGCGGTGTAGCATTGTTGGGATTCATCTGATCGAAAAACGGCCACAGACCAATCGTAGCGCCCACCCCGACAAATCCAAAGGCCGCGCAAACGATGAAGTCTCTACGACTTGTCTGCTCGGTCGCGTCGCTCTCAGCCACAACCGGCGCTCCTTGGCGCAGGCTTCCCATACCCGGCTTGTTCGAAGTATAATCCTGCTCGGGGATTGCCGCACGCTACCAACGTGCGCTAGTTTGCCTCATCAACCGACGGGTCTTCTCAGCCCAGTGGAGGCTGTAGTGAGAATATTCTGCGCACTGGCCTTAATTTGCTCATTGTGGAGTGCGCCGGCCCTCGCTCGCGATCCTGCATGTGGTGCTCTTGGAAAGTCGGGAAGAGGTGCAGCGGTTCTTCAGACGCTCCGAAGTTGTGATCGCCTCTATTGCAGCCAGACCAAGGAGCCTACTACGCCAAGCGCTGTCAAAGTGATGGACGAGACGCTGACGAAGCAGCGCATTGCACTTCTGGAGTATCACAACTTGGTTTCTTCATATGAAAAGGTCTGTGCCAAGCTGGTCAAGAAGTGGTGCGATAATTGCCCGGACTTCAGACAGTTTCAGGAGCTGTATGTGTATGTCAACATGAAGAGCAGCGACCTGTACGAACTCGAGAAAGCGACGAAGGATTTCCAACCGACGCTCGATAAGATCAATACCGTGGAAGGCGACCTTGCCTGCTATAAGCAGGTCAAGGACCTGATGGGCGAGGCCGAACCTATAAAGAGATCGCTAGCGAATCAGTTCAAGAGTACCAAGTGCAAGCCTTGAGACGCTTCGTCGTGACCTGTGTCCCAAGAGAATCGGATCGATCTGACCGCGCATTTCCTCATTCTACGTCCCATCGGGACGTCCGGAGGCGAAGCAGAGATGAAGGCATCGAGGTCCCCGGGTCGTTGGGCCAGCGGAAAGTGTTGCTGAAGGCGCGGTCGCAATTGGCATCCATCCGCGCGGTGCCCGCATAGGTTATGCAAGCATGCCTCTCCCCTTAGCTCAGGCTGGTGCTGCCTGATTTGAGCCGAACCATCGGTTTCCGCGGGTGTCGTTGATGATCTGACGCATCGTCAGCGGCGGCCGGGCGACGAG
>Ga0247727_10011225_pt1 | contig 15686 bp, 19 predicted proteins | sample WisWelCaveWW1625_FD_202498 | JGI IMG/M metagenome (GOLD analysis project Ga0247727, IMG submission 202498) | Biofilm microbial communities from Wishing Well Cave, Virginia, United States - WW16-25 | ecosystem: Environmental > Aquatic > Deep subsurface > Groundwater > Cave microbial mat | place...
TCCAGAAAGTCAGCCGAAATTTCACCTTGGGTGCCAAGCATCGACGTCAGTAAGTCGTGCGTGTGCTCGCGATTAAGGCGGGAGAGCCTAAGCGCCTCGGCCAACCGTTCATGGTTGAGATCAAGCAGAACATCTCTCAGGGTGCGCGCTTCATCCAGGTTGGCTTCCGCGTCGCGGTACGTCATGAGGATCAAGAGTCTGAGGTTGAGCTGGCGAGCCCGATGGGCCAGGTGGCGCAATAAGAATAGCGTGCCGCTGTCGGCCCAATGCACATCTTCCACGAATAGCAACAACGGGGCCCGGGTGGCCTGCGCGAGCAAGTTAATTAGCGAAGTCACATTTTCGAACAACCGCCGCTGCTCAGATTGAGGATCGAGCGGCGGGTTGGCGGGTAAGTCAAGATACTGAGAAGCCAATTCGGGCGTGAGCGTGATCAGGTCCGCTAGTACGAAGTCTGGCAGCGGGGCAATCTCATAGCGGGTGAGCGCGCCTCGAATGATGTGGGCGATGGGCGTATACGGCGCGCCGCCCTCCGCAAAACACTCGCCCACCAACACCCTGGCGCCCGAGGCCTCAGCCAGCGCTTCGATTTCGCGCGCCAGTCGGGTCTTGCCAATACCCGGCTCCCCGCTCACCAGTAGCACATGGGCTTCTCCTGTATTAACCCGTTGCCAAATTTCCTCGACCTGCGCCAGTTCACGCTCGCGGCCAACTAACTTCCCCTGTACGAGGCGTTCGAACAATGACAAAGACCTCTCAAGCGTTGTGAGAACCCGAGCGGCTTCACCATCGCGTTGCGGGCCATTACCGCCCGACCTGAGTGCTGGGGAAGCCGTCGCATCATGTTCATAGGCCCTCTCCATGGGCTGAACAAGGGGCCGCTCAGGTGTGGACGGCGGCCACTGGTCGGCTTTGATCACTTCGTATAGCTGTGTTGTCGCCTCCTGCGGCGAAACGCCCAGCTCTCGTTCGAGCGCCCGACCACATTCGCTGTACTGGCGCAAGGCGGCGTGGCGCTGGCCGGATTGAGCATATAACCGCATGAGTTGGCGATGCGCCGGTTCGTGCAACGGATCGAGCGCCAACCAGCGCTGAGCGTAGCCAATGGCAGCTTCAAAATTCCAAGCATCGAATGCACCTTGGGCTGCGTGCACGCGGGCCAACCGCTCCAGTGTGCCTGCCATCTCGCGGCGCAAACTCTCCGTCTGGCTGAACTGCCAATCGTCAAAGCCGGGGCTGTCACGTAGGGTGAAGCCGGAGAGGAAGTCGCCGCGATAGAGCGCCACCGCTTCGGTCAGGGGAGCGAGGCAGGCCGGGCAGATGTCGGTGGCCGAGTGCCCGTGCGCTCGGCATTCTGCTAGCCGGGCGTGAAATTGATCCACATCTAGCCAAAAATCTAGGTCATCCCCTGGCGGGGGCGTTTTGTAGCTCAGGCTGATGGCTTCTCGGTCCGTGTCCCACCACTTGCCGGGGAGGGCTTTGGTGAGCGAGGCAAGGGCGCGGCGCACGGCTGCACGGGCGCGGGTCTGGTCGTAGTCTGGCCAAAATAACGCAGCTAGCGCATCGCGGCGATGTCGTTCGCCGGTGACGGCCAGGTAAGCTAGAAGTGCGAAGGCTTTGTGACGGTCAACGGCAATCAACTCGCCATCACGCTTGACGTGAGGGGTTCCGAGCAGAGATAGTGTTATTCGCGACAAAGCAAGGCTCCGGAGTAGTGCGGGAATTATATTCTCAAAGGGGGGGAACGATAACTCGTCCCGTCCCCGTCAATTCCGCAACGATGTTGAGACGGTCGGTGACTACAATGATGTTGACCCTCGGTTCAGCGGTGCGAATACTGAAACAATCGTATACCAAAGGAGATTATCATGTACGGTCATGCAAATCCTAAGGTTCTCGTTAGCACTCAATGGGTTTTTGACCATCTGAATGACCCTAATGTTCGATTATTGGAGGTCGGCTGGGATACGTCAGAGTTCGAAGCGGGCCATATTCCTGGTGCTTTCGCAGGTTGGAGCTTCGCTGACATACAGCGAACCGATAGCCATGGTATTCCGAGCAAATCACAAATTGAAACCATGTTGTCGCAAGCAGGAATTGCCAACAAAGACACCGTTGTGGTTTATGGCGGTATTGGCAACCTGATAGCCGTCATGGCATTTTGGGTACTAAAAATCTTTGGCCACATTGATGTGCGCCTGCTCGACGGCGGACGGCAGAAGTGGTTGGCGGAAGATCGTCCGCTGAGCACGGAGAAGCCAAACGTCCAGACCACGCAGTATATTGCTCAAGAGCCGAACTGGAATTTGCGCGCTGACAAGGACTACGTTTTGGGCGCTATCGGGCAGAAGGGACAGGCGATTGTGGACGCCCGTCCGATAGACATGTACACAGGTGAAAATACCGCTGGCATGCAACGCGGAGGACATGTTCCGACAGCTGTCAATATCCCGGCATCACCCATTCTTAACGCCGAAGGGAATTTTCAGGGCTGGCAAACCCCTACAACTCGAAGCGATGGCACGTTCAAGTCCGTTGAAGAGTTGCGAGCATTATTCTCTGAAAATGGCATCACGCCTGATCAGAACATCGTCACCTACTGCGTGCGCGGCGGACTGTCCACGCATATGTGGTTTGCACTAACACAGCTGCTTGGCTACCCCAATGTGCGCGAGTACGACCATTCATGGACAGAATGGGGCAACCTGGCAGATGTGCCCATTGAGAAATAGGGTTGTAGGCAATCCCAGCCACCCAGCACAGGCATACAGGCGAGGACTACGCTTCGCGTAGCGGTTGACGCATCCGCTCACGGATCGAAATCGGCAAGAAAAGGAGTCACCATGCGCAGAATCATCTTTATCATCATCATGCTTATAATTGCGCTTCTGGTACGCCCCGTGGAAGCGCAGGGAAATAGCCCAGCGCAGTTGACACAAGCAGGTTGGCTATGTTTATCTTTTGGCAGCCTCGGCGTACACTGTATGCCGCCGGGAGCATTCGTTTCAAGCGAAACCGTCACCGCACAAGTCTTCGACACGACCGACCCCGCTGCTTCGGAGGCTCCCTTCCTCGGCACGGCGCTCTTCATCCGAGTGGATCTTTACAACGGCCAGCCTTGCCCACAGCAAGGGCTTGACCAGTACACACCTCTGGACTTCACCGGTGATGGGGTGACCGACTACTATGGTTGCTGGCGCTATTAGTTGGTTGAGACACGAACGGCCTCAAGGAGATGAGCCATGTATAAATTCCGATTCGTAACCGTAGGCTGGCTGGCGAGTCTGGGGCTGTTGCTCGCCGCTTGTGGCACAAGCGCGCCTATTGCGCTAACAGCCAGCCCAGAGGCCATGCCGAGTGAGGAACACGTCCACACCGCTGCGCCCGCCACATCCCCTCCTTTCACGGGTGAGCCATTGACGTGGTTAGACATGGCGCTCACCGATGCCCGCACCGGGGCCACGTTCAAGCTGTCCGATTACGGCGAGCAAACCGTCATCCTCGAAATGATGGATCCGCTGTGTTATCTGTGCCGTGATCAACTGAAAGAGGTCGCGGCAGCCCTCGAAGTCGTGGGCGACAAAGCCGCTGCTGTTTCTGTGGACGTTGGTCGCAAGGGTGAAACGGCGCTGGTCAAGTGGGCCGACCAGAACGGCGCGACCTGGCCGGTGGCGTTGATGCCTACAGACTTCGGCCAAGCTCTGGTGGCGGAATTTGGGCCGAAGATAATTTCACCTTCCAGCACGCCCATCATCATCATCGATCAATCCGGCACGCCACATGTCACCGAGCCAGGCATCAAGAAGTCGGCGACGCTCGTGGACCTGGTGAATCAGTGGACTCCCTGAGCTTCGCTCACCTCGCGCCGGCTTTTACTATCGGCCTACTGGCGACGATGAACCCGTGCGTGCTGCCACTGTACCCCGGCTTTCTGGCGTACCTGGCGAATAACAAAGCCGATCCAGGGGGCCCGAACAGCACTCGGTATTTGGGGCTATTGGTGTTGGCCGGGGTGATGACGATGACGCTAGCACTCGGGGCGCTGATCGCCGGGTTGGCTGAAGTGTTAGGGGAACTAACTGCCTTTGTCGCGGTGCCGGGCACAATGGTGATGATTGGCCTCGGTCTGCTCCTTCTGCTCAATATCAACCCCTTGGCCCGCCTGCCACAGCTTGCCATATCACCTATCCGAGCTGGCCCATACGCCGGGGCCTTCCTCTATGGACTGCTATATGGTCCGATGATCTTGCCCTGCTGCGGGCCGCTGGTCGTCAGCATGTTCAGCCTGTCGCTCGGGGTCGTGGGCTTCGTCGAACAACTGCTGTTCTTCCTGATATTTGGTCTGGGGCTCGGCCTGCCACTGCTTGCCCTGTCGTTTGTGCCCAAGGCCTGGGGTGAGCGGTTGCTGCGCCAAGTCACGCGGCGTTCGCAGCTTATCAGCCGCCTGAGTGGGCTGGTGCTCCTTCTCTTAGGAGTCTGGAATCTCTGGGGGAGCTGGCCACTTCTCAGATGGTATTTCGGCCCGTGAAGGGCGCTGACACAACAGCCACTATGCCCGTGCAGATTCTGTTGGTCACCTTCAAACTCAACCTCTCGCCGGAAAAATACGTCGAGGCCGTTGCGCCTCTGGCCGGCGACATTCTGAATGTCCCCGGCCTGCGTTGGAAGATCTGGCTAATTAACGCCACGCAGAACACGGCAGGAGGTATCTACCTTTTTGACGACGCCTCATACATCCAGGAGTTTTTAGCCTCGCCCGTGTTGGCCGCGCTAAAGGATCATTCAACCCTCGCCAACCTTTGCGTGAAGCCGTTCGATGTACTGCAAGCGGAGACGGCCGCGACCCACGGGCCGCTTGGGGAAGGTGTGCGAGTTTAATCACGCCTTATACACCTAAAGGATACGCGTAATGCAATGGCGATTGTTGATTGCAGTGCTGTGTGTCTTGCTTGTGGCTTGTAACGGCACACCTCCTGCTCCTGTAACCTCCCTCCCTCCGCCGCAGGTATCGCCCACCATCGCGCAGATCACGCCATCGCTTACGGCTTCGCCCGTCCTGCTGCCGACATCAACCGATGAACCGATGGTTTTGCCTCCGCCCTACACCGGTCCCTTGGATTTGGTCGTCTTGGAAGACCCCTTGCAGTTGTGTGAAATCTCGTCGCCCTTCGCCTTGCCCGCCCAAGGCGTACTGCAACTCGCCTTCATCCCGAATAGAAGATGCACTGACATCAATTCCGATCTTGATCTCTTTGAAGTCAACGATCGATTGTACGCCGCTCAGCGGAACGCACGTGGTTTCCGGCTGGTGGAGGTCACCAATCCAGCCCAGCCCGCCGAATTAGGCGTGTGGCAGCTTAAGCCTCGTGCTGGCACAGGCCATATTGTAGCCTTCCGCCAATACGACCGCTGGTATTTGGCGTTGCCACTCGAGTCCCCGTCACCGTACAGTGCATTTCCATGTGGTCTGGTCATTATCGAGGTGACGCAGCCTCAAGCGCCTGTTTTGCAAGGTCGGTACGATGGCACTACGGTCGATTCAAATCTTCCGTGGTGTAATGTCCACTCGGTGGAGATTGACACCGATGCGGACGGTAATGCCACCTTCCTGCTGGCGCTGACACCGAACACGGCCGACGTACGCGTTCTTGACATCCGCAATTTGGATGATATCCGCGAGGTGAACGCCTACCATCTCCACGCTCATCCTCACGGTGGCCACGGCTCATGGGCCCATCGAGCGACCATCGTCGGCGACCGGATTTACATCGCGTATTGGGGGGGTGGGGTGGTGATTGTGGACAAGGACGGGTTGGAGACAGGAGCCACATCCGACGCAGTCGCGCTCACGCCACCCGGAAGCATTGACCCTTCAGATTTTGTCGCCCACGACACTCGGCCGACAGTCGATGGCAACTTCCTCTTTGTGAGCGACATGGATCGGCTGTCCGATGGGATCCGGCTCTTCGACATTCGAAACGTGGCTCAGCCCCGCGAAATATGGGCCAGTGATTTTAGCGACACAGACACGGCCCACCATACCCTACAGGTCCAGGGTGACTTGCTCTTCGTGCCCTGGTTTCACGAAGGACTGCGCATCTTCCGCTACGACCTGAGTGACCCCGATCATCCTATGATCGAACAGGTGGCCTTTCAGGCCGTGCGTGAGCCACCGCACGACCGATATGGTGGCGTCTCGGAACTCAAAGTTCACCCATGTCAGATTGAGGAGAAGGCAAAAACCTGTATATATGCCTCGGATGAACGATTAGGGCTGATGATCCTGGCGCTGGATGACGACTGAACTTAGTTATGACTTAATCGGCCTCAGGCACGCCATGCGACCACGCTCGTGATAAGCAACATCTGCTCCCGCTCCGGCAGCCCGCATGATGGCCTCGACCCGGGCGGCCAGTTCGAACTTGCGTGCTGTTTCCACTTCGTCCGCGGGCCGGTCGTCGTAGGCATTGGCCTGTGCCAGAAAGTCGGCCAGCTCGGCCACGGATGAACCGTAGATCAAGAAATCAAACTCGCTGCTGCCCTCGACGACAAACAGGCGGCGCCGAACAACCTGCGCCAGCGCGTCGTCGGCCTGCCGATAGTCTTCGTCGGTATAGACCGGGCTGGGTTCAGCGAGCAAAGTCCGGTCCTCTTGATAAACCTTGATGAGCGGCGCTTCGCGAACGGGATGAATGTCAATCAGGCAGCCGCCGGGTTTCAGCAAACGCTGGATTTCCTCCAGGGCATGAACCATGCCCTCATATTTCATTCAACACAGCGACCAGGCTAAGATCACGGTGTCGAAGGTTGACGGCTTACGGACGGCGGCGAAGTCTTCAAAGGCAATGTGGTGAAGTTCAACGCGGCCTCGTAATTCGTCCGGCAGGTTCTCCCTCGCCCGTGCAATACTCTCCGCGAAGGGATCAATAGCCGTGACATGCGCTGCCCGGCTCGCGTAGCGCTAGGTGAGGCGGCCATCGCCGCAGCCGATCTCCAATACGTGTTTTCCGCTTAAGTTCGCCAGATCGAATAGGGCGCGGGTTTCATTATTTTCGGGGTCTACTCGGATGGTCATTGGACGTGAGGCCTAATGTCCTAATCAGGTCCGGATTTAGTGACATCAACCACTTCGAGCAACAAGGCTGTAAGTCCTTGCGGTGCGATGACGTTCACGCCATGACGAGAGGCGATGGTGCGGAAGCGACGGCCCGCGATCCAGGCGGGTGGCTCGGCGGGCGGCGGCGCATCACCAATGCAGACGATGATGGTCTGCGGGATAGCACTAACGCGCGCCAAATCATACTGAGCCGGATCCTGGAAAGTTTTGTAAGGGTGAGGGGTGTCTTTCTCGTCCAGCCAGCGGATGTCGGCTTCGTCGGTTACGCCAAATTCGCGGGGATCCATCGGCATCACGCGCCAGCCGTCACCGCGTTCTTGAACCCAGCGATCCAACTCGGCGACGGCCTCGGGGTCATCACTGCCCCAAGAATCCATCATGGATTGCCCCGGCAATGGTTGCGCGCCGTCAACATAGACCAGGTGACTCAACCGGTTTGGCGCTCGATCGGCGACGACGGTGATGACCGTTCCGCCGTAGCTATGGCCCACCAAGATGACATCATGTAAATCTTCATATTCCAGGACATTCACCACATCTTGCACATGGATTTCGAGGCCCACGTCGCGGCTGAGGAGATGGGCGCGCTCGCCGCAACCCGTGAGGGTCGGGGCATACACCTCATGCCCCGCGGCGCGCAAGAGTGGGATAACGCGCTTCCAGGCCCAGCCTCCCTGGATACCGCCATGGATCAATACAAAGGTTGCCATGTGAATGCCTCCGGTGAAGCGTCAATGATTCATAAGCAGTCGCTGTGCTTATCAAGAAGTAGTCATAGGCTTTCTGGCGAAGGTCAGATACAACATATAGGCGCTGACCATGCTCAACGTTCGCTCGTCAAGAGCGCGCCGTATGGCCGCATCGTCCACCGCATCGTACAGCCAGTTCGCGTCTTCCTCAGCGCCGCCAACGGCACGCAGGGTTTCGATATTCTGCGCCAACCCTTTGCGGTTTGGGTCGGGGGCATAAAACGCTTTCAACAGCTCCACGTACTCTGCCTGTTTGGGGTGCTGGTAAGGCGGGATGACGTGCAGGGCGCGGTCATTGAGCCGCACATCAAACACCTCCAACCCGGCCGCAGTCGCCAGGGATGGAACTCGGTTTCCCAACTGGTCATCGCCACGACCGAGGGCTTGTTTGCCCTGCATGAGTAGACGCGCCAGGCGAAAATACTTTTGGTGCCAGGCTTCATCGCGTTTTGAATTTTCCACGTTGTCATGCGTTGTCCAGGCCCCAGAGTTCGTATACTCCGCTACCATGAAGACGCCGCCTGGTTTAAGGACGCGCGCCATTTCGCTCACCACGGCGGCGGCGTCGCGGACATGGGTGAGGACCGTCTGGCAGACCACTGCGTCAAATTGATTGGCCGCATATTTCAGTTGGTGAGCATCGCCTTGCTCGAAAGCCACGTTCGTCAATCCGTCCTGGCGGGCGGTCTGTGAGGCGCTTTCCAGTGCCCCGGTTTCCGCGTCAACTCCGATGAGACGAAGGTCAGGTCGCGAGCGGGCCAGCAAAAGCGACAGTCCGCCATAACCACAGCCGACGTCGAGGACTTGCCCGGATGGCGGGAGGTCGAGGAGCGGCATCACAATGCGCTCGAAATAATCGGCGTTGTAGAACGTCTTAACTCGTAAGCGCAGGAACCGGGCGGTATCTTCATCGGCCCAGATGGGGTTTGGCGATTGAGGGGTGGTTTGGGCGGTCACGCGTTGCCTCCTCGTCAAGCCACTGATGTCAGGAGCACATTCGTGATGCGGGGCACAGGGCAGGCCTGCTTTACGATTAATGGACCCTGATAAATGCTCTCATGGCTAAGACCAGGCTCAGGCGATGGGGCGTTCCAGTTTAGCCTTGAGCGCCGCCAGGCATTTATTCATCGCTGGACGACCAATCAGCGGCCAGATAAGGATACGGCCCAGGAGAGGCCTTTTCGTCGTAAGGATACGGTCCAAAACAGTTCCACCGTCTTGCGGGTGGACAACAAACTCGTGCCGGACCTCATTGAAACCAGCCTGGCGGGCCACAAAGGCAAAGCGAGTTGGCGGTTGATAATCTGTTATCGTAACTTCGTTCAACAAGTGTGCGGGTTTGCCCCAGGAATGATACTGACTGCCGACGCCTGGTTCGCCAGGCGTCACGGCCTCAACCTTGAGGCCATCGTTCCATTCGCCATGACGGCTCAGGTCTGATACATAGGCGAAGACCGCCTCCGGCTTTGCGTTGATTGCAACGCGAAAGGTGTTGGTGATAGTTTTCATTGGGATTCGCCTTGCTTCATGAGTGCGGGCTAACCTGATTTAAGATGATTCTACTCCTGGTTGGCGCTCTGGAGTAGCCTTTGCACTGGCTTAGCTTCGAAGAACGTAAAGACGGGCAAAAGCATTGAAACCTGAACAATGCGATTGGCACGGGGCAGGGCAGCACAAGAAGAGTCGTCCTGCTGATTGAGGGCGATCATGCTGAGCCGGCGGCCTTCTTTCGTTCACCTAGCTCCCGCTTTTTCAGCACGCCCAGGTCAAGCGGACCCGTGATCACAATTTTGGCTTTGCCACCGTCTTCGTGCAGCGCCTGGGAGACCCGCTCGATGAGCCAATTGTGGGAGGGCAATTTGTCCAGGGTCACGAACTCATCCAGCCAGGCGCGAAATTCAGCCAAACTGTCCATCGTCCGACGGCAGTCAAACCGAATGCGTCGTTCAAGCTTGAACAGGCCTTGACGCACTACTTCAGCCACGGCCCGGTTGGCGGCATAATCGTCGTCAAATTTCTCGCGCATGGCGCCGAGGCGTTGAGACTGCCCCGCACGTATAACACCAACTTGACGATGTACCGCGGCTGGACGCAGATCAATCAGAACGCCACCAGGCTTGAGCACGCGCCGGGCTTCGTGAAGGGCATGAACCATGCCCCGATGGGCGACTCATCACAAGACCCACGAGAACACGACCAGATCAAATGACTCCTTGGGGTACTCAAGCCGTCCCGCTCTTCCAACCTGAAAGTGAACCCGGGCCGCGAGACGCTGAGGCAAACGCTTGCGTGCTGCGCGGATGAGGGTCACATTCGGGTCAATCGCCTGCACCTGCGCACCCAGCCGTGCCAGACGCTGAGTCAGTCGTCCATCGCCACAACCGATTTCAAGCACGCGTTGACCGCGCCAATCTGCGACCTGTTTCAGTGCCTGGACTTCGTTTTGTTCAGGATCAATTCGGAGAGGCATTGGTTCTGTTTCCTTTGATGTGTATAGATTGATGGCTCGAGCCGCTACCCAACTGTCGCCAGCAGCCGCCCGCGAGCGTGGCGGGGTTAGGCGCCGTTTTGAGAAATCTGCAGCTACTTCATAAAGAAGTGGCCTTCAGTTTCTGAAACGACTCCGAATCTTCTCAATGGGCCAAATCATGCTAACTTGTAAACTTGTACGAGCGCTTCGTGTCCTTTTACCGGCACCCGACCGAGTGGGGTAGCGTTCTTAACATTACTGTTGATAGCTTGCCAGACCACTTCGGAGATCAGTAACTGCGAGCCGAAGACCGTGCGGGCTAGTAATTCGTAACCGAACGCTGCACCCACGATCAAGCTAACGGTAACACCAGGCAGTCGTCCCCGAAAAACTTGCAGTGGGAGGTCGGGGAACAGTCTATAGAGGATTAGCCCCGTCATCCCTATCAGCCCGAAGAGTCCAGCCAGGATAGTCACGTGCAATCGTTCGCTGACCAGGGCCCCGTGTGCCAGTGCGGCTTCGAGCGCGCGATGCGACTTGGTGAGCATGCCCGCCGGGTGGCGCAGCCAGTCGCGCAGGGGCATCATGGTAGGAATCCTGCTTACCCCAGCCCAGCCTCGCGCGCCCTCAAAATGGCTTGGGTGCGGTCAGCGACGTGGAGTTTGCTGAGGATGTTGGAGACGTGGTTACGGACGGTCTTTTCGCTCAACACCAATTGGTGAGCGATCTCTGCGTTCTTATAGCCCTGTGCAATGAGACCCAGAATTTCGCGCTCACGCTCGCTGAGTTCGGGGAAGACCTGCGGCGAAGCCTTGGGCTTCATCGTGCCGAAGAACTCCATCAGCCGGGTAGCGATGGCCGGACTAAAGATGGCTTCACCGCCCGCGACCGCCCGAATCGCGCGCAACATCTCCTCGTGCTTGGCCCCTTTGAGAATGTAGCCTCGCGCTCCGGCGCGCATCGCGTTGAAGACTGATAGGTCATCCTCAAACATCGTCACCATCAGCACGCCGATATGCGGACTGGCCTGGACAATCTGGCGCGTGGCCTCGATGCCGTGCAGGCCCGGCATTTGAATATCCATGAGGATGACATCCGGTTGGACTTGGGCGGCTAAGGTGATGGCCTCGTCGCCGGTGGCGGCCTCGCCCACAAACTCGGTGTCCGATGCTGAAGCTAGCAAGGCGCGCAAACCATCGCGGAACAGGGCGTGGTCGTCGGCGATGAGGACGCGAATCGTTTCCATTACAGACTCTCCGAAATTCGACACGGCAAGTGAGCCAATACCTGCGTTCCGCCTATCGGGAGCGACTCAATCGCACATATCCCGCCTAACTCTTCCGCCCGCTCACGCATAGAGGTCAGACCCACCCCAGCGCGGCGGTCGGTGGGCAGGCCCACCCCGTCATCTCGAATCTCCAACCTCAAAACGTCATCAAGAGTCAAGGCAATCAAGCACATCCGCGCCTGGGCGTGCCGTACCACGTTGGTCAGCGCTTCTTGCGTGATGCGGTAGGCGGCGACTTCCACAGCGGCCGACAGGTGGGGCAGGCGCTCTGGCGCTTCAACGGCGATACGCAATCCATCGTTGTTGTAGCGCGCGGCGCTCTCGCGAATGGCGGCGGCCAAGCCCAGTTCATCCAATGCGGGCGGGCGCAAATCGTACACCAGGCGGCGGATGTCATTCAAGGCGATGTCAATGTCGCGTTCCAAGTCGGTCAGCAACTTGGTTGCACTGACGACGCTGGGTTGTGAGTTCAGAGCTGAGTCTTGCGTGAGTAGCGCGCGCGCCGAACCAACCTTGAGCGTATGGGCCGCGAGGGCTGGGCCGAGACCATCGTGCAAATCGCGGCGCAAGCGGCGGCGCTCCTCTTCGCGCGCCGTCACCAATCGCTCACGCGAGCGTTGCAGGTCGGCCGTGAGGCGCACGGCATGGGCGGCGACTCCGGCCTGATGCGCGATGTCGGCGAGCAGGCGCTGTTCGGATAGGGTGAATGCTTCACCGGGCGCGCGAGGGGCAATCAACAATTCGCCCACGCGCTCTGATTGATAGGTCATAGGCAAGCGAACTGCCGAGCCGGTGGGCAGGCCGTAGGCTGCGGCAATTTCCGGTTCATTCTCATTCGCGTGGTGCAACGCGATGGCGACATAGGGTAGTTTGAGTGTCTGCGCAATGGTCTCAACGAGAGTTGGCAAAACCGCGTCGGGTGCAAGCGTCGCTTCGAGCCGTCGGCCGAGTCGCGAGAGCACGGCGTAGGGGTCATCACGGTCCCCGTACATCAGCCGGTTGATCGAGCGCTGGAAACGCTCGCGCACCGGTTGAAAGAGCACGGCGATCAAGCCCGTGGCGAGTAACGACACGCTCAGGCTTCCGCTTTGATGGAACCATTCGCCCGCGACGCCAACAATCAACGCATACGCCCCGACCACGCTGGCGGTGAGCGCGCCATAGACCAGCGCGCGGTTGATGATCAATTCAATATCGAACAACCGGTGGCGCACAATGGCAACGGCGATGGCCGCCAGGAAGAGTGCCAGCGCGATGGCCCCGAACCCGGTCGCTAACGGGATGGCCCAGCCAGCCACGACGTAGCCGGTCAGAATGCCGCTCGCCATAAACAACAAGGCCGGCAGCAGGATGGCCAAAGCCCACATCACCCACTTCATTTGTTGCCGGTCGCGCGCTGGCGCGGCGCGATAGCGAAACACGAGCGACACCGTTCCAGCCAGCCAAATCGCCGGCAACAGGACGCCGGCGATCCCAATCGTCGCCGCGATGATCGGATGATAGGGTGCCAGAGTGGGCACAAAGAGGGGGTTGACGGTGGGCTTAAAGATTCTGATCTTCTCTGGGCTGGCCATTATCTCCAACCCCGCGCCGATGAATTTGACCACGGCAACGAAAATCACTGCGCCTGCTAAACGGGGCGGATACATCTGCCCGGTAGGAAAGGTGAACATCAGATAACCAAACGAAGGGGCCACCACGCTCGCGCCATAGAGGATGAGCAGAACGAGCGCCCAGGCGGATAGCTCGGAGCCTGCTACATCCCAATCGAATTGCGCCGCAATCCCGCCCAGGGCCATCAAGATTAGGAAACGGCCGACGACGTTGCCAGGTGCCCGCCAGATAACGAGTGCCCCCGCCATCAGCATGGTCGGTATCACGAGCAGGCCCAACACAAGACGGATGAAAAAGCCTTGACCAGCAATCCCTGGCCCATCGGGATTCATCGCCAGGTTCACAGCGAGCGCGCCGACCTCCAGCACGCCCAGCACCGCCAATACGCGGAAGATGTAGTCCAATGGGCTGACTGGCCGTGATAGGTTCATGGACGGAGCCTACTTCGGAAGACTGATCCTGGGTGGGGAAGGCAAGACGACTCCTGCCAGTTTCGAGATGTCATTGAGGCGATCAGGTGGTCGCATCATCTGAGATTATAGGACGCTAGGCGCAAACCGCAATTATCTCTTGACGTGCTCAGGCAAAATACCGAAGCCCATCATGCGCGCCACCAAGCCGCCGATGACCGGCCAGCGCACGAAGCCCGGCACGGCGATCGGCTGGTCCGAGTTGAGAGCCTGCCCGAGAATCCCCTCTTGCATCGTGTTGACGATCCCTTGAATAATGCGCGTGGGCAATTCGCGCCGCCGTTGGACGCGGGCCAGGTCGTTCACCGAAACATTTCCGGCTTTGAGCGGGCCGCTTAGGAGGTTGGCCGCCGCGACCGCGTCGTGAATAGCGTAGTTGATGCCGTTGCCCCCGGCCGGCGACATGACGTGCGCGGCGTCGCCGATGAGTAGCAAGCCGGGGCGATACCAGCGCGGCAGACGATCCGCCGCTACGGAAAGCAATGAGACTTGTTTCCAATCTGTGAGCAGTCCGACGCGGTCGGTAAGTTCGGGCGCGGTCTGGACGATTTCGCGGTGCAACTCGTCCAGGCCCGCCGCACGCAGTTGCGGATACGAGCCTTTGCGGATGATGAAGGCGATCTGCCATTCCTCGCCGCGATCTAGTTCGATGAGGAGATGCCCGGCCCCGATGCGGCCCATCAGCCCGTGCGGGTCGTCAACCTTGCGCGGCAGACGGAACCACAACACGTCCATCGGTGGCGAGGCTCGGATGGCGGCCTCGCCCAGGCTGGAGAGTTTCCGCAATTTGGAGAAGCGCCCATCCGCGCCCACGGTGAGCGCCGCTCGCATTTCATGCGAGCTTCCACCGCTCCGATAGCGCACACCGTGCACCACACCGCTGTCTTCGATCAATTCATCTGCCATCGCCCCCATCACGAGTTGAAAGTTCGAGAAGCGCTTGGCTTCGCCGGTCAGGAAATCCAGAAAGTGGGATTGCGGCATCAGGGCGATGAAGGGGAACTTGGTCTTAAGCCGGCCCAAATTGGCGAGCGTGACCGGGCCAGCCTCTGTAGGCAGGGTCATCTGGCTGAGGCGGGTGTGCGGCAATTGCAGCAGGCCCTCGGCCAGCCCGAGTTCGTCCATGATCTCGAGAGTAGACGGGTGCAGAGTGTCGCCGCGAAAGTCGCGCTCGAAGTCTTTGTGCATCTCCAGTAGCGTCACTGGAAGGCCCTGGCGCGCCAGCATAAACGACAGCACTGCCCCGGCCGGGCCGCCGCCGACGATCACACAGGTTGTTTCAGGAGGAGATTGGGTTAAATCGTTCATCGGTATCCCATCCGGCGACGGATGACTTCATAGAAGAGCACAGGAGACCACATCACCACCTGGCCTACCAGTGCATCTATCCAAATAGAATACCCGCTGCCCATCGTGAACTGGCCCCGCCCCATCTGGATTGGATCCACGAGCAGCACGACCGGGATGAAGGCCAGGACGACCCCCGCATAGATCAGAAACGCGTGGCGTGTCTGATGAGTAAGCCAGCGGTATCCACCCAGCCAAAGTGTGTAACCCGCAATGGAGAGCGGCAAATCAATCGCAACCGCCACGACCAGTGGAATCGCAAAGAATGCGCCGCGCCACCAACCTGCTGCGACAGCGATGAGGGTGATGAGGCCGACGAGCAGGGAAGTTCCGGTCGCGGCAGCGACCGCCGCCCAGCGATCGGGGTGGCCGGGCCGCTGCGCCCAGATCAGCGTCATCGCGAAGACCGCCAGCGCCACGATCACCACCAGTGTGCCGCCGAACGGACTTTGGAGGAATTGGAATTCGGGAGGGGCACCTTCAATAGGCATAGGAATGCTCCTGTCTACGGAATGTGCGCTAATGCCTTAGCGTTGTCGGGCCAGCCAGGCCTGACTCTCCACCAGCACGATCGCAGAGACGAAGATGATGACGATCAACAGGATGATCCCTTTGCCAACCGCCGGGGTGT
>Ga0247727_10011226_pt1 | contig 15685 bp, 12 predicted proteins | sample WisWelCaveWW1625_FD_202498 | JGI IMG/M metagenome (GOLD analysis project Ga0247727, IMG submission 202498) | Biofilm microbial communities from Wishing Well Cave, Virginia, United States - WW16-25 | ecosystem: Environmental > Aquatic > Deep subsurface > Groundwater > Cave microbial mat | place...
AAGGATTACGTGCTCACTCTGCAGGGCGCGCTGGGACTCACCGCCGATGAGATCGGCCGCATCCTCATTGATGCAGGAATGTCCTTCGACGCGGCCGAGTTATCGCTCCCAAACGTATCCTTGCTTTACCGATATGCGCTGCTGGCGAAGGCGCTCAAGATGTCGGTGCGCGAACTGATTGCGCTCAAGCAGCTCTCCGGCCTAAATCCGTTCACGCAATTGCATCCTGAACCACTCGCAGATACGCCGGCCGGAGTCGTACCACAGAAGAAAGCAATCGAGTTTGACTATCCTTTCTCCCAGACCCTGCGTTTTGTGGATGTGGCTGACGAGGTAAGGGATAGCGGGCTCAAAATCGAAGACCTGGAATATCTGCTGCGCCATCGCTTTGACGAGACTGGCAAATATCGCCCGAACACTGAGGGCACGCTGACCTTGCTGAAGACACTCGGTGAGGGTGTCCGCGCCATTCGCACCGAGCATGCTGTGCCAGACGATCCGGGCGCGATGAGTGATGAGGTACTGCGGCAGAAGTTAGGCTTGGCCTTGACACCAGATGTGGTCGAACGTTTCCTCGCGATGATGAACGGCACGGCCGAGTTCACTGCCACTAAATCTCCCGTAGTGGCGGCAGACCAATTGCACTCAACGAATTTCATTGGCGAGCTTGCAATAAGCCAAATGACCTACAACAGCACGAGACAAGAGCAAAAACTCGTGTTTCGTGGCGTGTTGTTCGACGCACAGAAAGCGGACTTGAAGGCTAAGTTCAATGCAACACTAGCAGCAGGGCAACAAGTGACCTTTTCTGATTTGCTTGATGATGTGCAGGTGGAGGCAAAGTTGCAAGCAAGCACGTTCTTTATCAAGCATTTGGAAAAGCAGGCACTCAATTCCTCAGTTACAACGGGCTTTTTGGATCTGGCGGATTTCGACCTGCTGTTCGATCTTTCCCTTGCACTAGCCGCCGGAGAAACAGAACAGGATAGAGTTCGCAACCGGCGAATGAAACTCGCCAACGCTTTTCTGCCATTCCTCCAACAGCGCCTGATCCGCCAGTTCATCGTCCAGACCATGACAGCGCACACAGGTACCGACTCGGTGCTGGTGGAGAGCCTGCTCACCGATGAGCGGTTGCTTAAAGGTGCAAATTCCAAGTCCTTGCTGAGTGCTTTCAGCGAAACTGGCGAGAGTGGGATCACGGCGACGTTCTTTGCCGCCGTGGATGGCACCGGTGCGGTGCTGGCGACACTTCCTTTCAGTGATGCGGATACGGGCTTGAAAGGCAAAGATGGCATTCTATTGAGGCCTGCAACAGCGAATAGCGTCAGTTTTAATGGCTACTTGGAAGTCCCTTCCCCGGGTGCATACCGCTTCTTTATCGCCCTAGATAAGCAGAACGCCGAGGCCGAGCTGCGTTTCGACCATCTTCCTGATCCTGTGTTCTTGAGCGGTGTGGCTGCAACCAATAACGCCGTGCTCGGCGACCAGCCGAGCGAGTTCCTGGAATTGAAGCCAGGAATTCCCTATCGGTTCACCTTAGATTTGAAGAAGCTGAACGGCGGCGAAGCGCGGTTGCTGGTGCAGGGCGAGACCTTGCCGAAAGACCGCGTTTCGCAACTTAAGCTCTATCCATTCAGTGTCATGGCGGGGGCGGAGCGCGCAATTCTGCTGTTAACCAAGGCTTTGCAGATTGTGCAAGATGTTGCTCTGAATGAGCGCGAAATCCGGTACTTGCTGACGCACGCTGTGGACTTTGGCGGCTTAGATCTGAGCCAACTACCTACCCAGCTCAGCGACGACACAACAGCCGAGAAAGTGGCCGCAACAGAACGCTTCGCTCAATTCCTGCGCGTGGCGGTCTATGCCCACCTGAAGCGTGATCTGGCTGGCGGCACGGACGACCTGCTCGGCATTTTTGAGGCCAATGGGACGGGTGATATTGACAAGGTCTATCCACTTATTGCCAAGCTCACTCGTCGCGACGAAGCAACGGTCAAAGCCACCGCCCAGGCATTGGTCATAGCCCCCACTGTCCCTGTCTTCGAAAGCGAGAAACCTTTGCAGAGACTATGGGAGGCACTACAAGCCATTGAGCGGTTTGGCGTGCCGGTAGCCTCACTGGTGGATTGGACCCGCATCATCAGCCCAGCTGTCACACCTGATCAACGCTTTGAGATTGCCCGCGATGTGAAAGAAGCGATTAAAGCGCGTTTCGAGCCGGAAACCTGGCAGCGCGTGGCTCAGCCTATTTTCGACAAGCTGCGCCAGCGCCAGCGCGACGCGCTGGTGGCTCACGTCATGCACCAGCACAACTTTGCTCGCATGGAGCAGCTTTACGAATACTTCCTGATTGACCCCGGCATGGAACCGGTGGTGCAAACCTCGCGTATCCGTCTGGCGATTGCCTCGCTGCAACTCTTCATTCAGCGTTGCCTGCTCAACATGGAGCTACAGGTGCATCCCTCGGTCATCAACTCAAAGCAGTGGGAATGGATGAAGCGCTACCGAGTTTGGGAAGCGAATCGCAAGATTTTCCTCTTCCCGGAGAACTGGCTGGAGCCGGAGTTCCGCGACGACAAGACATATCTGTTCGGCGAACTGGAAGGCGCTCTCTTGCAAGGCGATGTCTCTAGCGATCTGGTCGAAGACGCCTTCCTTAACTACCTAAAGAAACTGGACGAACTGGCGCGGCTTGACATAGTGGCCATGCACCTGGAGGACGACCCCGACCCTGCCCGGCGCACCCTGCACGTGATCGGCCGTACATACAGCCAGCCGCACAAGTACTTCTACCGTCGTTATGCCCACCAGATGTGGACGGCGTGGGAGCCAGTGAGCGTCGATATCAAAGGCGATCATCTAGCGCCTGTGGTCTGGCGCGACCGGTTGTATCTATTCTGGGTGACGTTTATGGAGAAAGCGGCTCCAGGAACCGGGGACACCACAATTGACCCAACCAAGTCAGTAACCATTCATGCCGTGAAAAAAGATGTGGAAGGTCAGTTGCACTGGAGCGAATACCTTCAAGGTGAATGGAGTACCCATGAGTCGAATGGCTTCAATATACCTAGTCCGGTCGGTGTGACCGGCGTGACAAGCTTTGATAGGAATTCTGCGTTTATTCATGTCTCCAAAGCTTATGAAGATGGCGAGGAGCGCGGGGTGTATATTCATCTAGGCGGTGCGATCAATCAGGCCCTCCACCTAGCTGGTCGTAACAGTGCGCCAGAAAAGACGGGCTATGGAGCGGCCAACAATGGCCCTAAGCCCAATAACCCCTACAGTAGTGCAAACGATCAGCTTGCCAATCGCTATTCCGGCAACGGCGAGCTCAAGGTCAGATTCCAAGAGCTGATCACCACCGAACCAGGCAAAACGCCCCCCAAGGCAAATCCGAGCATCCTGCAACAAGGCGGCAGATACACGCTCTTGCCGTGTGACAACAACCTCATTGCACTCGGTGTTTCCGAAGATGCTTATCTGACTGCGGCGAATCAAGCCGAAGTCAAGGCCGCCATTGAGCGCGGTGTTGGAGAGATCGCGTCACTCATGAAGCCCGTCTTTTATCAGGACAACGCACACACGTTGTTCGTCGAGCCCAGTGTAACCGAGCGGACTATTGAGGAATGGCAGGATTGGGTCACGCGCACACCGCAACCTGAGCCGGGCTGGCGGGACCCGGATTGGTGGAAGGAGATTGTGGTGATTCCAGAGATACCAAATAAGTGGCCGATTCCAGACCCCAGAGACCCAAGAGGGGGCTTCCCCATTGACCTAGAGTCGCTTATCAATCCGATACGAGACTTTGACTGGCTGATAAACCCAGGCACGGTGCTACTGATTGATGATGTATTGATCGGTCCGGCTGGCCAGCCGGGACTTGAGATACTAACTGCCGAAGTTGCCGAGATCATTCCGGAGGGTAGTGCGCTGGTACATGTTAATCCTGGTAGCGATTTCGCATCGGGCAGTGCCGTTGTTCTTACCGGCGCGACTCCTTTGGAACGGAACGGTATGACTCAGGGCGCTGGCGGTTTGAACATTGTCGGCGGCCATGGCTTCAACTCGGCGCTGACACAGAATATAAATCAATTGAACGACTCAGGTTTCGGCGCAGGCATGCCCGGCGCTGGCGGATTCGAACACTAAACAACGGAGGATGTCATGTTTCAAAATATAGCTGCCATTGTTCAAGCCGAGCGCTTTCACGGTTACTTGAATACCGAGCTCGTTTACAACCCGAGTCGTGTCGTCGAGACTAAAGAGACCAAGTACTTCATCATTCAGGAGCGTGACGTCAGTTATCGGTTTTACCTGCACCAGCATCCTTACGTGCAGCAGTTGGTGCAACGATTGCTCCGCAAAGGCACCTCCGGATTGCAGGCAGCGGATACGGAATATGCACCTGGTGATGTCTCTCTGCCCTTCGGCGTTGATTTCGAACTTGGGACGGGTGTTGATTCACCAATCCCAACTGGTTCAAGGATCGGACTACTAGCCAAGGTAACAGCTACCGATGCTGCTGGTAGTCCAGTTGAATTGATGGCAAAAGATGAATTCAAGCTTGCGGAGAATGCCCAATTTAAATTATTCGCAGGTACCAATGCCACGTTTGTGGACCCCGTTGCGCCAACGCCATATCCGCGAGTCACATTCGCCTTGACAGAAAAAAAGAGCGCCATCATTACCAGCGACACGCGGACAAGATTAACTGCAACGGCCAAGTTGGCGCTAGCCGATGGCACAACGGTCTCAATCCCGGCTGGAACTGAAGTTTTGCTCGCTGCCAACACGAAATTTGAAGTTTCTATTGGAGTTGAAGTTACGCTTGTTCGAAGGAAAATGCGCCCGACAAGCGATCTGTATTCCGAAATCTTCACGCCGACTCACTACAATCCATCAAATTTGGTTCAGCAGCCTTACCCTGTCAAAAATCTTGACTTTACCTCCAGCGGTGCCTATGCCGTTTACAACTGGGAGTTGTTCTACCATGTGCCGATTACCATCGCTATTCACCTCAGCAAGAACCAGCGTTTTGCCGAGGCACAGCGTTGGTTCCATTACCTTTTCGACCCAACTGACGATAGTGATGGTCCCACCCCGGAACGCTTCTGGAAAGTACAGCCATTTCAATATACAGATGTCAAAAAGATCGAAGAGATTCTGGTAAATCTCGCCACCGGTGCGGACGAAACACTACGCAACGAGACCATACGAAGTATCGAGGCCTGGAAGGACGCACCGTTCCGCCCGCATGCCATCGCCCGCTACCGGCAGCAGGCTTATATGTACAAGACGGTGATGGCTTATCTCGACAATCTGGTCGCATGGGGTGACTCGTTGTTCCGGCAGGATACTGGTGAGGCGATTGACGAAGCCATGATGGTGTATGTGCTAGCGGCCAACATCCTCGGTCCTCGCCCACAGCCAGTGCCGAAGAAGGGTACGGTGCGCCCGCAAACATATGCCAATCTGCGACAGGACATCAATCAGTTCGGGGTGGTCATGCGCGATGTAGAGGCGGACATACCCTTTGATCTGATGCCTTTCCCCCCAGACGATGCAGGCGACAATGACCGTCTGGCAACGCTACGCAGCCTGGGCAAGGCGCTCTATTTCTGTGTGCCGCGTAACGATAAGCTGTTGAGTTACTGGGACATAGTGGCTGACCGCCTGTTCAAAATCCGCAATAGCCTGAATTTCCAGGGCATCTTCCGTCAGCTTGCACTGTTCGAGCCACCGATCGATCCAGCCATGTTGGCACGCGCGACAGCCGCCGGGTTGGATGTGGGGGCAATTATCAACGGCCTGAATCAGCCGTTGCCGCTAGTACGTTTTCAGCTACTGGTGCAAAAAGCTTCCGAAATTTGCCAGGAGGTCAAATCGCTGGGCAATAACTTGCTCTCGGCCATGGAGAAGGAAGACGGAGAGGCGATGGCCATACTCCGCGCCAAGCATGAGCGCGTGGTTATGGAGATGGTTGAGCATGTGCGCTACAGCCAGATTCAGGAGGCAATCAAGTCGAAGGAAGGCTTGCGACAAACGTTGGCTCTGGCTGTGCAGCGCTACGCCTACTACGAGCGGCAACTGGGCAAGAAAACCGATGAGGTGGAGAAGGCCATTCCCGAACTAGGCGAACTGGACAAGGACAGCCTCGACAAGATGAAGTTCGCCATGAAAGAGCCAGAGATCAGGCTACGGGAGATCGAGGTGGACATCGCCGAGGATGCGTCCGCCCAAGCGGCCCAAGCCCTCAATGGCGGGAAGATTCTCAGCTCGCATGAGGTCAGAGAATCTCTCTTGCTGGAAGGCGCCCAGCTATCAAGTGACGTTGCGAACATTCTGAATATTGTGAGCTCGGTGGCTCACTTTGTGCCTGAATTTAGCGTACACGCGCAACCTATGGGCGTGGGTGCCACAACGCATTACGGTGGGCAGGAAGTAGGCTCTGCTGTTGGTGCGACGGCTGCCGCTGCTCGTGCTGTCGCTGATAGACTCAATTTTGAAGCCAGAAGGGCGGGCCGTATCGATTCCTTCGCCCGCCGTGAACGCGAATGGGCATTTCAGAGCAACCTGGCCGCGGGCGAAATCACCCAAATCTTCAAGCAAATCCGCGGCGCAGAAATACGTCAAGCCATTGCCGAGTTGGAACTGAAGAACCACCGGCAACAGATGAAGCATGCCGAGGAAATTGAGCGATTCCTCAATGAAGAGGGCACAGAGAAGAAAGGCAAGAAGACTAACAAGGCGCTCTATGCCTGGATGAAGCGTGAGGTGAAGGGGCTGTATGCGCAGTGCTTCCAGTTTGCCTTCGATATCGCTAAGAAGGCTGAACGCGCGTTGCAACACGAGCTGGGCAACTCGGAATTGAGCTACCTCCAGTTCGGCTACCTCGCTGGCAAGGAGGGTTTGCTGGCCGGGGAGAAACTCTACTTCGACATCAAACGCATGGAGATGGCTTATCTTGATCTCAACCAGCGCGAGTATGAACTGACAAAGCATGTCAGCCTGTTACAGGTGAGTCCGCTGGCGTTACTGCAATTGCGTGCCACTGGACGGTGCACCATGATGCTGCCGGAAACGCTCTTCGATATGGACGGTCCTGGGCATTACTTCCGTCGCATCAAGTCTGTAGCGGTCAGTATCCCTTGTGTAACCGGCCCCTACGCCAGCGTCAACTGCACGCTGACATTGCTGAAGAGCAGCATCCGCAAGACGCAAATTTTACGCGATGGGGTTTATCCTCGTGAGGATGCCGAGGATGATCGCTTCAACGACTACTTCGGCAGCTTGCAGTCTATAGTCACCAGCTCTGCCCAGAACGACAGTGGCCTGTTCGAGACCAACCTGCGCGACGAACGCTATCTGCCTTTTGAGAACTCGGGCGTGGTCAGCGAGTGGAAGTTGGAGCTACCGGCCAACCCTAGCAAAAATGACCCGCGCCAATTCGATTACGATACTATCTCAGACGTCATCTTGCACATCCGCTACACTGCGCGCGAGGGCGGAGGCTTGTTGCGCAAGGAAGCAGTGAAAAATGTCGCGACGACTATCGAGGCGGCACAGTCGACGGGATCGGTACGACTGTTCTCGGTGAGACACGAGTTTCCCACCGAATGGGCAAAGTTCCAGGGGCAAACGCCGGGTGCCAACCAACGCTTCGAACTGGCACTCAACTTTAAAAAGGAACACTACCCATTTTGGAGCAAGGGTCGCTTGAAGAGCGTAACGCGTGTGGACATCCTGGTACGTAGTACCAAAACTCCCATTCCACCTAGTCTAGATATTTTTGATAAGGCCGATAAGACTGACTTGGCTAAGAAGGGTACATTGGCTAAGGAGACAGCGATGGACAACCTGCTTGTTGGTAAAATAGCAGACGACAGCTTACCGACAACACCCACGGAAGAGTTGAAATTCTTTTTCGACGACAAGGCAATGGCAGACATATGGGTAGCAGTAACATGGGGCAGCTGAATCTATTCATCGAAATGAGATACCTGCGTTTTTGCCTTGCGAACTTGAGGAGCGCAGGTATAGTCTTTAATTCATTAGGTCGCCTCTATGAACCCGGAGGATTCAATGAGTAAGAGTGATAAATCCGCAATCGAAAACAAAAGTTGGTACAGCAAACCGTTGCCACGTGCTATTCTGCTTGCAGTTTCAGCCGCAGCCGTTGGCATATGGATAGGTACAAGTAATATTGATGATGAACTGAAGAAAGCGCTTTACTCGAATTCCGTTGCGCTAATTTTTGTGGCTCTAATCGGAAATATTGTGAAGAATTTAATCGATGATCATCAAAAACTAAGAGAGATGCGCGCCAATCAGGCTCAGTTCCTTACGAATATATTGGCCGATCTCAAGGCGGTATATGATCGAGTTGAACGAGCACGCATCTTGATCCCTGCTCATCGTTCTGCATTGACTTATGGAAAGGAGATGCGGGATCTCATTGAAGCGCGCGTTCAACTTCGGAACGTAATCCGTGCCCTAGATCAAGGAACTAGTGCTATACCTCAAGAACCACTCACACAGCTCCAACTGGCGATCAGCGAGATGGAAGCATACTTGGAAAAACTGACCAACGCTTTTGAGAGAGGCTACTGGTCAGCCTCAGTCAAGCAAAAGGTCTATGAGACTAAGCTCGAGAGAGTTATGAAGAATGCGAATAACGATCCGGCTGATATTGAGACTATAGAGAATGAGGCGTGGAAAGTCATAATGGATATGCCAGAGACAAAAGGTTTCCTGGGTGATAGGCTTACTAATGAAATGGAAATTGAATACATTCAGAGCTTCACAGACCCATTAGACTTGGGTACATGGATTCTACGAAACGAGTTACAAGCTACGCTTGGTCGCAGTCGCGTAACGCTGTCTAAACGTCACGAGGATATTCTCGGCAAACTCAAGTGCTAGTAAAAACACTGGAAAAGCAGATTGATAACGCTGTTGTAGTTCGACTGTGAGCGTGTGGACCTACCTCATTCTCAAAGAAAAAGCCACCCAATGGAACGCCGATAAGGAAATTCAAGAACTCGTCGCCGAGATCAATGCCGATGATGGTTCGATGAATCAATACTTCGGCAAATATTCCCCTGACAAAGCAAATAACCTCAAAGCCCAAACCTTCGATCGATCTGCCATTGCGGGTCGAGGACTCAAATACGAACGGCTCGATCAGCTAACAGTCGAAGTGTTATTGGGAGTTCGTTAATGTATATGCAGTATATACAGTAGGAGCGTAGGAATGCTACGCTCCTATATTCAATTGGAGACCTCATATATTTTCTTGGCATCGAATATTGTTGCGAATGCTAATATGAGAGTCGGGGAGATATGGCAATTTTGCAAGTTGCAGGATGAAGGTCAGAGTTTGATGCGCATGGTAATGAGTCATCTTAATTTGTCTGGAGGAGCTTGTTATCGTATCCTCAAACCGGCGCGTACAATTGCGGATTTGGCTGGCGTGGCGTGATGTGATGTAATATCGCCCATGATTGAGGGTGATATGATTTCATCAATAAAAAAATGAAGAGCGACTCGAAATGAGTCGCTCATTGGATCAGTCTTAGCACCTGCGAGGGGACCCCCTCCTACTACAGTGTATGATAAGATCAGAAGTTAACTCTAGCGGTCCCGACGGGATTCGAACCCGCGATCTCGGCCTTGACAGGGCCGCATGTTAGGCCGCTACACCACGGGACCATTAATAATACTCATGGAGTACTAACAAGCGGGCGGGAGTTTACCATGTGGATATTGCAGTGTCAATACGCCCAGTCATGATATAACGCGGGATCGGTTGGTGTCAACCCTGTTGGATCGTGGACGTAAACCCAATCGCCTTCGACAGCCCAGTTGTATAACCAATGCGAATCGCCAACAGAGAGATTCACGCATCCATGTGATTGTGGATATCCAAAGCGTGTGCGCCAGTATGCGCCGTGTAATGCGCGTGCCTTGTCGAAATACATTGTCCAGGGCACGTTATCGAGATAATAAAAATCTGTTGGGTCGCTATTACGCATGGTCTCGGTTTCTTTTTTCGAGTAGATTTGAAACAAACCTGGGCGCGTATAAAAAGGTTCCAGCCCGCTTGCGATGACGGTGGCAAATACGAGCTGATGGTTATCGTAAACTGCGAGGGTTTGTTCGGCAAGATCAACGTCAATCCAGCGACCTGAGGCCACACCTTCAGGCGGCGTTGTTTTCGGCGTTACCAACGCTAGGATACGCGCCTCCACCCATTGGTTAGGACCAATCAAATTCCAATCCACGCCATCCGCGCTCTGCGTATCATAAACTTGAACAATGTCAATGTAAGGACGAAGGACTTTATCAGTCAGAGGTGTGTTGTAACCCGGCGCGCTTCGAACAGGGACGCTGTCTGTGTAAAACGGCAGGGGCCATGCAAAAGAATTACGCGGTGTTGAACTGAACTGTAATCCCTGAAAGGTCGAATATTCGCCCACGCGCGCGCCTTTACCTGGAATCCAGGAACCGGATTGAAGCAGATAATAAATGCCTTTGCCAGTATCGACGCGGTCTACATAGGAGACATACACAAAGCCGGGAGGAAATGATTGCCCGTTTTCTGTGCCAGCGGGGCCGGTTAATACAGGCACAGAATCATTATCAAGATGGAAGTAATAATAGGGAAGTTTTGTCAATTCCGGGTCAGGCTTGTGGTTGGGTAGAGGGCGCGGGGGGAACGTAAGCCCCAACTTTGCCATTTCAGTTAGGTATAATGATGGTCCTGTTGGCAGGCAATCGTCTGGTGAAGTCAAATACACATCCGGCGCACAGACAACCGCTCCGCTATCTGGTTCGGTTCCCTGCGCCAGCGATGAGGATTGAACAGCAGGCTTGAAAAACAGCCCCGTAAGAAGGAGTATTGTGAGAAGTTTTTTCATGGTAGGCACGATGCCATAGATGATTTTAACACAAGGATATTTACATTTCAGTAATTGAGAGGTTTAATTTTGGCGGTGTTGTCCGTCAAAATTTTGGGAAAACACCTTTTAAACACAAAGTATTAAAAAAGAATTCCTTTGTGGACTTTGTGCTCCTCATCTTTAGTGGTTTTACAAAAAACTGACGCCCATCCTTTTTGTGGTTGGCTTGACACTTTTTGTCCACTAGGGTAAATTTATCCTTAGTCCCAAATTAATGCAATTTCACCGGTCATGAGTTGACTGGAAATTATCTCTGTGTAGGAGGGCTGTCTTGTCCAAGTCACGTACGCAACAAATGGTTGATCGTCTTCGAGAATTGCAGGCCTCTTCCCCTGATATTGAAGCGTCTGCAGTTGTCAGTGTAGATGGTCTAAGCATTGCTTCTGCCTTGCCGCAAGGCGTTGAAGAGGATCGTGTTTCTGCCATGTCTGCGGCAATGCTATCGCTCGGTGAACGAATTGCATCTGAGTTGGGGCGAGGCACTTTGGAACAAGTTTACATCAAAGGCCAAAAAGGGTATGTCGTCCTGATGTCGGTAGGGGAAGAGGCTGTTCTCACCGCGCTGGCGCGTGAACAAGCAAAATTAGGCTTGATCTTCCTGGACATAAAGCGCGCGGCCGAAGATCTTGCAAAACTGATCTAAGTGGAGTCAAGCATGAGCCCTGTTCAAAAAACCGGTTTATATTATCCCAACAAGTTCGGACTTATCATCATCAAATCGCTTGAAGAGGTGATGGGTAAAAACGGACTCAATGCCATCCTTAACCTGGGCGGCTTGAATAATTACATCGAAAATTACCCGCCAGACAATCTCGACAAAGGCTTTGATTTTGCGGAACTCTCTGGAGTTGGAACTGCGCTGGAGGAAATGTACGGTCCGCGCGGCGGCCGCGGCCTGGCACTGCGCGCCGGACGCGCTACTTTTGCTGAAGGATTAAAGAATTTCGGCGCGTTGGCGGGCGCGGCGGATTTGGCTTTCGTTGTTCTGCCGCTTCAATCCAAACTCCGGATTGGTCTGCCCGCATTTGCCAAAATTTTCTCCCAACTCAGTGATCAGCACAGCACGGTTGAGGAAAAAGAGACAGAGTTTATCTGGACGATCCATAAGTGCCCTGTTTGTTGGGGGCGCACGAATGCAGATAAACCGGTTTGTTATATAGCAACCGGCCTCTTGCAGGAGGCATTAAAGTGGGTTTCGGGCGGTAATGAATTCCGTGTAAACGAATCAAAATGCGTTGCCGTTGGTGACGCGGTCTGTGAGTTCGTCATCCAGAAAGAACCGATTTCATAAAGCGGGTTTAAGATGGCAGACGCCAAACCAAAAATCCTGATCGTTGAAGACGATCTAGATGTGGCAGAAATGCTGAACGCGTATTTCCGCGTTCAAGGCTATGAAGTGTTCACCGTCAACTGGGGCGAAGATGGAGTGCGCGCAGGCCAAACAATTTTCCCGGACCTGATCATTCTCGATATTCGCCTGCCAGATATTGACGGGTTCGAGGTTGCGCGTCGTCTGCGCGGGGATCGCCGCACACAGGAAATCCCCATCATCTTTTTAACCGAGAAACGCGAACGCACCGATCGCTTGCAGGGTTTTGAAGTCGGCGCGGATGATTATATAACCAAACCATTTGATGTTCAGGAACTGCGCCTGCGGGTACGGAACGCATTGAAACGCGTCAGCCAGGGATCGTTGACCAACCCGGTTAGCGGATTGCCTGAGGGTCCTCTGGTGGATGAACGACTCTCTGATGTGATTCACAAGAGCGGCTGGGCGCTGTTGCATATCTCAATCAGGCATTTGGATTCTTTTCGCGAAGCATACGGGTTTGTGGCTTCCGATGATGTACTGCGGGCGATCAGCCTCATGATCCACAACACGATTAAGGAAACGGGGTCGTCCGATGATTTTCTTGGGCATATCAGCCCGACAGATTTTGTGGTGGTTGTGACGCCCGCGAATCTTCTGCCTTTCCAGGAACGGATTCGTTCGCGGCTGGAACAATCACTTGATTATTTCTATCCCATCAAAGACCGTGAGCAAGCCTCTAAAAGTCCGAAGCGTCTTTCAATCAAGATTAGTGAAACAGCCTCCGTATTTGGACGCTACTCCAGCGTTGACCAACTAAAGAAAGAGTTGTTAAGCAAGCATCTGTGAAAATCACGATCGTTTTACCAACCTATAATGAAGCGGAGAACCTGCCCAAACTGGTCTCCGCTTTATTCATGCTTCCACTGAATTTGAGTGTGCTCGTTGTGGATGATAACAGCCCGGATGGTACCGGGCAGATTGCTGAAAATTTATCCGCCACATACGGCGGGCTTATAAGCGTCCTGCATCGAGCAGGAAAACTTGGGTTACGTTCTGCGTATATCGAAGGATTTCATAAGGCATTTGAGTTGGGCGCTGAGGCTGTTGCGCAGATGGATGCAGACTTTTCTCACAACCCCGAAGTGTTGAAGGAAATGGCGCGCCACATCAAGGATTGTGATGTGGTGATCGGCTCTCGTTATATCAAGGGCGGTTCGCTTGACGAAAGCTGGCCCCTTTGGCGCAAGTTGTTATCATCGTTTGGAAACAAATATGCGCGGACAATCCTGCGCTTCCCATTGCATGATGTGACAACGGGTTTTCGGATGTGGAAACGGGATGCGCTCTCAAACATGCCCCTCGACCGCATCCGATCAAACGGGTACATCTTTTTGGTGGAAATGGCGTACGTGGCGTTCCTGATGGAATATGATATTGTTGAAGTCCCCATTCATTTTGAAGACCGCCGTTTTGGGAAGTCGAAGATGTCGTTGAAGATCCAGTTGGAAGCGGCGATGCGGATCTGGGATGTGTGGTGGCATTATCGTGATATGCGCCGCAGGAGTCACCCGCATGAAATCAAAACGGACGTTGTAGATACAAGTGACAATCACCCTTTAGGATGACTATCACTTTATAATTTCACAAAGAGTTTGCCATTCTTCGATGCTCAAGGTTTCGGCGCGGCGCATTGGATTGATGTTTGCTTTCGTAAGCATTTCCTCTGAAGCGGCGGCGGTGATATGCAAACCGGATGAAAGCGAATTACGCAGGGTCTTGCGTTTTTGGCTGAACCCGGCTTTGAGAAGTTTGAAAAACGATTTTAGCAATTCCGCTTTGATGAGTGGGGACGGATAAATATCAACGCATAGAACTGCTGAATCAACCTTTGGCTCTGGGAAGAACGCGCTGGCAGGGATGCGCGCCGCGATACGTGGCTTACCATAAACCTGCACGCTCAATGCCAATAGACTCATGTCACCGGGTTTGGCGCAGATGCGTTCAGCAATTTCCTTTTGGACGGTGAGCACGATGCGGCGCGGTTTCGTTTCACTTTCAAGTAAATGTCGAATAACGGCGGATGTGATGTAGTATGGAATGTTTGCCGCGACGATGTAATTTTTTGCCGCGACAAGTTCCTGTGGGGAAAGTTTCAAGATGTCGCCATGGATCACGCGGACATTTGGATAAGGGGCGAGAACTGCTTGTAGTGGGGCAAGCAGGTCAAAGTCCAGTTCGACCGCAACGACTTGTTTGGCAGAGGCGGCTAAATAGCGCGTCAAACTTCCCAAGCCTGCACCAATCTCCAGCACGGTATCCGTCGTTTCGATCTCGGCGGCGGAGGCAATGGCTTCCAGCGCGAAGGAATCCTGTAGAAAGTTTTGCCCGAGTCTTTTGTCGGCGCGCAAGCCGTGACGTTTGAGTACAGCAAAGGCGTTGAGAGGGGGAATTTCTTTCATTGGCAAATTCGTGTGTCTCCTTCATCTTTTTGAGCAACATAGATTGGAGTTGGTTGGGGCCACGTGCCGCTGTTGAATTGTTCCACATAGTCACGCAGGGTATCATAATCTGTATTCCATGCAAAAACATCCTTTTTGAAAACGGGGTCGTAGATGCGGTCCTGCGTGAAAAGGTCCTCAGGGAAATTCGTAAAGATGATATTTTCAGGTTTTAGTTCAGTCCCAATACAGGCGAGTTGACTGAGTTGCTGGGGGCTGAGATCGGTTTGCACCGCGCCCTGAAAGGATTTGATGAGATCAGGGATGTTGGCGACGACGGATGGACTCGTCAGTTTTTTGCGTAACGCGCAGAGGACAAGGTTTTGATTATCTGCGCGTTCGAATGTCCCGTTGATGCGGGTGCGCGCAAGCGTGAGCGCGCGTGTGCCATTGAGATGATTTTCGCCTTTTGGAAATAGCAGGCGGGTATTTGTGTCTTCTGCTGTGCGGCCATCCACGGTTTCAGGCAGAGTTACGTCAATGCCGCCGACGGCGTCAACAATTTCCACAAAGGTTCGCATGTTCATCGCCGCATAATGATCAATGTGTGTTCCGAAATTCAACGCCAGTGTGCGCGCGAGCAAACCGGGCCCTTGCGCGGGATCGTTGGTGTATCCAAAGCCGGGGTTGCCGTAGAGATATGCCTGGTTTAATTTTTCGTGATCCTGGCCATTCAAGTTATCGGCGATGTCGGGAATTTCAACCCACAGGTCGCGCGGAAATTCGAGCACGGTAATTTTTGGCGTCACAGAATCTATGCGGACGAGTCGGATCGCATCTGCCAGGCCGTAAAGATATTGATCTGAACGCGTGTCGCTTCCAATTGCGAGAATTGTCATCGTGGATAGCATTCCGCATAATCCTGACGCGTCGGTTGCAACAGACTCGGGGGAGGGAACTGTTTGGGATGT
>Ga0247727_10011227_pt1 | contig 15685 bp, 16 predicted proteins | sample WisWelCaveWW1625_FD_202498 | JGI IMG/M metagenome (GOLD analysis project Ga0247727, IMG submission 202498) | Biofilm microbial communities from Wishing Well Cave, Virginia, United States - WW16-25 | ecosystem: Environmental > Aquatic > Deep subsurface > Groundwater > Cave microbial mat | place...
GGCGACCGCGGCGCCTGCGACTGTCAGCAACGCGCCGGCGCCAACACCGATCCAAAAGACGGTCGACCGGTCTCGCTCGTCGATGGTCTCCCGCTGCACGAGGGCGGCGCCGAGCCCGAGATCCGAGAATGCGATGACGAGCCCGGTTACCACCAGCGCCATGGCGACGAGCCCAAAATCCGTCGGCGTGAGCAGGCGCGCGAGGACGAGGACAAAGCCGACGCGTCCAACCTGGACCGCGATCTGCGAGAAGAGCTTCCACGATGCCCCGCGAAGGATGAGCGCGCCGACCGAGGGCCCTGCCATCGCCGAGCCGGACTCGCTCTTCCTCATCGCATGCGCCGTCCTGCGAGCCAGCCACTGGCCTGCGCGAGGACGCGGAGATACGGCAGCAAGAGGTAGATGATCGGCAGCGACGCGAGACGCTGGCTGAGCGCTGGAGCGACGCCGTGCTCTGCGAGCCAGCGCCTGTCCGGCCCCACGAGCGACCTGCCGAACCGCCACCGGCTACGTATGGGCGAGACGATCGGCACCCACATGCGGGCCTGCAGCGCCTCGGGGCGCTTGCGATCGCGACTCGCGCGCTGGGCGTAGCCCTGGTTGTAGATCCAGAGTGCGTGGAGCAGCTGGCGGGCGCGGGTTCGAACCGGGTGCCAGACGACTGCCTGTGCCGCGTACGTGAGTTGCGCCCCACCCGCGACGCAGCGCTCCACGAAGTCGAAGTCCCCGTGCTCCGGGATCGTGTCGTCGAAGCCACCGACGTCGTCGAACAGCTCGCGACGCAGGAAGAGGTTTGCGGTCTCTGCGTTTGCGCTCTGGACCTGCAGCTCGTGATCCTTCGAGCCGTCCATGTCGATCAGCGCCCAGATAGTCAGCCGATCGGGGAGGATGAAGCGGAAGCGGCCTGCTACGACGTCGGTGTGTTCGAGCGCAGCGAGACCCTGCTCGAGCCAGTCCGGCTCGGGCCTGCAGTCAGCATCGCAGAACGCGAGGGCCGGTGCGCGCGAGGCGCGAACGGCACGGTTGCGGGCCGCATAGGAGTTCGTCGGTGGGCCGTGGACGACCCGGATCCACCCATCGGCGGTAGACAGTGCATCCGTACCGCCGTCAGTCGAACCGTCGTCGCCGATGACGACCTCGAATCGCTCCAGCGGAAGCGTCTGTGCCTCGAGGCAGGAGACGAGCTGCTGAAGGTCATTGCGCCCGTTCCGCACGGGGGCGATGACACTCACGAGTGGGTCGGGTTGCATCTGTTCTTGGGTGCTCCGCGAAGGTTAGAGGCCAAGTTTGGAAGCGATAACCGTCGCGGAGCCAGGTCGGCACCTGACCACGCGACCAGGATCGTGGGGCGTACCCGCGCGTGGTTTCCTCATCGGGCGCGTCGGGTGGCGATTACGCGATCGAGAAACGCCACGAGATCGGCCGTCAGTCGACGGCGATCGAGCCGGTCGAGGACGGCCTTTCTTGGAGGCGCCGCTTCGAGTCCCAACTCTGCGCGGCTGAGCGCATCCTCGATGGCCTGCTTCATCCCTGCGACGTCCGACGGACGAGTGAGGCATGCGTTCCCTGCCTCGGCAAGCAGGTCGCGCGCATCGCCGTCGGGCACCGCAGCGAGGATCGGTCGTCCGCTCGCGAGATACTCGTAGGTCTTGCACGGCACGATCGCGACGCGCCGTCCCTCGGCGAGATCGTGCATCGGAAGAAACAGCAGCGTCGCAGACCGAATGAGGTCGATCGTCTCTCGGTGGTTGACGAAACCGTGCTCGACGACGAAGTGCGCATCCCCGACGACCTCTCGGTCTTCGTCTGTGAGTGTGCCGACCAGGTGCAGCTCGACGCGCTCCGAGATTTCCGGTTGCTCGCGGAGAAGCTGGCGAATCGCCTCGAGCAGGAAGACGTGCGACCGCGTGAGCGGATCGACACCCGACGCGGCGCCTTGCAGGACGGCTCGAAGGGGCCGCAGGCGCTTGTGTCGAAACGCGAAGTCGGTGTGGAGGGAGCCCGCATGCACGATCCGCACCTTCCCGTCCGCGTCCGGAGGCGGGCCGGAGAAGTCGGCCGCGTCGTAGCCGTTCGGGATCGCCGTGACGAACGCCTCCTCAAGCGTCGAGAAGCGCCGCAGGACACGGGACGCGGCCTCCGGAGTATTCATGACGACACCGTCCGCGGACGCGAGTGTCTTCCTCATCCGATGAAGGTCGAGACGGCGGTGCAAGGCGCTGGGGTAGATGGTCATCTCGTCGAATGCCCACGGGTCTTCGAGATCGACGACGAGAGGCTTCCCGAGGGCGTCGGCGATCGCCACAGCTGCTTCGGCCGTGTTGTAAGGCGCCAACGACGCATAGACGAGGTCGACGTCGTGGCCGACCTCGAGCGCTGTCGACACGGCGTGTTCGTCCCACCATCGCTGCCATGGTGACTCCACGACCAGCCACCTTTCCGCTCGATCACGCCAACCGCGACTGAACGCCGGCTCGGGCCCGGGTACACGACACACACGGACATCAGCCGGGATCTCCTCCAGCAACGTGTTGTCGATCGGGGTCCAGTGGTACTCCGGCAGGCCGGGCCCGGTCACAACGGAGAGCTCCCAGTCGAACTCGGGCAGGTAGCGAGCGAGCTTGGTGTTTCGCTGGGCCCCTGCGCCGCCGATCGGCGGGAAGAAGTAGGCAAGGAGGAGAAGCTTTCTCACGGCCGCAGGGGTTCGGGTCGTCCAGGACGAGTCTGCGCTACCTGAGCGGCTCTTGAACCCAGCGGAAGCGCGCATTGAGCCGTCGCGCGAACGGTAGAGCGAGCAGCAACCGCTTCACGGCGTTCCGGCGCTGCTCGTGCCGTTCCACAGCTGCCCAGTAGGCCTCCTTCTCCGGGGTGAAGGGCGCATAGTAAGGACCGCCGGCGTGCGTCACGCGGAGATCGCGAAGGACTGCAGCCCTGTAGCCGAGCTTCTCGATGCGCTTGATGTACGCGGCGTCTTCCAGGTAAAAGGTGCGTCCCCTTTTCTGCGGGAAGCCCCCGACCAGGTCGTACAGCTCTCGCGAGGTCATCGCGCAACCTCCGCCGGTTGGCCCATATAGGAGCCGAACTCCGTTTTCCTCGCCTGGCTGGTAGAGGTGTGGCCGAACGTGGTGGCGGACATGAGCGGCGACGTCATGCGGGTTGTCTTCGAGATCCGCCGCGAGGAAGCCGATCTCCGGGAGCTTCCCAAACGCGGAGAGGAGTGTCTCGTCCCAGCTGGGCGGTGCATCGATGACATCGTCGTCGAGCTCGATCAGGTGCGTTGCGGTCGCGAGCTTGAACGCCTCTGCATACGCGTTCTGGCCGATGTTCTCCGAGTTGTGAACGACGCGTACACGCGTATCCGCAAGCGAGTCGAGGTAGGGGGCAGTGCCGTCCGTAGACGCGTTGTCCCAGATGACGATCTCGCTCGTCAGCGGAGACGTCCGGGCGAGAACGCCCTCGTAGCACTGGCGGAGCAGGTGAACTCTGCTGTACGTGAGGACGACTATGGCGACGCTCATCATGCTTCGGTTTTAGGAAAGCATCCGCCCGACCCAATGTCCACCTGACCAGAGGTCGTGCCTCGCCGCGGCGGGCTTGAAAGGTGGCACTGCTGACGAGACTCTCTGTGAGCGCTTCCAGCTTCGATCAGAATCGACAAGTCCGGAATAGGAGTAGGCCGATGCCTGGTGGCCACAGCCGGCAGTAGACTCCGACGGCGCTTCCGCGCCGCGCTGTACGTACGTCTCAAGCCCTGGGCAACGCGTCGAGCACTGGCAAGGCTACCCTCCCGGCCATGTACGCCTCTGCCGAGCGCCACGTGCTGGTGCTCGTGGAGAACATGTCGGTACCGGCCGATCGACGGGTCTGGCTGGAGGCGCGTGCGCTCGTCGCCGCGGGGTACTGCGTCTCGGTCGTCTCTCCCATGGGTACCGCGCGCGACCGCGAGGCGTTCCAGGCCCTCGACGGAGTCGACATCCATCGCTATCCGCCGCGGGAGGCGGGCGGCGGGCCGTGGTCGTATCTCCGCGAGTACGGCTCGGCGCTCCGCCACCTGCGGCGCCTGGCACGACTCGTGGACCGCGAGCGCCGGGTGGACGTCGTCCATCTATGTAACCCACCGGACGTGCTGTTCCTCACGGTGAGACGGCTACGCCGGCGCGGCGCACGGGTCGTCTTCGACCACCACGATCTCGTTCCCGAGCTGTACGAGGCCCGCTTCGGGCGCCGGGGCGGATCCCTCTACCGGGCTGCCGTGCGCTTCGAGCGGCTGACGTTCCGCGCGGCCGATGTCGTCCTCTCGCCGAACGAGTCGTACCGAAGGATCGCGCTCGCGCGCGGTGGCAAGGACGAGGAGGATGTCTTCGTCGTGCGCATCGCGCCCGATCTCGAGCGGTTCCGGCCCGCTGCACCGGATCCCGGCCTCCGCCGCGGGAAGCGGCATCTCATCGCGTACGCCGGCACGATCGGCCCCCAGGACGGCGTCGACCGCGCGCTTCACGCCCTCGACGCGCTCGGGCACAGACGCGCTGACTGGTGCGCCGCATTCGCTGGCTCGGGCGACTCGCGGGACGAGGCGATCGCCCTCGCACGCGACCTCGGGCTGGCCGATCGGGTCGAGTTCCCCGGCTATCTCGACGATCCCGACCTCATCCGACTGCTGTCGAGCGCAGACGTCTGCCTCAGCCCCGAGCCGAAGAACCCACTTAACGAGGCCTCGACGATGATCAAGGTTGTCGAATACATGGCTCTCGCCAAGCCGATTGTGGCCTTCGACCTTCCAGAGACGCGATTCTCGGCCGGAGACGCAGCGCTCTACGCACGTCCCAACGACACCGCCGAGCTCGCCGCGTGCATCGATCGACTCCTCGACGACGAGGCGCTCAGGCGACGGATGGGCGAGGAAGGAAGACGGCGCGTCGAGGACGAGCTCAGCTGGGCTCGCTCCGTCGAATCGCTCGGTCTGGCCTACAGTCGAGCGCTGAACCGCTGACTCCAACTTACTATCCGAACGTGACGAGCCTCTCCGTCATCGTCCCGGCAACCGACCGGCCGTCCACCCTCGAACGCTGCGTCGCCGCGATCCGTGCGGGTCTCCGGCCCGAGGACGAGCTCCACGTCGTCACCGAGCCGGCGCGGTGCAACCCTGGCATGGCACGGAATCACGGCGCCGATCAGACGACCGGAGACGTCCTCGTCTTCGTGGACGCCGACGTCGAGGTGCGAGGGGGCGCAATCTCTCGGCTTCGGGCTGCGTTCGACGAGGACGACGCGCTCGCAGCGATCTTCGGCTCCTACGATGACGCGCCCGGAGAGAACGGGGTCGTGTCGAACTTTCGCAACCTGCTCCACCACCACGTGCACCACAGCTCGGCTGGGGGTGCCTCGACGTTCTGGACCGGGCTCGGCGCAATTCGCCGCAGCGCCTTTGACGCGGCCGGAGGCTTCGATCCAAGCCTCCGCTACCTAGAGGACGTCGACCTCGGAATGCGGCTCGCGGCGGAGGGCTACCGGGTCGTCCTCGACCCGGAGATCCAAGGGAAGCATCTCAAGCGCTGGAGCCTCTGGGAGATGGTCCGCACGGACTTCGTCGGGCGAGGGATTCCCTGGATCGAGCTCCTCCTGCGCCACCGGAGCGCAACGAGCGCTCTCAATCTTGGCTTGCGTCATCGGCTGAGCGCGCTTGCTTCGCTGCTCGGCGTCCTCGCGCTCTTTCGCAGACGTCCGGGACTCCTCACGATCTGCGCAGCCGGACTGGTCGTCGTGAACCGCGACTTCTATCGCGTTCTCCTACGTCGCCGCGGGCCGGCCGCCGCAGCTACGGGCGTCGTCCTGCATGCCGTCCACCATCTCGTTGGCATCACCGCCGTCCCGTTCGCCGTGATCCGGTACCTTCGCGATCGACGAGTCCGCGGCGACTAGGCGTGCGGATCCGCTGCCTGACCACCGGCGTCGTCAGGGAGAAGGCAGGAGAGCGCGGCATTACCCGCTATCTCGTCGAACGCTGGCGGGCGGAGACGCTCCCCGTGAACGCGTTCCTGGTCGAACATCGGGACGGGCTCCTCCTCTTTGACACAGGCCAGACTGCGCGGGCAGCCAACCCTGGCTACCTCCCGCGCTGGCACCCGTTCCTCCGGCTCTCCCGCTTCGAGCTCGATCCCGGAGACGAGGTGGCGGCGCAACTGGGGGGGCTCGGCATCGCGCCCGGCGACGTCCGCTGGGTTGTGCTCTCCCATCTGCACACGGATCACGTCGGTGGGCTCGACGAGTTCCGGGACGGAGAGGTGCTCGTGTCGCGCGTCGAGTGGGAGCGGGGTTCGGGCTTCGGAGGTCGTGTGCGCGGCTACCTCCCTCAGTACTGGCCGCCCGGGCTCGAGCCGCGACTCCTCGACCTCGATGATGAGGGCTTCGGCCCGTTCCCCGGCTCGTACGACGTTGCGGGAGACGGCAGCCTACTCATGGTGGCCACCCCAGGACACACGCCGGGTCATGCCAGTCTGCTCGTGCACCGCGCCGAGGGAGACGTGCTTCTCGCCGCCGACCTCGCTCATACGGGAGCCGACCTCGATCGCATCGCCCCTTCGATCGCGCTCTACTGCCGTGAACGGGGCATCGCCGTCGCGAGCGCGCACGACGTGAGTGCAGGCGAGGCAGTTGCGGCCAGCCTAGGTCGTCCGCACACATAAGCTGCGACGACGCGACTTCGACTCGGAAGGGCGTGAGCATGCGATTCGGATACGTCGGGCTCGGGCGAGCGACCCGCATGTACCACCTTCCCGCGCTCGAGCGGATTCCGGAGGCGACAGTCGTAGGTGGCGTGGATTCGTCGCAGGAGCAGCGCGCGACGTGGGCGGAGATCACCGGAGCTCCGGCGTACTCGAGCCTCGACGACCTGCTCGAGCAGCGCCTCGACGTCGTGGTCGTTGCCACGTCTCCCGAGTCTCACGCGGATCTCTGCATCCGCGCCCTCCGCGGCGGGGCACACGTCGTCTGCGAGAAGCCGTTCACCATGACCGCAGCCGAGGCAGATCGTGTGCTCTCGGCCGCGGCCGAGAGCGGCCGCCAGGTCGCTGTGAACCACCAATACCGAGAGAAGCCCATCTTTCGAGTGCTCCGCGAGCACATCCGAAGCGGCGAGTTCGGGCGGCTCGCGTTCTGCCAGATCTGGCAGCTCATGGAACTCGCGCCGTGGGAGGAACCGACCCCCTGGCGTGCCGGAATGGCCCGCCGGACGCTGCTCGAGGGCGGCGTCCACCTCGTCGATCTGATGATCCAGACCTTCGGAGAGCTACCGGTCGCGGTGTACGCTCGGCATTCGGCCGGTTTCCACGACGACGCGGACGCCGACCCAATTCAGATCGTCTCACTCGAGTTTCCAGGCAACCGGCTCGGGCTTGTGACCGTCGATCGGCTCTGCAAGGCCGGGACCCGTTATCTCGAAGTTCGAGCCGACTGCGAGCGCGCATCGCTCCGCGCATCTCTGGGTGGGCGGGCGTACGCGCAGATCGGCGTCAAGCGGGCGGAGCCGACCGGACTGAAGTTCGACTACGGGCTCGGGGGGCTTGCCTGGGCCGAGATCGGCAGGCGTCGCCGCGTGCTCGCCCGAAGCCCCAGGGACACGAGCGTCACCGCGACAGGCGATCTCCTCGTCGCGATCGTCGACGCGTTCCGGTCGGGCAGCGAGCCGCCGTCTTCCGCACGCGAAGCACGCGACGTGATCGCGGTGATCGAGGCGGCGTACGAATCGCACGCGACGGAGACGCGCATCGATCTCACGGAGCGACTTCTCGCGTCCGCTCAGACGGTGTAGCGGGCTGACACGATCGGCTCCCCGGCGCGATCCGGATCGAGCGCGACCAGCGGCCACACGATCCATTGATACGTGCCCCGAGTCAAGGACTCGAGCTTCCCTCCGTACGTCCAACTCGCCGGGAAGTCGAGCGCGGTGCTCGAGACGTCGCGCTCGAAGATCTGGACGCCGGCGCGGTAGAGCGCGACCCGGTAGCCGAGCGCGCCAGGCGCGGCCGGCCACACGAAACGTGGGGGCTCCACAGCAGGCGACCCCGGCCGGGGCGTCGGTGCGACAGGCGACTGGGCGGGCACGGGCTCGGGCACGGACGTGGACGGCACGACCGGAGCAGCCGCGGGCGCACGGAATTGCACTACGGGCTCACGCTCGGGGACCGACGGAGCCATCCACCAGGCGACGCCGGCGACGGCGAGCGCGACGAGGCCCGCGGCGCTCGCGAGGGCCGGACTCACCCTTCGCCGGGTGGCGAGCACCGGGACCGAGAGCGGAAGAATCTCGACCGTCTCGTGGCGGCCGGCGATCCTGATGCCGGGCGCGTCCGGAAGCAGCGCGGTCGCCCGGTGCGCCAGCTCGGGATCGACGAGAGCGAGCTCGGGCGATACAGGGTCGATGAACTCGAAGACGACAACTCCGGGCAAGCGATCGCGTTCGGCAGGCCCGACGGAGCGGTGTGGTCGTAACGGTTGCACGAGTTCCATTGCTCGGAGCGTCTTCCTGTCCCCCGAGCTGTCTCCTTCCCGAAGGATTCGGCCCCTCCGGTCTCGCATCGGACGCGCGGAGCACGTGTGCCGTCCCTCGATCGAGGGACGGTCGCATAGAGCGAGATCCCCGCTCTCGAGAGGGTCTCGTCGAATCGTCGACCCTTCGGCTCGGGTTACTCGGCGCAGCGGCCCGGCCCGCTGGCACCCTCGTTGCAGGAACCAAGGGTTGAGGGGTAGCCGCGCAAAGTCTGCTTCGCCGACTTGCTCAGGTTGGCAGCCGAGGTAAGCGTGCGCACAGGATTGTTGAAATGCGCGGTCGCCGCAGCGGCGATGCTCGGGGCCGCAGCGGCACCGTCCTGCGCCCCGAATCGTCGTACTCGGCAGCGCTCGCAACAAGCAGTACGGAAGTCCAGGATTTCGCTCTCTGGCTAGGGAAGCGGGCTCATATGCTGTGGCTGTGCGCGATGTGACCCAGCACGTGCCCTTCATCGACCTCGCTCCGGTTAACTCGGGCGTCAAGGACGACCTCCTCGCCGAGATTGCGGAGCTCGTCGAGTTGGGTTGGTTCGTCAACGGCCCGCAGGTCGCCTCTTTCGAGGATGCCTTCGCCGCGTGGTGCGACGTCGCGCACTGCGTCGGGACAGCGAGTGGACTCGACGCACTGCGCCTCGGTCTCGTTGCCGCCGGGCTCGAGCCGGGCGACGAGGTCGTCCTCCCTGCGATGACGTTCATCGCCACGGCGGAAGCCGTGACGCAGGCGGGCGGACGGCCGGTGCTCGCGGACGTCTCCGAGCAGGACTGGAACCTCGACCCGGCTGCCGCGGAAGCGGCCGCCACGGGGCAGACGCGCTTCCTGCTGCCGGTCCATCTCTACGGGCAGTTGGCGGACGTCTCGGCACTCGCGGGCGTGGCCGAACGACTCGGGCTCACTGTCGTGGAGGACGCCTGTCAAGCGCACGGCGCCGAGCGCGACGGCATCCGCGCCGGATCGGCGGGGAGTGTGGCCGCGTTCAGCTTCTATCCGGGAAAGAACCTCGGGGCGATGGGTGACGCCGGAGCCCTAGTGACAGCCAACGCAGGGATCGCCGAGTCGGTTCGCGCGCTCCGCGAGCATGGACAGCGACGCAAGTACGACCACGACGTCGAGGGATGGACGGCCCGTCTCGACACGATCCAGGCGATCGTGCTCCTCCTCAAGCTCCCACTCCTCGCGGAGTGGAACGAGGAGCGGCGCCGCGTGGCCGCGTTCTACGACGAAGCGCTCCTGGGCGCCGGCGACCTCGTGCTGCCTCCGGTACCCCCGGGAAGCTCGCCGGTGTGGCACCTGTACGTGATCCGGACCGCGGAGCCGGAGGACCTCGCGGCATTCCTCGCCGATCGGGGAATCGCGACCGGGCGGCACTATCCCATTCCCGTTCACCTCACACGCGCCTACGAGCATCTCGGCTACCGAGAGGGCGCATTTCCCGTCGCGGAAGCGCTCGCGCGGGAGTGCCTCTCGCTCCCGATCTTTCCGGGTATCACAGAGGTGCAGGCTGCGGCCGTCGTCCTGGGGATCCGAGACTTCTTCGCACGTGGCGCGTAACCCCGCCATCGAGGCCGAGTGCCGCGTCATCGTTGACGTCGACGCGCGACGTCGAGCGCGGGGAGATCGTCGTCGGACCCCCGGTTCTCGCCCACGGCACGACTCGTAGGGTGCAGCGTGAGCCCGGGTGACGGGTCTGACTAGTCGGGTCGGCTGACGCTGCCGATGTGGAAGCAGGCGACGTCGCAGTTTGGGCCCTGCTTGACCTGCAGCGTCAGCCCGTGAAGCGACCCCAGCTCGACGAGGGTGGGTGACTCGTAGACCTTCTTGACTGCCTGCTGCTGCGTCTTGTCCATGTCTTCTTCCCCCAACGTAAAGAGATCGCTCTCGGAACGTTAGCCGAACGATAGCTGCCGCCGCCGTAGCTGACAACTGGCCACCCGGCTAGCTGGGAGCCAGCCTCCGGCGCAAAGCTAGAGTCGCGGCGCGATGGCGGCAGATGCCGATAGCCGAAGCGGCGAGGAGCTCGGGGCCTACGGCCTCCGGATCGCTGGACTGAGAGGCGTCGAGCACCTCCTCGTTCCCGCCGACCCGTCCTGGCCGGGGCTGGAGGTCGTCGCCGAGCGAGGACCGATCGAAAACGTGGAGGAACACGTCGACGACGAGCACGCGACGCTCGCGTTGCTCGGCGCGGTTGCAGACGTCGATCGCTCGCGCGGGCGGGTGGTCTTCACCTTCGACTCGGAGCTCGGCCCGAACGCGCTCGTCCACCCGTACCTCGCGCCGATCGCAGGGCTCATGTCTCACTGGCATGGACGTGAGAGCCTGCACGCAGGAGCGTTCGTCGTCGGAGGCGGTGCCTGGGGACTCCTGGCGGAGCGTGGCGGCGGCAAGAGCTCGACGCTCGCCCGCCTCGCTCTCGACGGCGTGCCGATCGTCGCCGACGACGTGCTCGTCCTCGACGGGGACACCGCCTTCGCGGGGCCGAGAGCGATCGACCTCCGCCGCGGGCCCGCCCAGACCCTCGGAGTCGGCGAGCCGCTCGGCGTCCTCGGCCGGCGTGAGCGCTGGCGGCTTACGCTCGCGCCGAGCGACAACGCGTTCCCTCTCCGCGGCTGGGTCTTCCTGAGCTGGGGAGACGAACTGTCGTTCCGGCGTGTGCCCCCCGGCTCGCGGCTCCAGCGGCTGGCAGTCGAGCGGACGATCCGGCTCGCCCCCCGCGACCCGGCCGTGCTCCTCAGGCTTGCCGCTCTGCCGGCGTTCGAGCTGCGACGTCCTCGTGGCTGGTCGTCGCTGGAGGAGTCGGCGAAGCTCCTCCTCGCGTCGCTGCCGTAACTCGGTGGACGTGCTCGAGCCAGACGGACTGGAGAAGCAGGTACGAGCGTCCGTCGGGGATCTCCTCGTGCCAGACGGCGCGGAGCGCGTCCACGTCGACGAACTCCGCGTCGACGCCCTGCCCGTCCCAGGCTTCCACGAACGCGCGCGCGTGAGCCCCGAAGAACGCACGATTGAAGCTCGCCTTCGAGCGGCGAGCGTAGAGCTCGTCCGGGAGCAGGCCTCCGAAAACGCCTCTCAGGCGACCCTTCCGATCGGCAAAGGCGAACTCGCGATCGCGAAGAATCGCGGCCGCGAGCCCGGGCGCGGTGAGCGGGTGAGCGATGTGGACATCCTCCTCGGCCGCGAGCGTCCCGAGGCTGCGCACGGCTACTCGCAGCGTCCGCTGGCGTGGCCACCACGCGGCGCGACGACCGAGCCGACGTGGCTCGTGTGCCGCCTCCGTCGCCCACTCCCTCGCGAGCGCCCGCTGGGCCACGGGCCGAAGCCACGTCAGTCTCAGAGGAGAGCGACGCTCGAGGACCCTCCGGCGCACGCGCCAGGGGGCGGCTGCGAGGCCGACGCGCAGGATGTCTCTCGGCTTCGGTCTCGCGCGCCGCGCGAGAAGTGCGGAGACGCGGTCGGATGCAGCGCGCTCGAAGAGCTCGTCGCCACCCACACCGGTGAGGAGAGAGCCGCCGCGTGCGTCCTCGAGCAGCGGCGCGTGCACGTACGTGTTGAACGGCCAGAGAAGACCGTGGCGCTCGAGCACCCTCGTCGCGACCGGACCGATGGCGTCGAGATCGTCCCCGGGCTCGTGACGCAACCAATCGTCGAGCCGAAGGTACGCGACGACTCGCTCTTGCCACTCGGTTTCGTCGGCTTCCTCGATGCCCGGGAACCGAAGCGTCACAGGCACGGGAGGCCGAAGCCCCTCTCGCCGGGCGATGGTGACCGCGAGAGCGAGGACGGACGACGAGTCCCTGCCTCCGGAGAAGCTCACGAGGCACGGTGGGCGCTCGAGAGCGGGCAACACGGCCGCCTCGAGAACGGCCAGGGGTGCCTGCGGTTCGATCGACCCCGAGGCGTCCGCGGGCTCCGTTCCGAGGACGAGGCCCGAGGCGATCTCGAGCGGAGTAAGCCTCGAGCCCGGCGGCGCCGCTGTCACGGACGCAGGCGAACGAGCTCGCGGAACTCACTGGAGGCCCCAGCAGACGGCTCGTCGTCAAGCCAGGCATGTGCTCGAAAGTCCTCGTGTGTCCCGCGTACCCCGACGATCACCTCACGCGGGTCGCCGTGCGCGGCGCGCCAGCGCTGGAGCACGACGGCCCGCTCGAGACAGGTGGCAGGCAGACGGCGAAGGATCGCGTGCACGCCCCGCGACGCGGACTGAGGCAGCTCGGGCACACCGGGCAGCACCAGACCCTCGTACCCCGAGCGCCGAAGCTGATGGCGCGCGCTACGAACGGCTCGGAGCGCCCAGAGGGCGCCACGCAGCTCGTGAACGGTGGGTCGCCTAGACACCGGAGCGCTCGAGCAGTCCCCTAGCGTCGAGGTCGGTTAGGAAACGATCGACGTCTGCGGCCGCTGTCGTGTCGTCCACCTCGAACTCGGCAACGAGTCCCCGAATCAGCTCCTCGCGGGTTGTGCCTTTCGCCAGGGCTTGCCAGAGGACGGCTCCAGTCGGATTTGCGTTCAGGTAGACGAGCAATTGCTCGTCGAGTGCCACGACCTCGCCGTCCGTCTCGAGCCAGTGGAGCCGGTCAGCACGGAGCCGGAGCTCGCTCACCGACGGCGCCCGCGGTCGCGAAGGCTGCGTTCGTGCTCCGACCGCCGGACGAAGGCGTTCCGAAGCGCGTGGGCACTACGCGTGAGCTTCGCGCGCCAGCCTTCGTCGGGGGTCGGCCGTGCGGTGCTGGCGAAGCCCCGGGCTGCACCTCGCAATGCCGCCGTGGGCGGCAGAGCGGAGAACGGCGCGAGCAGCCGCTCGAGGTGGGACTCGAGCACCGTGCGCTCGCGGGCGGCCGGCAAGTGCCGGGCCCAGGTGCGGAGCGGCCAGGCAGTCGCTCCGGCTCCGAAGAGGGCATCCGCGGCGACCATCGTCGTCTCCCACACCCGCTCGAGTCCGTAGCGGCGTGCGACCTCCTCGACCTCACCGTGGGGGCACGAGCGAGCCATGACGACGACGTCGACGAGATCGCCGATACAGCCGAGCGGCCGCTCCGCCCACGCATGCGCGGCGAGAAGGACGGCATGAGTCGCCGGGGAAGGCGCGAGGACACCGGGTATCCCGGTCGCCGATGGGACAGCGTCGGCGAGCAGATCATCGACGCGCGGCGCGGGCAATCCCGCGACCCACTTCGGGTGCTTGTGAACCTCGACCGCGAACAGTCTGTTTGCCGGGCCGAGCCGCCGAAGGTGGTGAAGCTCATCCCAGTCGAGCTCGTCGCCCACGCCTTCGAACCCGGCCGACTCGAGCTCTCTCTGGAGCGCCTCGGAATCGGGAGCGAGCACGTCGATGTCACCGAAGGGTCGGAGGCCGGGAGCCGGGTACCGGGCGGCGGCCTCGAGCCCCTTGAATACGAGCAGAGGGCCCGTGCAGGCGGCACGAACCCGCTTCAGGACGGCGGTTGCAGCGAGGATCGAGATCTGAGCCAGCCGTGCCTCCTCGGTGAGCTCGGGCGGGACGGGTACCCCGCGCTCTCGGTACAGCGCAGCCGCTAAGAGCTCGAGACGATGGGCCCGAAGGTCGCGGACGCTCGGCGCGCAGTCGATGAGGTACGCGACGCGCTCCCAGAGGTCGCCGGTGAAGACTGGGGTCTCCGACTGATCCGGGGAAGCCGCCGCCGTGAGACCCACCTCAGTAGACCCCCAGCGTCCCGCGGACCCGCTCGTGCCGAAGCGCAAGGCGGAACGCTCCCATGCCGACGGCGAGCGAGACGAGCGACATGGGCACGAGGACTGCGACGTCGCCGGCAGTCTCGGCCCAGTCGGCTCCTGCGAGCAGCGACGACCGCATCCCTTCGAGCGCTACGGCGATCGGATTCCACTCGGCGACCTCCTGCAGCCAGGTCGGTAGGAGCGTGAGCGGGAAGTAGGCGCCGGAGAGAAGGGCAAGGAGACCGCCGGCGATCGCCGCGACCCCCGCTCCCCGACGAACCGTGAGGATCGCCGCGGCACTGAGAACGCCGAGCCCCCACACGAACGGGATGAACGCGAGCAGGACGAGCATCCCGGGAAGGACGCCCGAGGCCTGGAAATCGAGGCCGAAGGCGACGGTCATCAAGGTGAGGAAGACGACCGTGCGCACGGGGATGTAGAGGAGATCGAAGGCCACGGACCCGAGCTGGATCGTCCCGGGCGCGGTCGGCGTGACGAGCATCGACTCGAGGGTTCCCTGCAGCTGCTCCTGCCGGAGGGCGGCCGCGACACGGGTCAGCGCGAACTGGACGAAGACGCCTACCGCGACACCGACGACGACGAACTGGAGATACGTCGTCGGCGACCCGCCGTACGCCGGGAGCTCCCCCGAGTCCACCATCTTGCTGATGAAGTAGAAGAGGAGGGCTTGGGAGAGCAACCCGAGGACGTCCGACACGAAGTACACGCGGTAGCTCAGCGCGGTGAAAAGGTCGCGGCGGAGGAAAGCTGGGAGCTTGGCGACCTCGCCGGTCAAGATCGCGGCTCTGCCCTCGTGTCGCATCGAGACGGCGTTCACTGCTCTGCCTCGCCGAGGAGAGCGAGGAACGCCTCCTCCACCTCCGGGCGCTCGTGGCGGCAGGCAAGCAGGTCGACGTCAGCCTCAAGCAGCGCCCGTAACGCGGCTCCCAGCGTCGCGTCGTCGGCGAGCGCGAGCAGGTACGTACCGTCGCCGGCCGCAGCCGGGGCAATCCGGCCCGCCGCGCCCAAAGCGTGCTCGAGTACGGCCGGCTCCGGGAGGCTGCCAGTCCCGTTGGCGCCGATGCTGATGACGAATCGTCGGGCTCCGGCGCGAGCGATGAGCTCCGCCACGGTTCCCTGGAACCGCGCCCGTCCGTGTTCCAGGAGGGTCACCTTGTCAGCGAAGCCGCGGACCTCTTCGACCCGTTGCGTCGCCCAGAGCACGGCCGCACCCCGATCCGCCGAGCGGCGGACGAGCGCCCGTATCTGCACCGCGCCCTCAGGGTCGAGGTCGTGTGTCGCCTCGTCCACGAGCAGCACAGGCGGATCGGTCACGAGTGCCCGCGCCACGGACACCCGCTTCTGCATGCCGTGCGAGTACGTGCTCATCGGCCGCCGCGCGGCATCGGCCACTCCCACCTCGCCGAGGAGCACGAGGCCCCGCTCGCGCGCTTCGCG